>Ga0214542_1000132_pt1 | contig 106382 bp, 53 predicted proteins | sample CNSS1metaG_FD_160096 | JGI IMG/M metagenome (GOLD analysis project Ga0214542, IMG submission 160096) | Root nodule microbial communities from cowpea collected in UCLA plant growth center, Los Angeles, California, USA - CNSS1 | ecosystem: Host-associated > Plants > Roots > Nodule | place: USA... | reverse complement strand
GTAAAAATAATATATTAACAATAAAGATGCAGACGACAAAAAAAATGGAGCAATTACTCCATTATCATAAGAAAATCAGAAAACAGAAGGAAAAGTGTGAATCTATAAAATTCATAATTTTTTTAGAATTATTGAAGAATTTTATAATAATCTAATGATGTTCTTCTATTTATTTAGAAAGAGATTTTTTTTTTGTTGTCCAATTTTTTTCCACTTTACTCTTTAAGTTATTGTTTCTATTTAAATTTAACCATTTATTAAAATTTAAATATTTTTTAAATTAAATAAATAAAACTTTTGTACTAAATAAATAAATAAAAATTATCTACATAATAAAATAAAATCTATACTTACGTATAAAAGGATTTTCCTTTTTGATATCCACTTCTATATTTCAAGTTAATGTTTTATTGATTTTTTAAATTTAATCATGTTTTTTAAAATTTAAATATTTTTATAAATTAAATAAATAAAATTTATCTACTAAAAAAATTAAAAATATTTACAAAATAAAAAAATTGCTACGTTGTAAATTTCTTTTCATATTTGCTTTTGTAGTTATTATTTTATTATTTTTTTATTACAGTAAAAAAATAATATACATGCACATATGTTTTCAAATCAGATTAAACTCCTATATTGATCCTTTAATTTTTATTAAAAATTTAATTAAATCCTTTATTATTATTTGATTCAACTTAGTCTTATAACTTTTAAAATAACTTTATTATATTAAAGTTAAAATTTTTTATAACTAATACATCAAATCACTTTATCTACAAAACAAAATTAATTTTAATATTTAAATTATTTAAATAAAATATTTGATATATTAATTTAAAAAAAATTCAATCTATTTAACGAAATAAAATAAAATTCGAAGACTAGATTATTGAACAAAATAAAATTATAAAAATTAGAGAACTAAAAGAATATTTTAAGCCTACCCTCTAGTATGAAATTTATAGAAACTAGGTAGTGTAGATGACTTTTTATAGTAACCCTATTGTCTAGTATGAAATTTATAGAAACTAGGTAGTGTGGATGAGGTAACCATAATCATTTTGATACGTGATGTGTATTTATTTTTCAATTTTGAACTTTGAAATTCAAATTATTTCATTTAAAAATTATATAAAATTAAAATTAATATAAACATAAATTTTAATCTCATTAAAATAAATAAGGTAATAAAAAAAATACTAACTAGATAATTCACGTGTTCCAGACAATAATGAAAACTGAGGACAAAAATCATCATAATTGCTCCAGTATCGTTAATAAATTAAATTATTTGTTCAAATTACTCAATTAATTACGATCTATAATTATCTACCATTAAATTAATTTTTCTTGCAGAGATATGCCCGATACAGAAACTTTTGTCTCATCCCGTGTTAAGCCAACTTGATCAATTGACTTATGTTTAATTCTTTATTGAAGTGTAATAAATATTTTGTTAAGCATGAAGAAATCTATTAAATTAGTTTCCAAGAATTAGTGGAATACATTGACAAATGTTTAATTCTTAAAAATTACTTTATACGATTTTATTTCCTAGATTGCTAATATATCCTGTAACGAAGAAGAATAAAAAGAGGAAAAAAAGATCTGAAGAAAATGATTGGGCCACCTAACTTGGTAGAAGGGAGTTGCGTCGGCAACTGACGGTTGATGAATTAATTTAGCAGCAGCGGCTAAACGCCGCAAACTCACTCAATTTGAAATACACGCTTATTGGGTTTAGGTGCGTATCGTATTTCATGCAACTTACTTCATTATTTCACTTCCAATCAAATTCACCATTTTCAATCTGCAACTATAAATCATAAATCATACGCCACATCAACTCAAATAACATTTTCTCTGCTGAAATAACTTACGTTTGACCATGTCCCTGCAAGTGTCACACTTTGATAAGAAACTTTTTTGTTTTTGAATGTTTTCTAACAAATTTATAAATGGTATGCCTCAGAGAGTTTTTTTTTTTATCTTGTTCAAGTAACAAATAAACACACATTATATATCCACGACTTTGGTTTGGAATCATATTTTTCTACACTTTTTACCTATATGTTCCTTTGGGAGCTACAAATAGTAATTTCTGCATTTATTGCGTTGTTTAACATAATTTTTAGAGTCAAACTTGCTTGCTTGCAAACATTGGTTCAAACGCAATAAATGAGGCCGCTTGGTAACTTTTTGTTAAACTCACATCAGTGTCAATTGAAGTTTAATATGAGTGGAATTGAAATTGATTTTACAAAGTAAAGTATCTAGTTTGAACTTTATAAATAAAAAAAAGTGGAAAAGAACTGAAAATAACTAGTTGAATTTTTCCAGAAAACTACTTATCCGTGACTATAAAAAAGTCTTGGACCGATTATTCCACTATTTTTTGTGAATTATTGGCCAAGTAGAGTTTGTTCTTATCCTGGACATTTTTGTTTTATTTAATTCCTTGGAAGAAAAAATATTTACATAAAATAAAATGGGTGTGGTGTTGAAGTGTCTTATATGTTATGATTCTTGGTGTTTTATACATGCAAATGTAAATGTAGTTGATGAAGCATAAAGAAAGGTTGAACCTTGTGATCAAGCAGCGGCAGTGAAAGGTGATAGATTTGATATGGGACCTTATTTTTAGCTAAAATTCTATACTCATGACGTCGCTCTCACTTGTTAGACATCAAAACCATTGACGGTTTCGTTTTACCATTTAGTCCAATATTTCTTTAAATTTAGCTATCTTATTTTCTATTTTTGTTGGCAGATTTTTTCTCCCTTAGCATTAAAGCCACTAACACATTTCTTCCCTGATAATCTGAACGTTGAAATCTATAATCAGCACACCCTGAATTCCTGCACTCTATACATATATTGCGTGTTTTAGCATTTCTTTTACGAAAGCAACAAGTATTTGTAAACTTTCGGTGTGGTGATGTCCCTCAAAGCATTAAGGGGAGTGATAATTAACCACTTGTTAAAGTGGCCTGTCACGAATGTGTCAAAATAACTACGAATTTGATGAACACACAGCTTGAAGTAAATGATTGGAGATTGATCAGAGTGTGTTTTTCACTACCAGATTCTGAAAACTGCTTAGGATAGTTCCATGGACCCACCATGAAATTCACCACGTCAAATTATCAAATGTAGTTTGGATTTGCACACACGGACATGGACGTATCAATCCTCCCACACCCACGGGACCCCAAATATCGCATTTTTCGAGTGCAAGTAAAGCAGACATGCCTTCTTTTTTTCTCCTTTCAATATCAATCTGCACTAGCAAACCCCGGTAATATCTCAGCCGTTTTGTCGACTTGAAACTTAACTTAATTTTATAAAATCGATTTATAAGATTTACACTCATTTATATAATATAAAACAGTCTTATTTTAGTCGACAAGATTTTCAACTTACCTTAAATTTGACTTCTTGCAAAGTTTTAGAAGACCTTAAAAGAATAAAGAATCATAGACAAACATAAATAATGGAGGTGATGAAATGATCGATTGAGAAAATGAGTTAACTGACAGGCAAATTATTGATGAGTTGTGAGAAGCAGCAATCGAAGTGCGATAATTAGGATATCATCTGTTGAGAAGTCTATCTAGGAATTATTGAGGACGAAAATGAGATTTTGACTACATAAAATCAGTTATAAACCAACTGCATAATGGCTTTTAAATTTCTGAATGAATGGTATTCTATTTATATACAAACAAACTTTATCTGTAAAGAGAACTTAGGGTTTGCTTCTTTCAACAAAATTCCACAAAACAAATCAACCCCACCGATACTTTAAACAAACCATTAAAGTTAATATATTATATGAATCTTTTATATTATAAACATAAATTAAGTATTTAATCTATTTGTGTTTTTCCAACAAAGATCATAAACAGTTCACCCGTCCAAAACAAATCAACATCCTTTCGCGTAGTGCACCTAATTCATCATAGAATATGAATCTATCAACAAAACATATTATCATGTGCCTGTCACGTGATGCTTCCAAGCTGCAACTCAGCCAACATTCAATGCTGGTAAAACAGATAAATTGTCGGCAAAGTATAAACAAGGAAAGTACGCTAATTGTAGACTTCAATCACGACCACACTGTAAACAAACTGCATTACTTATCAATCTAAAGTCCCTCCTATAAATATCCATCAAGCTTTCATATACATCATATAATTGAACAACAAACCATCATTTCAACGATAAAAAAAAACTTTTACATTATTTATTTGAGGAATTTTATTACCTTGATTAACCAACCTTTATTTATATTTGGATTAAATACGTTGTTGGTCCCTTAACTTTTAGTGAATTTTGGAATTAGTCTATTTCAAAATTTTGGATCAATTTAGTCTTTCATCTTTCGAAATACATGGATTTAGTTCTATTACTCAAATTTTGTTAAATTTATTTGACATTTCAAGGACATTTCATAATAGTATTTGACTTAACATTAAAGTAAAAATGTATTAAACAATATAAACAACTCAAATACAATCCTAAAATGCGTACCAAACATCAAATAAACCTAATAAAATTTGATTAAAAAGACTAAATTCATGTATTTCGAAAGATGAAAGACTAAATTGGTCCAAAGTTTCAAAATAGACTAATTTCAAAATTCACTGAAAATTAAAGGACAAAAAACATATTTAATCCTTTATATTTTTGTTAGCCAAGTTCCTACGTGATTCTAAGTGTAAAGGAGTGTTTAACTAAGAATAAAAATAAATGTAGGTTTAATTAAATTTTAAGTCTATAGGAAGTTTGAATATTTTCAATCAAGTTTTTATTAATTTTTTTTTGTCATGTTCAAAATATTTTTATATTTTTAATTGAATTTATTCTGTTTAATTTTTTTATTGATTGTGTGTCATGATTATTACATTGTCTTGTCATGGTATTTGTCAAATCCTAGAAAATGACATTTTAAAAGTGACAGTGATTTAAAAATAATGAAACTTAATTATTTTAATATTAAAAGTTTTAATATAAATTAAATTGTTATAAACAAGTTTTGTTATTTCAAAATACACCATCTCTCTAAAAAACACTTTTCTAGAGTTCTTTGACTTCTCTTGATCAATTTTTTCGTTTGTGTAAGTTAAGATTCAACCCCTTTTTCTTGGTCTTCTTCTATTTTATGTTGCATGTGAGGCTTTTTTAGCTTGTATGTGTCTTTTTAGTCTTCTATACGAGTTTTTGTTAATTAGTGATCATAACGGAATGTCCTGATCGTTTTTGTAATGTTTTTGTGTGTAAAGGAGTGTTTAACTAAGAATAAAAATAAATGTAGGTTTAATTAATTTTTAAGTCTATAGGAAGTTTGAATATTTTCAATCAAGTTTTATTAATTTTTTTTGTCATGTTCAAATTATTTTTATATTTTTAATTGAATTTATTCTGTTTAATTTTTTGATTGATTGTGTGTCATGATTATTACATTGTCTTGTCATGGTACTTGTCAAATCCTAGAAAATGGCATTTTAAAAATGATAGTGATTTAAAAATAATGAAACTCAATTATTTTCATATTAAAAGTTTTAATATAAATTAAATTGTTATAAACAAGTTTCGTTATTTCAAAATACACCATCTTTCTAGAAAATACTTTTCTATAGTTCTCACTTTTTCAACCCCTTTTTCTTGGTCTTCTTCTATTTTATGTTGCATGTGAGGTTTTTTCAGCTTGCATGTGTCTTTTTAATCTTCTATATGAGTTTTTGTTAATTAGTGATCATAACGGAATGTCCTAATCGTTTTTGTAATGTTTTTGTGTGTAGATAGAGCATCCTGTGAAGTTTGAAATGTTTTTGTGTTTTTTAGAACTATTTAAGTTGAATAACTAGTAAAGGAAGCTAGTCTTGATCTATGGTGTGTGAGTTTTTATAAATTTAAAGTTTTCCATGATGCTGCTGTCTTGCGTTTGGGGATGAAATGTGGATGATTTTAATGAATTTAATTTGATTGTATGATTGTTGCGATCTGGTATGGTTTGGATGATAATTGTATATTGTGTGTTTGTGATTGATTTGGTATGTGAATGGGATAATTTGAAATCTGAGCAATTTTGTACAAGCTCTATCTTATGTAAAACTATTTTGATTCAAATTATTAAAAAAGGAGTACCAAATTGATCATTGGACAGGTCAAAATTCTTTTAATCTCATCACAAAAATTTATGTTTTTTGATATAGCGTTGAACCCCATAAATAATGGGGCCATTGAGTGCCAGCTTTTACGAGATTATTGACACTGAGTGCTGGCCAGGTGGCGATGAGTGTTGATGACCACTACAAGTCTGAGAGCATTTCAGCTCCAAAGCGACGAGTGGAGGCAAATAGCGCTAGATGCCTTGTTTTTCCTGTTTCCATGTTTAGCTATGTTTAAAAGATCTATAATTGGTACTAAGCATATTTAATGGCTTTTATCGTAATGATTTGAGGTGAAAATGTTGTTATAGATATATAAAATGACAATTGGTATGGAATGATGTGTGAGCATGTGAAGTTATGGTGTTTAAAGAGTTTTAAGGAAAATTCTTTGTTATAGTATTATTAATGTATCTCTTGATATAGGAGATGTTTAGAAAGAGGTATTTTAAACTCTAATAATCATTATTTATACTTAAATAGAATAGAATGAGTTATGTAGTGAGAGTAACAGAATATTCTAGCCTTTGGACTTGTTCTTTGGTCTTAGGCGCAAAGTAGATTAATCTTGTATGGTTGGATGATAATCCGTAATGGCTTTGTTTTCTGCGGAGTCTAGACAGGTGCACCTTCGGTGAATCCTATATCAATATTATTTTTATTAATTACATAATCATTATTATTTTACATAATCTCAATATTATCTTTATATTAATTATAAAATCTTATAATTAAATAAGAGCACAATTAAAAAATTTAAAACTTTTAAATACAAAAAATGTTCGTAAAAACTCAATAAAAGATACACATATTTACGATAGACTTTAAAATTAAACTAAAAATGTAACTTTGGTGGCGTCTGGTTGGCAGGTAAATTTGGATAATAGATATGTTGTTTGAGGGTACCTGATAAGGGATTAGCAATGGAATATGATCCATGAAAAAGAAAGTTGGTCCATATTATATCACCTCGTCTTTTCGTTCATGATCATATATATGGCACCAACTTTAGCATGATGGATGGCTAAATAATACTCACAACTTAATATATGTTATAATGCACCTTTTCAAAAATTTTTTTTAGATGAAACTTATTAAAACAAAGTTATTTTATCTGATAATTCTCACTTGTATTTTTCAACAATTTAAACGGTAATCTCATGTTTACTTTCTGTTCTACAATTCTCCACATATTGTGTAAAATATATTAAATATACGATATATGTATTATCCATGCAATAAATTTTTGTAGTCTTCAAATGTATGCAGTATTATAAGACTCATAAAATTAAGACAAATAACTCATTTATATACTCTTTCATTAATTTTGATATATTCATTATAATATACTTGTTAACTTAATTTTTAAGAAATATAATAGTTAACTAATTTTTTAAACAATATAACTGTTAACTGATCTTGTAGAATTATAGAAGTAACCACTATTTTAAAATATTATGTATATAACTGTTAACTGATCTTGTAGAATTATAGAAGTAACCACTATTTTAAAATATTATGTATAGAACTGATTTTTTTTCCTTTCTTTATTATATTTGTAATTTCTAATATTAGATACTTCTTATTAATCTCATTTTTCTTCATTAAGATTCCGCTACTTTAATCTTTCTTGTTATTTTGGAGGACCATTTGGATGCGTTTATCCTCCTTTCGTGAGGAGAAGGACGTGTTCAAATGCTTAAGTATTGACATTAGGAAGAATGCGATCTGATTAATGTACACTATTATTATACTATTCGAAAATCTGGTAGGGGTCTGTGCTTTAGGTAGGCATACTCTTTGCCTCATTTATTTTGTGGATCACAAAATTGTTCCAAATTGTAATCATTTAGTTTTGAATGATCTTTTGTTTTGACGGAGCCATGATGCTAAGCTAATGCATCTATTTGTCCAGGTCCTTCTTTTTTGTATAAGGGTTAGAGTACCCCTTAAGTGCTCTACTTAATTTATTTTATTCTTTGCTAATCATAAAAAAAAATCTCATTTTTCTTCTCTTATATAATAACTTAAAACAATTTCCATATATATAAAGAGATAGTTTTCTTGTGTGCACAATTTTTATTTTTATTTTTATTTTATGGTAAGTATATTATAATTAAATTATAAAATAATCTCCAAAAGACATACTAATTAATATTAAATATACAAATCATATTCAAATATAATAGTCTAGTTATGCTTTTCTATTTTTAATTTAAAATTTGAATTAAACTTTTCAGTAAAGAAAAATAATAAATTCAAATTTTAAATAAAATTCAATTTTGATCCATTTTTAATCTGTTTTATTTTATTGTTTTTAATTCTTTCAGTCTTAAACACCAGTAGGAAGGAAATTAGTACGTCCATGCTTTACTCTTTTACTGAATCGTGATTTAAAAATAATTTTTGCATCAATCACTTTCGTATGCTACCTATTCAACCTTTGATCATTTCTATCTTTCTTTCTCTGGGTCTCTCTCTGTCTTCGTCCCATACTCGTAACTGTCCAATTGTAGCATATCATTACTATATCTCTCTCATTACGTAAATTTATACAATCAATTAACATTGAATTACGTTATTTTATTTTACAAATAAATATTTTTTTATTAACTATATTATCTTCAAAAACTACTTAGAATTATTTAAATGTCAAAAACATTACATTAGTTAAAAGGAATCACACACGCAAAATCGGTTAAAGAGAATAAATTAGCAAGCATATACCATGAAACCAAGTTCTTCAAATCCAGAAAACATCTTCGTCCTTGAACAACAGTTCCAAACTTCACCGAAAATATTGTAGAATTCACCACTTAACCAAAATGCTTAAACTCCATAACTACAACCAATAAAAACTATGTCTTTTAGCAACTCTCCAAAAAAGAAGAAAAGAAAAGCTTGGTGTTTTCTCTCATAGTAGAGCAACAACCATCATCGAACAAGATCCAGAAATCAAGCGTGGTTAAAATTTCTTATAAGCAACACTCTTTTAGCATCTACCCCACAGTGGTGGTTTCTGTCTACGAACCAACCAACCATGAACGCATATCTAGCCACTATTGCGCATATTGCTGTTGCAAGTCTTCGTTGTCACACTTGAATCAGATTGTATACCTTTGCTGCACCACTTACCAACTGTGGAGCACCCTCTTACCAGGAACCGAGTTGCCTTTAAACTTCACTGTCGCACTCAATACATATAATCATGCAAACTTAATTTGCATTGCCAGCGAAACACAGAACAGAAAGTAGGATGCGTGGGTTGGTGATGCGGTGAGGTTTCTACAATTTTTTATGCTCTGTTTATTGGGTTTTTATGGAGAGTTTGGTGAATGTAATCTTACGGATAAAGAATTACGAAAAAAACAACGTTAAGTTTCAAATTATTAGTTGAATATGTAATTTGCTTCAGAAGAGAGTAGGAGTTACTGTGCTTGAACATTACTCTTATAGTTATGTATCCTTTGTTTTATAATTGCATCTCTTTTAGGTAGTAAGTGGTAAGTTGCTTTGATCCAGCTGCAACTCCTAGCTTTATCTTCTTCTTTTATTTATCTTAATTATTTGATTTTGTTTATTATTGCATTGATTTGACTTAAAGTTGAATCGTTGTTGAACCTTTGTTGATCTTTAATCAATATGTATTTGTGAGTTGCATAATTTATTTTGATTGAAGGAGAACTAATTCAAGATTATTTTTGCAATATATATTATTATGAAATAATTTTATCTTTAGATAATGTGTGATTTTCAATATACACCTTTTTCACATTAAGATATATGTATTTTGAACGTGGAATTAGATATTAATAGATAGTATGATAACAATTTATAACGGATTGCACGATAGATTTAACAAATAACAAATCTTCTGATAATAGGTGACACAATAGGCCGAATAAATAACAAAGCTTATTAGGATGAATTCTAAATCGTAATTCTTATATTAGGTTAAGAAATTAACTTTAAATTTAATTAAACCTCACAAATTAACTTGTAAGGTGAGACACCTACTTATATAATTTTGTTGATCAGTTCCACTTATATAATGTAATTTGGTCATATATCTTTAATCGATGTAAAACTTTCAACATACCTCCTCACACCAAAACATATATATTTTAAACATGAAATTAGACATTAATGAGTGACTTGATATCAATTTCTAACCATGTAAGCATTTTAGTTCCTTTTCATCCATCGATGAACTTTATCATTTGTTTAATTTCTAATACCTTACAGGTTTGAGCTTAAATACGTGGATTAACTCTATATTTTTAAATTAGATAGGATGGTTTAATTTGAATCCTAATATAGGACTATGTTGGTCACTTTTAATCATATCTCTTTTTAATTATGTTTTTTCATCAATAAAACTCAAATTCGAAAATTTTGAGTTTCATGTACCGGAAGAAAATTTCGAAAGACATTGGTTAAGCTTCGTCTTGTTCGATTCACACGGTTCAAAATTGTGGTTGCGATTCATTATATTAGTCAATGATATGAAAATCTCCAACTAAGTATGGTACGAGCATAATAATTGGTCTCATTGAGAGTCATGACCACTAAAACTATAATTATTTTTGGATCAACAATCCAAGATATTCACACATCTAGAAACGACAATACTATAGCTTGAGGCTACTTGTAATTTGAACCAAAACAATTACTAAAACTGAAACTCGAAAATTTGAATATGTTCCAAAAACACAAGTCAAATAACCAATGATATATAGAAATAAAGATAAATTTGAATAGTGTTATAAAAAACATGGCTAGTATGAACTATCAAAGATTCTGTTTTAAACCATTTACGCTAACAAATAGAGATGAGTGTGAACAAACACCGCCGGATTTTTGAAATGGTGATATGATCGTGCCTCTCCCAAATTATTTTGCTCAATACGTCACTTTGAACATTTATTACAATTTGATGAGGAATACAGCTTCAAAAAATTAGGTTTTAATATATTGGTTAAAAATAAAAGTAAATTTCAAAAGCCTCCTCTTTTCAATATCTTGTCAATGTGGAAAGCTTATAATTAAGAAAAAAATGGTTTCCATCTTTTCGCTCTCCTCGTTTGAGAAATCGTATTTTGCATTTTTGAGATATGACGTTGATACTTAGAACTTAATATACAGACGTAACAAATTTGTAACTTTCATTAATTTTTGCCTGTTTGCACTTTTGTGATTAGGATCTATATCTACCATGATGCTGTGCGTTTCCTTATAGGAATTTCTCTACCTGTACAATCTATTACACAAAAAGGCTCCACCATGAAGGTTTGATAATATTCTTAAAGCTGTTTTGCAATTATAGATATATAAATATCCGTAATTTAAAATTGAACAAGTTAATTTTAAGAGGTTCTTTTTTCATGTTTCAATTTTTAAAATGTTAATTACATTTAAAGAAAGATATTGGATAATATTTAGGGATGAAATATTCTTACTTTTTTTAATCTCTTGTTGTTCTGAAAAATATTTTTAAAACGTAAAAGCCAACATAAGGACATTTATTATGGTTTGGAATATGTCTCCATATCATCACACGTGGAAAAGTTCTATTAATTCTTTTCTACAAGAGACAAGGCTTTCTTAAAAATTTTGGAACCTATTTTGTTTGTGGAAATTTGAACCTTATATTTTTAATATTTAAAAATAAAAATGTAATTTTAATATTTTAATATTTACAAATATTATGATATGATTGTATTTTTACGAAATAATTAAATAAAAAGTTAGTGCAAATAGAGAATTTATTTACAAGTTATTGTACGTGTCTGTTTTATAACTGGGAACTAGATTGTATCACTAACAAACTGATGTCCAACTTAAGACCATATTTGTCTAAAAGTGAGCTTACGTAGCCATCAAAATGCTGCATGATTATGCAGAAATCGCACTTCCAGCTCATCGTTTCACTTATTTTAGGTTATATATATATATATATATATATATATATATATATATATATATATATATATATATATATATATATATATATATATTCCATTCCCACCATGAATGGAGAGCACAAGTGCTTTAAGGTACATCTTTATGGAAAGCACATCAAATCAAACTACACACAAAACCTTAAGAGTAGAAATTGTTGTCAGTTTAACTTCTCTCACTACCATTTGAATATAGTATAAAAAATTTGATGAGTTTAATGAGAGAAATTATGAGTTCAATTTTATCATTAACTAAATACTAACAATTAACATTCCCGCAGATAAAAAAAACAAGGGTTATATGAGAAAACATTTCTCCAACCCAAATCTTTTATAAGATGTATAGATATTCAGAGAGTTTGGTCATTTGGTGTAAATCCAACTTCTATCTAACGCCAGTCAAACTCATTTTCTTCTGCATTAGGTCTTAGAGTTATCCTATTCTTAATTATAATACATTTTTATAACATTTTCAACAACTTCTAAATAAGCAACATTCTCCCACATTTAACAAGAAAAAAAAATTAACAGGAAGCTAGCTGAAAAAATATTCGCACACCCTAATCAGACTTTTTTTTAATATGGCTTTTAAAATAAATTTATGATAAAAATTAACAATTTATTACATATTGCGTCGAATAATTATCCACGCATATATTATTTGTTCAATAAAAATTACGAAATAAGAAATAAAATAAAATGGAACAATTGGATTTACTTAATTATTGTGTCAAGTTCATCTTATCTCATTTAACTCAAGCACAATTTAAGAGAAGAAAAAAAAGTGTCAGTATCTAGTATATGGAAAATGTAAAGTTTTATGTCTCGTGATTTGTGATTTGTTAATTAAAAATATCAATAGTTATCTAAATTAGTAATAAAGGATAAAATAATAATTAGGCTAATAAGGACTAATATTATGATAATGACAATTATTTGATAGACATAGTAAAATAATAGGATTTATATTTACATAAACAAGGTCCTCTGACAAGTACTTATGTTTCTGTATTCTAAATTTATCAAGTACGAGAGGTTGTAGAATAATGAGTTAAAAAGAGTGATATAGATTGGATCTTAGGCTATTAAAGAACAAGGATTGGAGTCATCTATCTATTAGATTTTAAGAACACTAAAGGATAATCTAACATAATCTCCTAGATGTGATAATAACATAACATTAAGATCATGTTTTAATTTTCTAACAAATGAAATTATTTTAAAATGTTTTTTTACTGGGAGAGAAAAGAAAGAAAAGAGAAAAAGTTATTTATGATGATATATAAATGTAAAAAAAAAAACATATTTTTTAATAAGTATTAAGATGACATCTACAAAATTGTTATTTTTTTCTTTGTTAAGATGTGTCCTTCTTTTACTGTCTGAAATCACTGTTATATTATATCTATTTTTTATTATTGATAAAAAAACAGTTTATAATTATATGTACTTGTAAAAAGAGCCCTCCATTAATATTCAAATAAAAAAAAGTATAGTAATTGAATAATATATAATATATAATATATATGCAACTTAAAACTTTATTAGTAATATAATGGTTAATTTATATGTAATCAAGACATATTAGATTTTTTTTTGTGATTGTCGTGCAAATCCTTTTAGTAATTTCACAACTTTTCAAAAAAAAAAAAATATATATATATATATATATATATATATATATATATATATATATATATATATATGCCACCAGCATAGAATTTCAAGTAACATGTTTGTGTCGCTATGTTTAAATTAATGCGATGAATTAGATTAGGTTTTAGGTGAGATAAGCATTACGTACCTTTTATTTATTGTTTTCATCGGTTCATCCTGATCTGTGTTTAGATTCTGACATAAGATACATCCATGTTAATCTAAACCTGTCTGAATAATTATTTTCTTTTTCTTTTTTACACCATAATTTCCTTGCATGAAATCATTTCAACAGACATTTTTCCATGTTAGTCGCTAAGAGTTCACATATATATAATTAAATCTTACTTCATCCTGCTTTTGACAATATGGGTGATGTTGCTTTCGCGAATTTATATGACTAAAATAAAATCTTGCATTTATCAACATATGTACAAAGAATCAAACTCCACTTAAAATGGCTATACCAGTTTCGTTTATGTGATGCATTGAGGTCAAAGAAACTTTTACCTAAGCATCATATTCGATGAGGAAGAAGATGTCGCTGTCGTGTTTGGTGAGTTAAATAAGCCATCCTCAAACCTTTGTTTTATTTCTTATTAATTCATGTTCTCACGGAAAAGATTTGCTGTCGTTTTACCACCTTTCTTACTTTGCAGGTTATCTTTTTATCACATTATTATCATCATCGCATACTTCTTTATCTGTTTATGGATTTTGTCACAATAAAGAAACAAAACTTGCTATGCAAAAACTGTTTCTGGATGATCTAAAAACCCAAAATTTTTGTTGCATGTTTTCTTTTCTACCAAAACCCAAATTCCCCATGCTTCAATAAGAATTAAGATAACTATGAAATCAAAGTGGATTTCTTTTTTTGTTTTATTGTATCTCAAGCAAGAGGAAGATATTTATCTCTTTCTATTTAGCATAGTTCAATGAGTTTGAAAAAAATAATACAGGCCTCTAGCTATCGATAATATAAAATTTGACTTTCATGTTTTGACTTTTTTATTTATTCATTTACGTATTTTGTCTTGATATGAATTATAGATTCTTTTATAATAAAAAAAATAGTGATATGTTAATCCATAATTCACGCTAAATTATATTTTGTATCAAAAAATAAAGAATAAGAATTAAAAAATGGAAGTTATGGTATAATTGTCCTTTACGATATAACATGTACTCGTTTCTGTTTAAAATGCAATAACTTCAACGAAAGTTAATGTTTTGGTATGTATCTCGATCGCAATTAAAATACTTTTCTTTCAACTAATTAAGGAGTGGTTTATTAAGATAATTAACTCTTCTCTTCTCACTGTAAATTTCAATTCTTCAAGCATGCTGGTCAAATTGGCTGCAAAGCTTGCGTCTGCGATGAGATCTATCTCTCAAGCAAATAAATAACTGGTTTTAATTCTGCAATTATATAAATTAATCCCTGGTTTTAATTTGACTTACTTGATAAAAGAGTCTTAATCTGCGCCATTAATTTTGGTAGAAATGAACAACGAATTCATCATAACAATTGGAATGAGAGCGACCCATGAAACACCAACCTATATCTCCAGCGACATTATTGATGAGTTAAAATCACATAATCTTCTTACTACTGAAACGGTGACAAAAAATAACCTTGGTTAATAAGCATGATAAGATAAATTAACCAAAACTTAAAAGGGGTTTAAGCTAAATGATTTAATTAACTATGAGGGCTATGGTGGGGCTGAAAAAAACAAAAAAACATATAAAGGGTTCTTACTTCATGCATTGGTCAGTGTGACCTCAGAGTTGGGACAATAAAATGGATGATACTGTGGCTATAATGTTATGTGATGAATTATGAGTTTAGAATTAGACATCCATATTAACATGAATGTCAATCATTTTGCTCCTTCGATAGTGCTCTTATCAGAAAATTAGGAGGTCCCATTTTCTTTCTGTCCACACTCTATAATTGACTAGGTTGGTAGGATAAGTTTTTTTAGGATAATACTTCAATATAATGTAGAAAAAGGAAAAAAATAAATATTTGGTGTCTTATATAACCTCTTATATGTTTTTGTTTCCCTAACGATTATCATAACCTTCATTAATAAATCTTCCTTAAAATTAAACATTTTTACAAGTGCAATATGGGAAAAAACACGACGATACACAACTTCCTAAAATTTTGTTTGTTGGATCGTGAAACTAAGTAAAAACATCATTTTATTCATGGCTATTTTATATAAGAGTTAAAATATTTCTTAAATATTCTCTTTGATTTAATTTCATTCTTTGCTCATTAAAAAACACAACTTTCTGAACTCAAACCTTCAAGACAATTAGGCCCATTTGAATATATAATACACTTTTTTGTTTGTGTTAAGAAGATATGACAATACAAGAATATTTTTAAAGAAAATATTATTGAGTGGAAAACATCGAATTTATAATCGATTACTCATTTATATTATTATGGTACAATTATGAAATAATTATTTTTAAGTTATGAAAAAAGTATTATATTTCCGTACTAGTAGGCTACAAAAGGCATTAGCAGTATATACTTGGAATGCACCAAATTAATAAATTGGTATCTTTTGAATTGTCTTTTTATGCTCATTCAGGAATATTAAAGTAGGGATCCACCTGTGTGTTTTGTAACCATCATTTGTATATTGAGACCAACTACACTTAACTTCACCTTCCAATCACACAATTTCGTGTTAAAAGCATAATCTGCAGAATAAAAATTCCAGGACTAATTAAAATAATTCTGCATATTTGTTTTCAGAATTGTAATCAATAACAATATTAGGTGTAACGCTTCACATGACGAGGATATTATCCTAATTCATTAACCTTTTAAAGCTAAGTTCATTTGTAAGAAAAATATTATCTCTCAATTATATATATAGTAACTTATTTTTATCTATTATATTTTTCTTATTGATCTTATCTTTTGATGTGGAAAACAGCAACACAAACAATATACTAAAAAATGTAACGGATATAATTTTCTTTAATTTGCAATAATCTATAAGGAACAACAATCAAAGAACAACAATAATAAATCACCACAATCATAAATAAAGACATCAAGATGTTTAACGTGAAAACCTCCTAATCAAGAGTAAAAATCACAAGTTGTCCGGACCAAAGAAATAATTTCACTATGATCAACAAGAATACAAAAGAGTCTCAATCAACAGCACAAATTAGTGTTAACACCCAACCAAATAGCAAAGTAACAAAGTTTTCAAATAGACAAGAACAAGAGAAGAAAAACCTATAAAATCATTGCTGCAATGCAAAATTAATATCTCCCAACTCAAAACTCGTATCAACGATCTGACGGTCAGAATGAAGAACAATGTGTTCTAAACCTACTGTAAAATGTTCGCAGTGTCGATTTTACTGTGGCAGCTATGTGAAAAACGTAAACAAAATTTTTCATCTCCTCTCCCTCTATGTGTTAGGATTTTTAGTGTATTCTGACTTTATTGTTCTGTCTCTCTATTTATTTTGCAGCCTCCCCCACTAGGTTAAGTGAGACCTGGATTTCAAGTTTTGGGTCTTTTCTCCATATAGGAAGGAACCAAATACCCAATATCTTTTATATATTTAAAACACTCATTTTTTAGAAATATGTATTTTTAATTGATTAACACATCAAACCTTGTTAGGATATTGAAGTGGATGGTAATTTGGATTATGAGTGAAGAGAGATGGATACTGAAGTTGGGTCCACTAAATTTCTAGAAGAATCTATGTTTGTCACATGGTAACGAAGAAGTAATGTTCGGTAGAACATAGATGTTGGGTGTTCGGGTACGATGACCAATAAACACATATTAACATGAAAAAACAGAAACACTAACTCCATAATCATATTGTCACGTAACTTAAATCACTACCATGTACCTACCTCTTCCTAAATTTCCTTTTAAAGCTTCTCTTCACTTTGCATATAAATGAAAATTATAAATTGAGCATTGCTCAATTTAAGAAATCAAGAGCGAAATATGCTTCTATATAAAATTCATACAACTAGCTAGGTTTTTTAGTCTGAGATACGGATTACTTCATCACAAAAACAATTAATATCACAAATATGGTGAACTTGTCCTAAGATAAAATTTAGATATTAATTTAATTATTTATAATTATTAATGTAATAACTTTTAAGACAGAATGAGATGTTATTATTGTATTTATTCTCTTAACTAAGTATACTCTCGGTTCCATATAATACACGATAATTTCCCTTAAATCCCAACTGATAAAATCTACTTCATTATATTTAAACTATGTCTTTATTATTATTATTATTACTATTATTATAATATGTTGCTTTAACTATGTGATCACCCGTGTAACCAACAATTTTAATACTATTAAAATCGTATTTGTCGACGTCATGACAAGTTGAATTATCTTTCAAATATGTTATTATTATTTTCTTATTAGAGTATATTAGAAAATCTAAAAATTAAATATGAACTATCTATCAAATTAAATCTATTAACATTTTCCGCAAGCAAATTAAAAAAAAAAATAAAGTGTTAAGGACACAGATATACAAAATTGTCATTTTGACACCAAATAGCACTATTTGATTATGGGTTGGGTTCATATTCAACAACATCATGTCAATTACTTCCTGCACCGCATTAATTTTTCTCTCACCCCATCAAAAACATTCCTGAAAGTGTTTTTCGTAAAAGGGGAGTACATTTGTTTTTCAGAAGAAGATTTCCAAAATTGTTTTTGTGTTTCCGAAAATAAATTTGAAAACTGATAGGGTGCAGGAAGAAAGGTGCAAGAAATAATTGTCCAACATAAAATGGATAATGGCTTGAGAGGCCTACTAACTAATTTTATATGTTGTTTCTTCTTGCATCATATCAATTTTTTATTTTTGTAAATTTAACTTTTTGAAAAAAAATAAAGAAAAATATTCAAAGAAAACTATAAAAAATTATTTAATAAAAATTTATGACAAATGTAAGAATGTACATAAGTCTGGTTGAGTTTTGGACAACTAACTAAAAAAATTAGATTGGGCTTATTTATATTTTCTTTAATAGCGTGTCAACTCACTTTTTATCCGTTTAGATTAAGTTAGGTCAATTGATTTACGTTTTTTTTTATTATTTCTTTTTTTAATAAAATTTATAATTTTAAAATATATTTATTAAAAGAATTGACTAAATGTTATTATTTTAATAATTGAATAAGTAATATTTAAAAATGCATATTTAATTAATAGGATAAATGAATAAATGGAATTACAGTTATGTTATTATTATTATTTAATAATTTTATTTAATTGAATATATAAAGTTGTCATCTAACCTTAGGAAATTAAAGTATATTTAATTGGGTCATGTTCGATACAATTATAAAGAAAAATTAACTCATTTTTTTAGCTGAATTACTTTATAGTCAATCAATTCTCCTAGATATAATACTTAATTTCGCGTATGTGCTCAAACTCATGTAAAACAAAAAAAAAAAAAAAAAAAAAAAAAAAAAAAAAAAAAAAAAAAAAAACAATAACACATTAGAATCACATGACCAACTGGGGAAAGGAACATTCAAAAAGTTATTTCGTTTGACAATAAATATTAAAAAAATAGAGTAAAACAAAGGTCTATTATTAACAAAAGTTATGTTTCAGATTTTAAGGGTTTTCTTCTATGTTCTTAAGGTTTATGTTCTAAACTAAATTGATGCTCATTAGATTATGAAACTAATTTAATTAACTTCACCATACAATAAGAGTTTGAAAATTGCATCTTTGTTTTCAATTTTAAGAAAGAGATCTGAGTTTAATAATAAAAAATCATTGCCAACTATTTCAATTTCTTTGGGCCAAGCTACACATAGAAGATACACCCATTAGGGCAGTTTCTTCCTACACCCACATTTATTTCTTCCAGCACTCACAATTTTTTATATTTTGGATTATACAACATAAAATAAAAAATTTATATTTTGAAATATATAATTTAAATATAACTTTTATTTTATATTTTAAAATTTACAATTGAAAATATAATTATTTATATTTCAAAATAAAAAATTCAAAATATAAAAAATATATTTTAGATTACACAATCTAAATATATTTAAATTTTAGATTATACCATCTGAAATATATTTTTATTTTACATTCCATACCATTCAAATATAAAAAATTTACTAGAATTCAGATAAAAATTATGATGGTCCAAGAAGAAATGGTCCGTTGTTTTTAGAAGTAACAATAAGGATACAAACAGTTTGTTATGAAGCAACTCTATATTTTCTAACTGCACTCGCATAATTTTAAAATGACCATTTTAACCTTTGTATATGTGACTTTCGGATTATCTTTTCTGAAAATCTTTCAAGAACAGAAGTTTTGGAGCACAATTTTCAGAACATGATTTTTAAATATAGGATTTCTAGAACCACAAGATTTATGAAACACATTAAATATATTTTAGAATAAGTTTTGTTAAATGAAATTTTTGAGTAAAGTTTTCACCGCACATGTAAAACTTTTCCAATGAAGTTTTTCAAATTGAGATTTTCAGAATAAACTTTCTAAAACATGTATTCCAAATTAGTTACTATAGCATGATAAGTTAAAAAAAATAAAAATCCGTTGATTATACTACAAAATAAACTAAGAAAACTAGTACTTTTAATATTTATTTTATTTTATATCTTATAACATTAATTTATAAATGTTGTTATAAAGTAATTACCTACCGTAAAAATAACTTTAAAAACAGATTTATACTATTAAATATATGGAATTATCAAATAAAATAAAGAAGTGTTGTATTACTTTTCTACACGAGCGTTTACATCATATAATTAATTTAAGTGTGAAAATAAAATAAAAACGACAGAAAATAAATACTCGTGAAATAATATCGTAGTCAATCAATAAATATAATTTCAATAATTATTGTAAATAAATAACTAACAATCAATTCATAAACTTGCACAAGTTAATATAATCTAATTACATTTTAAAAGTCAGATCGGGTTATTTGATTTATTTGAATATATCTTTACCGGGTAATTATTTGATTATGTTTAATGATCAACAAGATACGTGGTTCATGTAGACATGTTTCAGGATTTAAAAAATAAAATTTGCTGTAATTTTTAGAAGGAGTTTAAATTGTATTTCAAATTGTTCTAATCTAGTTTAGTATTAATATTTTCTTATACTGTAGATATTAATAACAATGATCATGAAAGAATATATAATAATTTTATAATTTTTTTCGAATGCAGATTATAAATTATATCCTAATTTGTTCTATAATTTTTTCATATACTATTTACTATTTAACTAGTTAAATATTAACTGTATTAATTAAAAAAAAATCACACTCTTCTTACTTTATTCCATTTTTATAACCTTTTTGATGAGCACCAGATTATTGGTTGCATTGATTACTAAAATTTGAAAGATTACCTACTAAAACCAAGGCTACCAAATACAGATACCCTTCCAAATAATAAATTCTCTTATGAGACTCTAAAGTTAAACTTAATTAAGAAAGCTTGAGTAAGTTCGAAAACAATGTGCAAACCTCCATCTTTTTTTACACACCTTTTATTTTCTTTCCTCACAATCTCATCATTAATTCTTTACCACTCACTTCAGACTTTAAATAGATATAATATTATTCACACACATTTCTCTAAATTGAAAGAAAACAATATTTTATTATCACCATTTTATTTATGCTATGATTCAGTTAAAGTTGTGACGGAAATGCTGCACACAGATTGTGGAGTGCTATCATTACTCGTGTGATTGACTTTCTGTAACATCATAAGCTGAAGTGAATGGAAATAACCTCATACATAATCCATCATAGTCATAGGTTAGTAGAGTTATAGTGTTTTATCACAAGGTTGCAGCCACTACAATGCTAACAAATGCAACTATATACACTTATTTAAAAAGAAAAAGAAAAAGTATGTTACAGATAGAATTTAAAATATCTTTTATAATATAATATGTTATTTGATTGAAAATTTTGATTTTTTTTTAAATTTAATTAAACTACAAATTAAAATATTTAAATTTCATAAAAATATTAACATTTAGAATTTGTAGTCTTCTTTGCACCAAGTAACCAGTGCATATGTAATGAAGTCCATAATTGTTTATTCTTTATCTCAAATATTAATAATGATTTCTTTATAAAAACATCACAGAAAAAAATGATATTAAATAATTATTATATATAATTAAATTTTTGTTATAACCACGGTATGTATCATTTAATTATTTTTGCAGAAGATTAAAAATAAAAATATCTCAAGAATTTGAGTAAATTCAATAGACATAAAATAAGTCAAACCTTAAAAAGAGTTACCTTACCTAATAAACCTAATAATGGACATTATTGAATACTCATAAGTGATAGTTAAGTTAAGCCTTTTTAAAAGACAACGAAATAATCAATCTTATAAACGATTTAATTTGATAAAATTAAAAATTTCATTTTAAAGAAATATTTTTCAAATGAAATGAAATAAATGAAAAATAAAAATTATTTTAATAATTAAAAAAATGGTATAAAGAGATGGTGCAACATAAATACTCAATTCTCATTTACCAAATTATAAAAATTGATATTATTGACTACTATAGGATGGAAATAAATTTGATTAATACACATAAAAAAAAGTTTGTTTGTTTTCCATATATACAGAGGAGTGGGTGTTGATTAGCATGCTATATTGGGTAGCAAAGATAACGTGTTCGTGTGTGTGGCATCAGTGGCAGATGGAGGTGTTTCTGTGTGTAACTTTCCCTTCTTACTCCTCCATAATTATACTCGATAAAGAAAAGAAAAAAAAAAACTCAGATGTCATTGTTTGGTGGAACATTTTTACATTATTGAGATTCGAATTTGCCATCTTGTTCTCATTGTTTCTGTAGGTCCACAGACATGGCGGGTGATACTTCAAAATCTGGTTTTGCGTTCCATTGTTCATTCCCAACGACTCATTTTCTAACAACAGAAAAATGCTAAGGAATGGAATAGAGTCCGTGTTTGAAGGATGAATGAAGTTCAGAAGTACAGTGATTGCACGGGAAGAAAACTAGTTTGAGTGATAAATAGATGGTTGTGCCCCACGAACAGGCCACTCCAAAATCTAGTGTCCCATAAAAATCCAAATCAACTTCAAATCTAATAGTTCTATTTCGCCACATCTTTCTTTCTGCACTGCTTTAGCTTTTCAAACTACGTTCACCTTACCACATTAAAACCAGTTTAACCACTTATCTGTGTTCTTTCCTTCTTTTTCCTTCACAATCTTCATGCCTCTCAACCACCATTCCCGAACAAACCTCAAACATTTTCATTCCAAACAACCCACTGACCCAACACCCCATACCCACACCCATTACATTAATTATGGTACAGGTCAGAATACAAATGTAAATTAAAATCAAATCAAAAGTAAATTAAAACTTCAATATCAAAGTCACCTAATCAGTTACAAAGCCTAACACCTACAGCACTCAATACAAGGAAAAAAAATTTACACTAAACTTTGCCCTACCTTCTCTAATCTCTCTCTACCTAGTTCTTTTTTCTCTCTCTCTCTTTTTTTTTTTCTTTTTTAAAATTAATAAAGTTAAATCAAAATTTGGGAACAGGAGCGGGGGTAAAACCATTTTCAATCCCAGTCGTCATCTCCTTCTTCTGCCGCATCTCGAGCACTTTACGATGGTGGTTTGAATGCAATTCGCTGGAGAATGTTGGGCTGCAAGCGGGCCTATATTCGGGTAAGAGCCTTCCCGACTTGAACCGCACCCCGCATGCGTTACAGAGTGTTTTTGGGCCGAGCGGCCCAGTTCGCCACTGAGGGGTTTTCTGCACGCCGCAGTGGCTACACCGTCGCGGCGCCAGGGTGCCCGCACTGTCGGAAGAGTGTTTTTTCTTCGGTTTATTGGGTTTGGGCTCGGAGCAAACGTGGTCGAGGCTACGAGAGAAGTTGGTGTAAATTAGCAAGGGGCTGGAGGGGGAGGAGGAGGAAGATGATGAAGTGGTGGTGGTGGAGCTCGAGGAGGATTCGGTGAAGGAAGGGGAACCCAGTGGCCAGACACGAACACCGTTCCTGCTTCGCTTGCTTCTCGCCTTGGTCTGAACCGGGGTTTTGAAGGTGAAAACCGGGTTTTCCGGTTCTGGCTTCGGCTCTTTCGCAGCATGGCCCGTCGCGGTCGGGTTGCCCTCCGTTACGGTGGGGAGCGCCGCAGAGAATTCCGAGAAGGAATCCTCGACGAAATGAGACAACCACTCGAAGTCCGCCACGTCATCCGCCTGTAAAAATTCCAACTTTCGTCAACCACCAACACAAAACAAGCAGACCCTGTAAGAAATAAAATTGAGGAGAAGAAAAAAAATACCAGAACGCTAAGCTCGGTGGTGGGCAGAGAGGAATAATCGGGTTTGAAAGCATAGGGCTCTTGGCATGGGTTTTCTTTCTGAAGGGATACACAAACCAAGTCTTGTTCCTTCTGCTGCTGCTGTTCTGGTTCTTCCTCCACGTGCGAGAAGTCAAGGAGGTCGTCGACGAAAAAGTCGTCGCAAGTGGTTCCGTTCTGCACACTTAACTCCTCCATGAAGGTTTCTGGACTGAGCTGTACCATCATTTCTTTCCTCAAATTGCTTTTCAAAGCTGCCTCCATGCACTCCATGTCTGTTTCAGTTTAACAAGTTTAAGAGCAAAACAAAAAGCATAGCCTAATATAAGAAAAAGAACATAGACTTTAACAAACACCTGAACATTAGCTGTTTTGAAAAATTGAGGAAAGAAAATGAAATGGAAGAAAGATATATTAAATAATGAATACCTGAGGAAGAAGAGAGATAGGAGAGATGTAAAATGAGGTTGGGAGGAGAAGAGAGGTGGAAGAAGAAGGCAAAGGATGAAATTGAAAAGGTTGAGGATAGGGAGTTTGGTAAAGCATTGAATGAGGGATAAAAGCGTCCCTGGATTATTACTAAAAGCGCCCGTTTCTTTCTCACTCTCCACAGCCTCTCATATTTACTTTTTCCTTCTTTAAAGTATTTATACGTTTTAAATACGTTTGTATTTTGTATACGCATAACGTACGTAAATGAGGGAAATAATTTTCCAACCCACAAAACTCACTTGCGTTTTCTAGGGTAGAACCATTCCCACAGTAACTACCACTCACTATGTAACACCAATGAAAGAACTGAGACAGGTTTGGTGTATACCATGTAATACAAGTGTTTTCCCACGGGAAGCCAAAATTCGTGAAGACCTAGGAAACCACAATCTTAAAAAATAAAAAAATGATCCTTCTCTTTTTAACTTTTTCTTTTCCTCTGTGGTAGAAAACGTGAATATAAATTAACCTAAATACCTGCCTTAAGTGGTTCGATTGCTTATCGCCGCTCATTTTGCATTTGGCTGTGTTTCCATCTAACGTTGCTTTTCCCGCTCTATGTTTTCTAATTATCGGTTGGCAAAAATAACTCTATAAAAGGCTAAAGGCCAAAGCAGATTCACACCCTAATCTTATTTTAAAACACACGTGAACTTTTCCTTAAGCTTTTGGATAATTTTTCGTAGGGTTCTCGATAATAATGAAAATCTATTATGTCAAGGCTGAGGTTAATTGAAAGCATGTCAGAGTTATGGACCTATACTCTTAATACAAATTTCGTGTTGCCCGTCAAATATCTATACACTAATACGTATATATTCTTTCACCAATTAAACCACACCGTTTTTTGCTTTAAAATTAACCCGCTTGCGATAAAAGAGTTTAAGGTTTGAAATTTGAATTGGAGGGTAGAATAATTGTGTCAACAAACATATAAATGTTCCGACAATGACTGTATTTACTTCACATGAGTATTGGATAAAACAATGAAATTCTTATTTCTAGGTTAGGAGGATTAGGATTATCAGTGTATCTTCCTTTTATTATTATTATTATTATTATTATTATTATTATTATTATTATTATATCTGATATTTTTTATAACGTGTCATTCTTTTATATTAAAAATAGTCACAATAAATGATGAAAATTAAATTGCTTTTACATATTTCAAATTGAATGTGTTTTATTTTCTTTAATTTCCCGTTCTGAAATATTTACAAATTAATGTGACAATAAATCATGAAAATTAAATTGTTTTTACTTATTCCAAATCGAATGTATTATTCTATTTAATTCCCCGTTCTGAAATATTTACAAATTAATTAGAAAGATAACATTATTTTAATTCAATATTTAATAAATAAAATTTTGAAAAACAAAATTGATTTTAAAATCACATCCTTTGGCCTTACGCTAGTTTGCATCTTTTTTCCTTTCTTTTAACCGAAGATATTTTTTAAATAACTTCCCTCTCTCTCCTCTTCTCTCTCTCTCTCTCTCTCTCTCTCTCTATATATATATATATATATATATATATATATATATATATATATATATATATATATATATATATATATATATATATTTAAAGTAACGTTGAAATAAAATTGCAAACTATTTGAAAGAAAGCAAATGAGAAACATTTTTAAAAATTATATAAAAACAAAAAAAACACATACAATCAGATGAAGGAAGTACCGTCTTATTGCTTTTTCCTATTACCAGAAGAAAGAAAACACAATTGAAACTGAAAACCAACTAGATGAGAGAGTATTCCTTAATGTTAAAATAATTATAGAGAATATATAGAGAAGAGTGCAAGAAATTTTTTTATGAAAAATTTAGTAGTCATTGAATTTTTTAGTATATGTGAAAAAGGTTTTAATAAGAGATAAAAGGAAGATAGTATTTGAAAATTTGAGGTATTTATTTTAATGTGTATGAGAAATTAGGTAAAAGTGAGGTGGTTGAAATTCCCAGTGTAGCCTTGATGGTGATGATAGAGTTTGGGTTTGGATTGGGGAGATGGCATGACTTAGAAGCAAAGTGAGTGAAAAAAAGTGAACCCAGCAATGACACCAGATCAGCTTTTGTCTCTCAGTAACACCACTGACATTATTCCTCACCTCCTTCCTAATTTAATCCATAATAACCACACTCTCATGCCTAAATATTCATTCATTCACCATCATTAAATATTTTAATTACCCTCAATTAGGTTTACTAATTAAAACATCCAATAAATCCCTTCCACACAAACTAATTAAAATTCCTCTCAAAACCACTCAACATTTTGTCTACTTCTTTTATCTTTTATCTGTACTTTAAAAGAATATAATTAATATTTTTCCTTAATTAAAATTATGTTGAACGTTTCTTGTAACGTTATTATTATTTTTTATCATTTGTGATTTTATAACTAAATTAAATTAAAAAAATTAATATTAGTCTGACGTGATTTGATAAATTAATGCTCTTCAGTCATTTCGTGACTATAAATATTTAACGAACTACGTCCAAATAGTCGCGCCCACAATCACACCTTCATTTATTATAATTTATTATATTATTAATATCATCTGTCAGAATTTTATAAAAAAAAATACGCGTTTGAATTAAATTCAATTTCTACATAATTAAATTCAATATTATAATAATTAACATCACAGTGTTGACATTTTTGTATTAGTATTAACATAGAGGAGACCGATGGACCAGAAAGAAGAGAGAGGAAAAAAAAGGAAGGAAAAAATGTTAGAGGACAGGTAAAGAGTGAAAAGAGACAGAAAAATCTAAAATAATATAAAGAGGTTAAAAATAATAAAAGAGAAAGAAGAAAAAAAAAGTGAGAAAACAAAAAGAAGGATTAAGAGTCACAACATAATATAAAGAATTTTAAAGTTTTTTTTTTAAATCTGAAATTCCAGTTAATATTCTAAACACTCTAGTAAAATATTTTTCCTAAATTTGACTGTATTCTTAAATTTTATATTCAAACCACATATTTTTTTCATAAAATATTCTAAACCATAAAAAATTGAAATTAAAAATTTTCATCCTAACGCAATACTAAAGTCAAATTTTGAGTAACTTGATTTATTAAAGCCTCTATAGTTGTTTATTTAATTTCATGAATTTGGTTAGAATGCATTTATTATAATTTAATGATATATTATTATTATTATTATATATTATATATGTGATCAAATATTTGAAAGCACTAACATAATTGACGTAAAGATCTACAGTCTAACTTGATTATCATGATTGTATTCATAAAAAAATAAAGAAAATACAATTACTTTAAATAACACTAATAAAACAGAAACACAGGCATAACTAAAATCAAAGGAACTAAAGTTTAGGTGAAAAGTAAAAAAGAAAAAAATGCAAAAATTGACAATACATTTTTTCATTAGTTATCTAAAAGAAAAAAACACTTTTAAAAATAAAAAATTGAATTGTTTAGGTTTCCACTCTTAAGTTGTTTTCAGCTGACCCACAGAGCCAAAGTCGTTTTATATGTACGTGTTTTGCTATGATTCAGCATCGAACTGATAAGTGACTTTCTCCACCAATCTGCCACTTCGAGGTTACCTTTTTGAGGGGTTTTTTTTCTTTACCTTGTCAAATTTTTCTTCAATATCACTATTATATGAAATTGAACATACATTATAAAAAAATTAATATAAAATTTTAGTGAGTAAAATTTATTAGTTATTATAATAATTAATTTACATATTAATTTATAAATTAAAAATTATTGATAATTAAAATTATTTTTATTATAAATAGAAAAATATAGTTTGGATTCTAAATTGTTAACTAAAATAATTTTTATTATAAATTAGATACAAGACTCTTGATGCATTTCATTTATTGCGAGTCTGAAGGCTAATAATTTATTGTACAGGACTTGCACATCTCCACAAGATGGTCCCAGTATATCTTAACTAAAGATAAAATTGTTTCAAAAATGTCTTTCCTATTTTTTTATGAAAGGTCTAATACATCTTCTCTTGTCCTAACAATGTTGTAGGACTTATGACTGAAACATTGGTGTAGTCTATACGAGGACGACAACTCCCCTTGTCCTCAACTGGAGGACTTACTTCAGTACACTAAATAGTTTCACACAGCATTTAGATATTTAAAAGTTAAGGTCAAACATAGTTTAAATATTTTTTCCTCCACCCACCGAAACATCTTTTAATAACAAAACTGTGATAGAGCTTTATGCTCCAAAACGGATAATATTTCAAGAACGCGGTGATCCGAACAATTAGAAAAGTTTTGACTACCAAATAAATTAATCTTTAAACATAATTTTTTTTTCATAACCGATCATTATTTAAGAAATTTTTATGTAGAGATGTTATTATTCTATTGTTTCATATTAGTTTTTTTTTTTATAAAAACCACAACTTTTTCACTTTTAGGTTAATGAGTTTTCCGTTAAACTAAAATTTTAATCATTTTTGTTATGTAATATATACATTTAAAAATATTTAATGTTCGTTGTATTTTATAATTAAAACAAGTAACTAAATGACCTGAACAATAATTATTTGTATGAAACACTCATGTGACGTTACTATGCACAGAAGAGAACAAAAAAATACAAATATCACCAGAAATTTCTCCAAAATTTTTTTGAGAAATATTACTTCATCGATCTCCTAATATATGTTTTAGAGACTTTTTTGTTTCCATCAGAATAGGTATCATTTTAGGGAAGGAGAGATATGAATTGTTTTTAGTATATATATTGTTTATTATTCTCTACAATAAAATAATCATATTTTATATGTATATATAATTGTGAGATATACTGTGATATATATTTTACGATATTTATTGTGTTGTAAGTATTTTGATTGCACCAATATTAAACAGAAAATATATTAAAAAGAATATGATAAGTTTACAGATGATATAATAAAATAGATGAATACATATTTATGTAATAAATACAAGTAATAATTTTGAAATAAGAAACTGACAATGAATTTTATTACATAAATCAATAATTTAATTATTCAAACATACTAAACTAACGCTATTGTTTGATGTTGTTTAAGTGAAGACCGAGAGAATCCCTTATAACCAATTCAAATGTTTGATGATAGTACCAAATTCGAAAAAGTAGAATGATATTCCTGATGAATTTACGAATTTGGTAGCGTAACGTTGAAACAAGGAGCGGTAAAGAAAATAAGATGGTTAAACGTTGGAGTTGGAAGGTTTGGCAGGTAGTTTGTATATAAAGGCAGAAAGCGATAAAGAAAAACCAAAATACGGAACTTTGTGGAGTTTCCAACAAAAAGGCTTTTTCCTGAGAAGTATACACCAACAAAAGTTAGGACACCTATTTATCACTGTTAAAGAACCTCACTCAATGTCCTAACTTCCTAAACTTATCTACAGAATTTAACTTATTTGATATGGATTAAATAATCACTTTAGTACAATAATTATTGATGTATTTTATTTTTATACATGAAAAAATAAATTATTATTTTGTTAGAATACAACAGACCGAAAATCTTGATTTGTCCTAACAAGGGGCGACCAGTGAGTCAGTAGACAGACAGGTTGGATAAACAATTTTTTTTTTAAATTTTAAATTTTTTTTTTCCATTTTTTAATATTAAAAATAATTTTAGTTACATACATATTTTCTAATGTTTTAATTGATTAAACGATGTTTGTAAAAAGGATAAATTGAAATAATTATTATATTTACATGTTAAATTATTTAATTATAATTAATCTTAAATTTTAAGTGTTAATGATATTAAGGTTAAATATGTTTTTATCCATTAATTCATATAGTAAAAATTAAAATTACTTTCTCTTTTAGTTTAGTTTAGTCTCCAAATTTTAGAAATATGCTGATTTAGTCATTTTAACCAAAATTTTGTTAATTTTGTTTGACGTTCCAAATTCATTTGAGTTGTTTACAACGTTTGATATATTTTCGCTTCAATGTTATTTGAGAAATGCGTTTGAAACGTCAAATAAACTTAACAAAACTTGATTAATAAGACTAAATTCATGCATTTTTAAATATGAGAAACTTTTAAAAATTGACTAATTTCAATTTTCACTAAAAATTAAGAGACCAAAAACATATTTAACTCATGATTTAAATTATACTACAGTTAAATATTTCTATCATTGAAAGTAATATATAATATAAAAATGCAATTATTTAAATTCTTTTTTATTTTAATTTTTAAAATTAAAAAATGGTTGGTAGACAATCCTAACCATGGTGGGCTAGACAAAACACACCAAATTTTAATGGATTGATGGACCAATGTCTAGATCGTTACTCATTTGATCACCCTACTATCTACACTTTAATATATAGTATATTTTATATTATTTCGTAATATTATTTATTCAACTTAATTAGAGTCTTGTTTACTTTAACCAATTTAGTTACTAGAATTTTATCTGTGTTAACTAGTTTAGTTAATCGTGTACAAGACAGTCATTGAGATGTGACCTTCCCTCATGATGGACATCATCTGGGTCCATGAGATATTCTCAATCCATGATCAAGAATAGCATAAAGATAATGAAAAGATTAGTATTAGAACAATAAAGAGATTAACATCAGGATTAGCATACCCTAAATATCCCTACACCAAACTAGGTCTAACTTTTCTAGCTTAAATAAGCTTACTAACATAAGGACACATGAAAATAGTATAACTATTCATTTTTACTATTACATTTATTACATTTGACAATAATTGACTTGAGTTTCACATTATCTTTGTAGGCACCCTTCTACATTTTCATTTGAACCCATCCGATTAGTGGACCCAAGGAAGACAAGCAGAAGACAAGATCATCTTGACACTCGGAAAAATAAATTGAATTTAAGACATGTGGATTGGAAGTATTATCAATATAAATTAATAATTGATAATACAATTAGATTTTCAAGTATTCATCTTGGCTGGCTTTACAAGTTACTTATCAGCTTCTATTTGCTTTGTTATTTAAACTGCAAACCCTGAATGGTTAGCTAGATCTATTACTTTCTATATCAATTCAATTAGTTCAATAAACACATTTTCTTTCGCTCCTTTGCTTCATTCTGTTTCTCTCCAATCTGTATGAGTTATAACAAGCATCTAATGACGACCATTCATATAAAGTGAAATCAGTAAACAAAAAGTAAAACGAAAAAAAGAATGCATGGTTATGTGTGACATGTATTCACACAATTCCTAATTGCTAACCACCTTCCTTAATCTTATCCTTGCCTAACTTTACAAGTCTTTTTATAAAAAGTTTATTATCGTTCCAACATTTTTTTTTTCACTCTTCCAAATTGAGTTTTCATCACTTTCTTAATATCACTATAGTTGTTATTGCAATACCGTTAATTAAATAATAGCTTGTTCATGTACATGTATAGTTTTTAACGTTTGAAATGAATATCTGAAGTAAGTTATACTTGCTTACAAAGAAAGTAAAAGTTATATTTAGAAATTTTGTCGAATGTGGTCCCATGTATACTACATTTAATTCGCTCTTCTGAATGAAAAGACTTAGGATGCCGGATAGTTATTTGTTGTTTGAGTGTGGCGTAAATAAATGGTGTAGTAGTAGCATTTGAGTATGGTAACCAAACAAATTTAATGAAAGGTGAGGCTCCATAATAGTGCCACCATATCAGGACATGTTTCATTTCCAACAACTTTAAGAAATAAGATAAGTGGGAAACTCATGAATCGGTCATAGAAAAGAAAGCAAGACTGGTAATATAAGATGTTAGGCTATGGATGGAGGAAACTAATTAACCATAGACTCATAACTAAGGTTGGCACATGTGGTTGTTTTAAACAAAACATTAGCTTCGACCCCAGTTTGAAGATTCTATGATTTTGTCTATATATGCATATCTCATATTGCAGTATTTACGTCATAATAAAAATAAATATGATGCACTCCAATTTTCTCATTCACGTGGTTCACAACATCAGATGAAAAGCACGGTTCAGCAAGACAGAGACTGTACGAGGCACAGAGATCACATTTAACAGCATTAAGGAGAAAAAAAATTGAAAAAACCTGCACCAGCCGGGAATCGAACCCGGGTCTGTACCGTGGCAGGGTACTATTCTACCACTAGACCACTGGTGCATTTTGCTTTGAATTAACTTATAAATTATGTACAAAATAGTCGTTTACAGATACTTCATACCAAAGTTCATGAAATTTCTTTAGTGGATTTTTACAAGTAAAATATTTCATTAACTTTATGTTGTGAAAATAAATACATGAACAATGAAAGAGTGTGATCTCAATATTAAAATTCTTAACATTTTTCATATTTTTTTTCTTATTGCATCTTATCACATTAAAATAAACTCATTTTTATTTCTTCTTAAAAAATAAGCCCTTTTTTTAACAGGTGAACCTGATTTCCTCGTGTAAATTACTAATTTGTCTTTACTTTTTGTGTATTCCTTTTTTACAAGAGATATTTAGTTTATTATATACATATTTTTTTTCTTTGTAAGAAATCAGCTTTTTATTTCAGTTTCTTTTTAACAACTTATAAAGTCCTGTCATTTTAATTTTCCCTTCTTCCTTAAACCCTTAAGTGGACCTTGAACAAAAGGATCCAAGTCATTTTGGTTAACAAACACCATGACCAGGTTTGAAAACTGTTAATGGACTTTGAGGTTGATCCAAGCCCGAAGTTAGGGCTGTTTGAAGGTTAGTTACATTTTTTCCCTACTAGGCCGAACGAACAAAGTCTCAATAATTTAAAACTAATTTATAAAAATTTATATGTGAACTGCTAATCAAATTTCCTGGAGTACATCTTAAATTATTCATAATTAAAAAATACAGTGTTACAACTTAACTTTATGACTAATTTTATTATATGATTCTTTATAGACATGAAATGTTTTTACAAACTAAAAAACCAAGTGGTCGTGTAACGTTGAGGACTAGTCTTCCCCATGGTTCACGTGGTTGTAAGTTGCAACGTCTATGAGGGACAAAATCTTAGCGTTGACCAGAACCCTCTATGAACAAGGATAGAGTCATATATTTGTACAGCATTTAAGATAAGATGTGTCATCATAAATCAGCAACCACAAAAGCAAAAAAAAAATTAATAATTATTCACTGGTCGAGACAAATCTATTACACTGTTTCAATGGCTTCTGTTGTCCACCTTGGCAGAAGAAGAAACTATGAGGGCACCTGTACAAGCAGTTATCAACTAAACTCACGTTCGCAGAATCGCGTTTCAGCGTTAACAAGGGTCGAGGAATCCCTCCCACCAAGTAATTCCCCCCCAACAGAAGCCTCCCCAACTGAGACACTCCCGTTTGGGGAGACACCGTTTTCACCGCAAACTGGGTCGCTATTCGCCCTGTGAACTCGTTATTCTCCAACGACAACGACGACAACTTCGGCATCATCGCCATGAACGACGGCAAAAACCCCTCAAGACTGTTGTTACTCAAATCAACCGCGATAAGCCCGCTCCGCGACTCCACTCCCTTATAAGGTGCTTCAACCCTCGTGAACTCGTTGAAGGACAGCGTCAACTGCTGCAACGACGGAAGCTCGAAGAAAACCGAAGGAATGGAACCGCTGATTCGGTTGGAGCTGAAATCCACCACCTGCAACCTCGTCAAATTCCTGAAGCTTTCACTCGACAAGACACCACTTAAATTGTTGTTCCGAATCGATATCTGAACGAGCGAAACAGGGAGCGAGGCCGGCAACACTCCGGCGATGGAGTTATCGCTGAGATCGAGGTATTTAAGGTTTGTGAAGGAGTCGAAGTTGGATAGATAGGTGCTGAGTTTGTTGGACTGGAGTTCGAGTCTTTTAAGGTTGTGGAAGCCTTGTGGGATTGTTCCTATTAGGTTGTTGTTGTCGAGGTAAAGCTCTTCGAGGGTGGGGAGTGTGGCGAGGGAAGGGGGTATCTCGCCGGAGAAGGAGTTGGACGAGAGACTGAGTCGGCGGAGGCGAGTTAGGTTTGAAAAGGAATCGGGAATTTGGGCGGAGAAGTGGTTCTTAGAGAGATCGAGTGTTTGTAGAAAAGGAAGGTTCCACGTGAAGGTGAGAGAGCCAACATAACCGGCTTGGTCCAGCGCAAGTTCCGTGACTCGACTGAGGCCTGAAACGACAAGGTCGCATCTGAAGCCGCACGTGAATTTCTCGCCGAATAGGTTGTCGCAGGGGTCGACGGTGAAGTCCCAGGAACTGAGGCAAGAGCCTGGGATGACCGAAGCTGGTTCCAAACCTCGCTTTAGCTCCTTCAGAACCTCTGCATCTTCCCAATGCGTCTTTGATTCAGCACCCAATAGTACTAGACACCAAATTGCGAAGATCGCAGATAGAGAGACACACAGAGATCCCATTCGCACTTTCCACTCTTGTGTGAAGCTTTTGATTTTAATGGTGATGGAAGAAAGATGGGTTTTTTTTTTTTTTTCTGAAGAGTAGGATTCTTCCTCTTTAAGTAGTTTGAGAACTTTTTTGGGTGAGTGGCTTCACGGACAGAACTGAACTCAGATGCTTGTTCGATGCAACAAACTTTTCTCAATTGAGATTTTTTTTTTTTATGTATTTTGATTGTTTACAGAAACAAGAAAGGGACAATCTTTTTCTTGTACAGGGAATAGTGAGTGTGTGTATTTATATGTATGAATCTTGGGTTAGTAATTGTTTTTTTTAATTTTAATATATGTCGTATAGCTGGGTTAGCCGTTATGTGGTTCCCTCTCACAAGGGCCCTGCTTTGTGGTTGGAAATGTGATATTATATTTAGGATTAAATATCTTTTTAATGATTATTTTTTTCTAAATCTGAATATTAAATTAAAATTTATTTTTGTTTTAAATTTTGAGATATTTCTTATTCAACTTTTAAAAATAAAAGACATAGTCTTTTAAGTTAAGGAAGTTTTGTTAAATGATGTTTCATGTTACATTTGTGTTTAAACATCATTTTAAAATATGTTTGACACATAATTTTTTTGATATAATTAAATTAAAAGAAAAATATATTTATTATTTTTAAATTTTAAAAATCAATTTACATCAAAGTTTAATACAAAATTAAATTTTAAATTCATATCAAAGTTTAAAGTTTAAGAAATAAAAAACCTTAAAAGGATGGGTATGGATCGGAAAACCTAAAATAGATGGTTTGTAAAAGTTTGTAGTAGCACCTAATTGGTTAGTCGTGAAATAGAAGAAACAATGTAAGGTTGGTGATATTGAGGCAACGTGGCAGCTTATGGCATGAAGGTGGTTGTGAAAGTGCTTCCCTTTCGTTTGGACTTTGGGTCCCAATGCTAAAGCTTAGTTATATGTGTTTAGACATTTTTATCATGACTTTAAATTTCAGCAAAGTCACTCAAATCACTTCTCTATCTTTTACAAATATATACTTTCTGCAGTTGCTTCCAACCAACTTACCCAACCATTGGTAGAAAAACAGAGTCTTTTAGATTAGTTGTCACCCAAAGTCATGCATTTCTTCAACATCAACCATTATATAAATCCAACCTATTTTAACTCCTATCTTATACTTAAATCTCACACTTATCATTGCCTCAAAAGCACTGTGATACATTCTAATAATTAATTAAGATTGAAATTGTCACATTTTTAAAAACTATTCTCTTTTTCTCTATATATCTTTAAATTTAAGAAAGCATTAACATTTTGTCTTTGCTTGATTTATAATTAATTTGGATGAATATTTCTTATGAAATAAAAACATAAAATCTTATAAATATTTTACTATAATAAAAAATCATTATATATCTTAATTAAAAAAACTTATGAGGATTGCTTACTATAGTTAGAGATGGGATGGAACACAGAATGTGAATACCACATGCTTGTGTAACCTAAAATTGATGCTATTAACTTAAAAAACAATGAAAGCACTAATAATATTTTAACACTGAATATAACTACTTAATAACCTCAATGTAATATTATAATCATTTAACATTTAAAAATTGTCTTCTGAGGAGAATGACGGTTTGGCACCCATTTTTTATATGCAGCCAATTGACAACTTTTTTTAAGAATAGTAACATTTTAATTAGCCAGTATTATTTTAACAAGTGATTAAAGAAGTGGTTATACAGATAAACATTAGTTGTCAATATATCACTATTTATCTTGTTAATTCAAATATTCGTATTATTGTATTATTATATTCTTATAACAAGTTGTCAAATGAAAACGGGGTCAAAACATCGTAAATCAAAAGAAAAAAAAATGTGCATAAACAGAGAAAGACAAAAAGAAAACAAACCTTGAGTTACTCAATTAAAAAAGAATATTAAATTATTAGTTTTTTACAATAATAGTAGCATTATATATTGCATAAAATTATGCAGGTGTTGGAATGTCAATAACTGAACTACAAATTAATAATTAGAAAGTTTGTTTTAATATTGTTTGTTGAAAAAAAATTAAATGGTCAAATCTATCAGTTGTCTCAAGCGAATTAGATATTCCGTAAAATATATTGTCGTTTTATTTTATTCATAAAAAATGAAAGTTTTACAACAACTTAAACATTCGTCAATCAACTTAATTGAATCCCTTGACATGATCAGTTGAACGACTTAACAATTTTTTTTTGTCCATATTTAACTGACACGTATTAAATGAATAAGTTAGGATTCAATTTTTGGAGCCCATTTCATAAATTGATCAGTTGGGCCCAGTTTGGGGATAGGGCTTAGCTGTCGAAGTCTGGGCCTGTATTAAGAAGTTTTTGAACTGCATTATTGTGTGGTAGGCAAATAATTTTTGTGATATTTATTCTGAGGATTTATGTATAAAATATAAGAGAAAATGAGAAAAATATGTTTATATATAGAATATGAATATTTTGATCTTAACCGCGTTATTCTGATTAATCTGGTACAGATTCTCTCTCCCTCGCCAAACATTCTCACGTTCTCAACATACCTAATTACCTACCCTCCTTTCCTATGTCTCCTCTTAAATGTTCAGTGCTCCACTCTCTGCTACAACAATGCCCACTGTGTCATCAAATCCAATAACTCGCTCAAAAATAAATAAGATTTCCTGAATAAAAATAGATTTTTTTGTCATTAAAAAAGTTAATTTTTATATTTGTGAAAAAGAAAAACTAAAAATAAAATATGTAGAAAAAATTATTGGATGTGAAAATAACATTAGCTTATAAAAACAGAATATTTAAAAAATCAATCAAAAGTCAATTTTTATTAAAATCCGCCATTTTCTAAATTCAGTTCAACTTATCCAAAGCTTATTTTTTTATTCACACTTTGGAGGATTAAACGAGATAACTTTCATACAAATGTGTGTAACAGTATGCAACTGCGACGACACTGGAAGTAAACACGAGAAAGATCACATTTCAAGAATTGTTTTTATTTGGAACTAATTTTAACGTATATATAAGTTTTATTAAAAGTTACTTTGGCACGTGTTTAATTCTTCATAAATGTTCATTAGGAAGACTATTAGTGTCTAAGTGAAATGATTATATATACTTAAAAGCAAGGAACATTGCATACACACCCAAAGTAAACTTACAGTAATAACAAATAAAGTACACTCTTGCTGTTTTTTGCAGAGCAGAATGTAGGCAAACACCATATATAGGGTAGTTAATTCTCTAAAGCTGGATAGAGATAGAGAGGTTTCTGGGTTTACAGGTCCAGTAGGAAGATAGTAGAAAGCATGCATGCATAAATAAGAAATGGTAGGAGGAGCTAGTTAACATTAATATAATTTACATGGGTTACTACTGATTGAGGCATGCAAATTGAAGTTGCAGTGAATTAAGCAAGGCGCAGATCGTCATTTTTAAAGGGTTCTTCTCCATGGTGTTGATGTTGATGATGTGAGGGAATGTTCAGATGAGTATGGTGCTGACAGAATGCATAGAGGGTGGAGGCACCATTGGCCAGTGCAACTGCTGATTCCTCGTCTCCTTCATCGTGCAAAAGAAATTGTGGATGGATCACACACTTTTCCTTCTTATTATTTTCCATTGTCAATCACACATCAATGAAACCAAATCAAAACAACAACATATATGTATATGTATATATATCTAACTTTTATGTCTGTTCAACTCAACTTAATTTACCGACATATTCAAAGTTCTTACAAGTTCAAGCAGAAGATTTCCATTCATCTGCTCCAAGCTTTTAACCTGCATATATTATTCAATGTTCTTCACATTATCAAGAGTGAACCATACATAACTAAGAAAAAAAAAACGTTGATTAATAACTATCTTACTTTCATTAATTAATCATTACAATATAATGCTTACCTTTTTCCTACAGGTATCAGTCCGAGTTTTGATCACGTGGAACTGTGAAATAAAATGCACAAGAAACGTATCAGTTGAAAGCCTAAAGATAAGTAGTCATGTTTGGCAGTTAAATTTGCAACTCACTTGAAGGCTGGTTTTATAACTTTTTTTTTTTCTTGAGAAGAAACAACAGAAAAGAAACACAGATATTGGTAGATAAACCCAGACGAACAGTTTACAAATTTAATTCATTTTATGAGATCATAAAGACCAAAATTTAAGGGTAGTAATTGGAAACTACAGAACTAAAAGGAGGAAAACCAGCAACTTTTAAATTTCTTTCCCATTCCATTGTTTAACAAGAGAACATGATCTTGACCAGCTACATAACTTTTGCTTCTTCATTTTTTTTCATTTTGCAAGGATATGAATAACTTGGCACCCTTATTTTCTTTGCATATTCTCTTCATTGGTATGGTCCTGTACTTACTCATGTCTGGCTTGTGTTTCTTTAGCTTTCAATTTTAGAGGCCGTTTAAGAAGTTATCTTAATCTAGTGAAAGGGAAAAGTCTGAACCGAAGCAATTCGGATGACAATATGGTTGGTATTCACATGGTGTGTTTTGATTTCATACAAATGCTCTAGTTTTCAAGAAAGTTTGACTCAACCAGATTATTGAACCTTATAAAGGTATTAGATCATGATTTTGGATTTGACTGTCTCCAAACTTCACAGTTAAAGAAGTCTTTTCTATTTTTACACTCTCATGTTAACCCTGTTCAAAATTTGAGCTACTGTTTACGTCGATGCAAGAATTGGAGCACCCTTATTATATTCTGTTATACAAACACTTATTTTTGCCGATGAATAACTTAACTGAAGCAAGTGTGATCTTTTTTTTTTACCTTTCGCTCGCGTATTTTCCCTATGGAAGCGACCATATCCTCTTCAAGAGTTCGCAGTTGCTGGAAGCTCAGCTCGTCCAAATCCAAACCCTCACCAATCCTGTGCCTTTTTCAATCCACACAACTCAGCAATGAGCTTTATTCAACCATGCCAAAACAGTAAACACGCGTAGTAATAAAGACATAAACTCTTTTAACATGTAGTGTTATTTACCTGATCTGTCTCCTGAGTTTGTTGTTAATATCTTTCAGCTTCTTCAAGTTCTCAAGCATTTTCTGATTGCAACAAAACACATAATAAGAAAATCAGAAAGCAAATCGTTAGCAGCACCATAACCACAAAAAAACAAGAGAGAAAGAGGTGGTTAACCTCATAGTGGGAACGCCACAGATCGATATCCCCCAAAGTCTTCTGATACTGATCAACGATCTTTTTTGTGCTGATTGAGAAGAAAGCAAGAAGTGGAATAAGAGAAAAGAAAAAGAAAAGATAAGAAAAAAAGAGATAGAGAGTGGAGTATAGTGTACGGACGTAAGACCAGGACTAATATATTCATGCATCTTGTTGTTTTTTGAGAACATGATGAGTGAAACCTTGGCATCACAGAGAACACTGAGTTCATGAGCTTTCTTGAAGATACCATTCCTTCGCTTGGAGTAGGTGACTTGCCTGTTGGTGGGGTTCTCAATCAACTTTATCTCAATTTTGCCGCGACCCATCTGAAGATCGATGAATGGATCTCTCTCACAACTAACCTACCTTACCTTGGCTTGGCTTAGCTTAGCTTAGCTTAGCTTCTACACTGCTCTGGATCTTCTTTTGCTTCCCTTTCCAACCACAGATATTAATAGAGGGAAGAACAAAGGCAGTAATAAGGCCAAGGAGGAGTTCACTCAATACAAACTCATACAAACAAAAAAGAAAAAGGTAGAGAGCAGTGAAGAGCCTTTCCCAAATCGGAAGCCTAAGCTGCCAAAGAAAAAGTAGGCTTGGAGTGTAACTCCGAATAAATTCCAAATTCGTGAAACTGTGTGGAAAGCATACCCACGCACTATTCGACAGCTGGTACCTCTTTAATTAATACCCAGCGACCCTCAAATACCTCAATTTATTGGACAACAACGCCACAATCATTCTTCACTACCTTAAATCATTACTCCATTTTCTCTTAAACTGCACCCTACGCAGACTCAAAGTACAAATCAACTCCTCTTAAATAACTACTATATACATTTCATACGGAACTTAAGCTTAATGACATGGTTAAGGTTGTAAACCCCGCGTTTTTTCTCGATACTAAGTAGTACCATAAATTTCTGCATTTCAGTTTTGTTACTCATTTTTCCCGTCCAAGAAACCTACTACCTTACCATGATTGATTGCCTTTATTTCTGTCATGATGAGTGCAGTGTAAGTTTTATAATTACTCCACACATGATATCACGAAACATCAACTCCATTTGTATTCATCCAAGAAAAATCATGGAAAAGGAATAACTTTGGCAAAGAGTGGTAATCAGATATCAGATTAATTTACAAATCATACAACTGGGATTACAAAGGTGGAAGAAATGGAAGGAAATGAGAGAAATTAATTAAGGCTTTTTAAGAGAGAAATAAGAGATATATTAGTAAGGGTAATGGAATAATGGAGTGCAGAAGCAAGAAGCAAGAGAAAGAGTTTGTTTGATGTTGAAAGGTGTTACAGCACGTACATGGTGTTGTGAGTAGTGGACTGGTATGAGCATGTGGTGTCATTATTGTATATAGGCATAGCTAGCGAGCTTAGCTTGGTACTGTACTATACCAGTTACAAATTATTTATCTCTCGTCAATATCGAGGCATGGAAATGTGATGGAGAAAGTTCGAAGATATTAACGTTGTTTGGTTGCATATGACCCGTCCCATCTTTCTCTAACCCACTTCCTACACCCTTCCCTGTCTAATTCCTGTTTTTCACTTCCTTCTCCTTCTAAACTTCACCACTCTTTCTTTCGTTTTCAACCTCTCTCTCATCTCATTCATTGCCTTTTATGCTATAAATTTTACATTAGATAGGTGTAAGAAAATTACTCACAAACACATGTGCGTCATGAGATACCAACAAAAAGGTAAATGTATAAAAATTTATCATATCAGTAACAATCAAGCTTATGCTATGAACGTCTGCTGTGCAATAACTGGTGTAAGGTTAAGGTGTTGCCAGGTTTTGACTGCATCATGATTTGGGGAACGATCCAAATTCATCAATCAATCATTCCATCGTCTCAATCTATCTATAAAATGTAAACAATATTATCTCTAAAACAAATTATATGATATAAGTTATCAATCTAAAAGAAAAATTTAACTATTTTCTGCTAAATAAAGCATTATTTTTCTCAAAGCCACTACAGAACTCCATTAAAAATAAAGGTTGAATATGTTGGAAACTTTTTAATGTAAAAATAGTTTGAATGAAATAGTTGAAGTTTTTCTTACCCGTTTTCACGATGAATACTAAGCAACCACCATTCCATGGATTGGTTGTGACCTTGTTTGTGGATTGATGCACACAGACCCACAGACACAGTAGCTATGTGCCTAGGTCTGCTGGATTTGACTTCACTTCACAAATTCTCATCCTCTCAATGAATCTCCATTTCACAACAAACACAACCCAACTCTTTCTCTTTCTTCTTCTTCACTTATTTTTTATATGAATATGGGTAAAACAAAGAGAGAGAGAGAGAGATAAAAAAAAAGTATAACAGAAGAGAAAACAATGAATGTAAGGTTAATTATGTAGTTTGTCTTAAAAAAGTTAATCAAATTTGATTTTAGTTTTTAAACCCTTTTGAGTGGTCTACTTAATCTTAACCATGATAATACTAATGGCTACCAAATGGTATTAACTATGACAATATCGGTCTATGTTGCAGTGTTTCACACTTTTCAATACATTAAGAAACTGTTTTTTTACCACAATACATTGAGAGATTGTTAAAATAACGTGTGTTTTTCCACCTAGTTGCTTCATGTTGTTGTCTACATAAATATCTTAAACCCATCTTCTTTAGTCATATCACTAAAAATGAGGATGAAAGATAGAATAATGACTAATTTTATGTATTTCAAAAGAATTCCGACGTAAAACTATTAGCTCCAAATGTACTTTTTTTTTTTACAATTGAATAATTAGTCATTTTAGCCTTGAGTATTTAATAAATATTCAAATAAAAAAAAAGATTTTTACTATCATTAAGTTCCTTTATCGTCACATAAATATGATATTTTTGTTGTAAATCCTGCTATTAAAGAAAAAATTCTCGTAACATCAAATTAACCTACACAATGGATAAGATTGAATGTAAAAATGGAGTTTAAATCAGTGTGTGTTATATGGAGAGTGATGAAGATGCAATTAGATGATTTTCTTTGTCAATGTTTTATGTTTGGGAATTATTGTGGTAAATATTAGAAAGGTCGTTGTTAATAATAGGGATCTTATGATACCTACAAAAATGCCACATATTATAAAGTGTTTCATGAGAACATGTTTAACATAAAAGGAAGTTATTAGATGACCACTATTATCAATGTGTTTGATGTAAGTATATATTTTTCTAAAAGCCTAAATATCATTCATTGATAAGTAATTTAACTCAGACTTACAATAACTTTAGTTTTAAGGGTGGTAATACAGGTCAATCTGATCCATTTAGGTCAATCATGTATTTGACATGTCGAGACGTGTTAAAAATGCAGATTAAAAATTATGGTCCGTCCCACACAAGGTTTGGTTCGCGGGCTCGCAAGCCAGCCTGTTTCTTTTTTTAAAAATAAAAATAAAAATTTTATGATAAAACTTTTAATGCTCAACAAATTTGGAAACTTTAACAAGTTTACAAAATTAAACAAAGACTTTGTGGAGTTGAATGATAAACTGATAATTAAATATTTTTTATCATATTCATATTTTTACTTTGATATATATATATATATATATATATATATATATATATAAAGTATTCTTAAAATTTTAGTACATTCAAAAATATGTAACATTTATCTTTTTCACTCATACAACACAACAATTTGGAACATTCATGCAGAAGTCCAAAAGAGAAGTAATCAACATACATAATTGCAAGTTTTTTTTTTTTTATTTAGGCCGCAAATCAATCTGCACAAGCTGTGGGTTATGCGGATTTAGCTTTTGCGAGCCTGTAAACTCAATATCTCGACCCGTTCCACATTTTTTTAGCAGGTCTATGAACTGACCTACCGGACCAAATCCACATTACCCCCTAATTATTTTATTTGTAAGGTACAAATCTATTATACTCATGCTTGAGTGTATTAGGTCACATATGATAGATGAATTTGTCAAAAAAAGAAAAAGAAAAATTGATAATATACAAAGGTCATGTAACGTCTAAAATGATGAGAAGACTAGATAGAGAGATTAAGATTAGTAGAAATTGGATATCATAATGGTATTCCTTCCATATAATGAGAATGACTCATGGAACATACGATAGAAAAACCTCTAACAATTTAAATATGATGAAAAGTTACAGAAAAATGCATTTAAATCATATAAATGTAGAAGTTAAAAGAACCAACATTCAACCTTGTCGCTCTCTAAAAGAATATAAATATTTTTATAAAATTTTAAAATTTCAACCTTTCTAAAATTTTCTTAATAAAAGTCATATTTCATTACAATATATTTTAAATTCTTTACAAAAATAAATTAATCTTTTAAATTTTCATATGAAAGAGCCGTATAATTCTCGTCAAATTTGGTCTCAAACTTAATGAACTCAAGCCTAAATTTATAACGAATATATTATTGAACCAAGTTCATAATATAGGAGTCAAACTATCATTAGAATTGGTTCGAGATCTATATCGTCTAAACATAAGACATAAGTGAGTGAAATATTATTTCACAAACAAGTTTGTATGGTTGAGTTAAACTTAAAATTCATCCTTAATAAAAATATCATATTTATTTAAAAATCTATCTTGGTAAAAGTTGTTTGTTAGACCTATTCTAATACTCCATATCCGATAATTCATAATTATATAGTCTCATCTTTTTATCGAAAAATGTTAATTGTTAGTTTTGTTAGTGGCGAAAGTTGAATTAACAACCTCACATTTTCCTTTCCAAATCCTTCAAACCAACATTATGTCGCTCAAATGTTAGTTGGGTTGTGTTGGAGAACATTCAGTAAAAGACAATTAATTTATAAGTCTTCTTCATTTTATTGTTTAATTTTCTTATTTTAAATTCAATGTGAAATTTAAACTCAAAGTTAAATTAACACAAATTTCACAAACAACAATTCAAATTATAAAGTTCCATCCTAAAATATATTTCATAACCAAATAAAGTTTACACTCCTAAAAACTATCAAACCCCACAAGATAGAAAATACAAATTCATTACTTTATCCCAAATGCAACCAAACATTACAAAATACCTCCACAAGTGACAATAATACTTTTACCGTCTTCCTTTTTATATATTGAGGTTTAATTGTTATTTTCCTAATTTTTTCAAAGTTCATCACGTGCTTTCACATATGCTATAATGTGCCTCGGCATTTGAAGTCAATTTTTTCAACTCTCAATTCTGTCCCTCAAAGCTCTTCTATTTTACACTTTCTATTCTGCTACCAAATCAAACAATAGCATACCATGGCAAAATCCTAGACGTAAATCATCCAAAAGAACATAAATTTATTAGTGTGAATAATGACTAACATATAACACATGCAAGACATGGCCAACATTGTTTTCTGCTCCACAGTCACAAACTATGTTGACTTAATATAACAATGGCACGAAGCACTTGGAGAAAAACCATTTACAAATGCTGAAGAAGAAAACATTTTCTTATAACGGCAATGTTTGGCTATCTTTAAACGTCAATAACTTATCCTTAACGAGCTAAATTTTAAAAAGTAATAGTTAAATACTTAATGTGAAAAAAGAGAGGATATTCTTAATTTATTGGGATAAAAAAATCGGCATATTTTCAAAATATTAAAAGAATATGTTAAAATCACATGTGAAGTGTATGATTAACTTTCCTCCGACACTTTAAAAAAGATGTATGACTTGTGCAACTTATGAGAAGATAGAGGAATATAAATATGTATGACTGTGATTAGTATATTACTATATTATATACGGGATTCCGTATTTGTTTCAATTATAATCTGATTATACGTGCTTTACGGGTGTGTTCTTTTTTCGTTTTTCACGGGTAATAAATATATCTCTTATGCAAGCTTTCCTCCGCAAGTAAAAATGAAAACGCAGCACTCGTGTTCATTTGTACGAATGTGTATGAAAGACAGCTATCCGCAATTTCATAATCCATTTTGATAATTATATATCAATTTTAGTGCTAAGTTTTCAAGGAATGTTTTGTGTTAAATTGAATTTCTAATATGTCACCCACATTAAAACCACATCACTTTAAACTCATACCATCAAGAGTAATTTTTCCAAAATCAAAAATAGCAGTTCAAAATTAATTCTAAAAATGCATACCCAAACATGCAGTATCAGAATTGACTTCCAACTTGGATAAGTATTCTACAGTTCTATATTTAACTGCACCTCCCATTACAATCATAATAGCATACTTGTTAAGTATAATAACTAATTTTTATTCTTGCAAAACTTCAACTAAAAGCGTTGGATAATATTTGCATTTTTTTAATAATTCTAATTAGTAAGATTATTAAGCTGGTTTATTATAAAGATACATAACTGTCTAAAAGTTTTAGCTGCAGAAAATCTTATCATCAGGGTCGCATGAATAAAGCTATCCCATTCTCCCTTGTCAGGAGTTCATATTCTTGACTGCTAGAAATACAAAGTACTACATGGAAATAAGCATTCAATGTCTGAAAAGAAAAAAAAAATTTCTACAAAAAATTATTATTTGGAAGATGCATAATCATTCGAGTGCAATTCATATTATAAAACAATTTTGTCTTACCCTGGGCTAGATGATTTAATCGTTCCAATCTCGAAGCTTTTCTACCCAAGAAAATGAGTACCAAGAACCAGGTGATGTAAAAGGAAAAACAAAATGTAAAGTCGCGTTTTTCTAGTGTTCCTAACAAAATTGATGCATCGACAAGTTTAAGAGCGAGTACAAGGAAAGATTACAGCACCTCGTAGTTACGACCTAAGATGTATGAGGAGTTGTTTTCTATACCATTACTGAAAGTCGGAAATGCATATAGTGAATTATGAGTTATAATGGACAATTCTTAAGAGAATTATTAAACACGAGTCAGCAATACGGGGTTAACCAGACCATCTATATCCACATCCAAAGACCTCAGGGATTAACCACGATGTTTTGAGTTTGTTTGCTCCTTAAGTTGCTTAAGACACAGTTTCCCCTTCCTTTACAAATACCAGGCAATGACAATTTACAGCAGAGTTATTATCCATTTAATTTAAAGGAATCCTGGTTTCTCAAAATGCATTTTCCCATTTCATTTTGATTTCAAAAGGATAATCCTCTACTCTACCTTTTGTGGACTTAATAGAGAAACTTTTTTTTTTATACTTTGTCATCATGGAACCACCACCTTGTCTCCTTAGGCGATCTGCCATTTCTGCAGTTCTTTACATAGCGATCATTATCTTCAGGGCGTTGCTGCCAAAGAAAAGTCAAGAGTTTATTAAGGCATGACAACCATTTCAAGATGGATCAATGACCTACCTAAATTCACCCGTAGAATCTTAAGTAACAACCTACCATTTATTAAATTAACGTTTAATAAAACCTTGTTAAAAATATAGCATGTCCCAGGTGTTCATTAATCCTACCACAGCACATGGAATAAGTACGAAAATACAAGATTCACAGTAAATAAATTCACACCTTTGTGGTCGAGCTAGAAAGCATCGAGAGAATACTGATGCAGATAGAACTAACTGTCATGGCAGGGGACCAGGAATCATACAATATATCTGCATAATTCCAAGCATATTAATCTCAGCTGACCACCAAAAAGCAGCAACTAGTTAATCATGTTTTTATATAAATTTACAAAGAAAAAAGATGCCCAATTATAAAGTATTACAAACTACAACACATCAAATTCCCAGAAGTGAGAAATGAATCATACCTCAACTTAGAAATCATATATAGAAATAATAGTAATAATAACAAAGATAATATTGATTACGTAAAAGTAAAAGTCTGGAAACATGAAACCCCTGAATGCCAAAGATAAACCCTTTTACATACTTTAAAGTTCATTATAAAAAATATTTCAATATATTTCAATATAAACCCCTTTTACATACTTTAAAAATCATAATAAACCAATAAAACTTTGAACAATTTTAGTTGTGATAAAAGATCATTTTAAATATTAACAATTTACTTTTAAACTATTGAAATTTAATTTATATATAGCAATAAAAACAGGTTAATAGTAGGAAAATAAAGATAAAAGAATGATAGTTTTGGATGATTAAGAGGACTTTTGGAGCTAGTGGAGAAAATATGTGAAATGTCCAAACAGCAAAAAGAGAGTAAAGACTGAAAAGATCTAATTGAGAGAGTAAGAAGAGTGAGAATTCCACTCTAGAAATTGTACATTGTAATTTGTAATATAGTTGGATATCAGCCTGGCATGAATGAATAAAGCAGAAAATAGTGCATTCCTAACATCAATCATACACTCTCTCCACCGCTGCCCTCCTTCAAATGCCTACTTTTAAGAACAAAAAAAGTGGGGGTTGGGGGAGGGGTGGTGGTGGAAGCGGCCTTGGCATAACTCAACCATTTGCCAACAAGCAAAAGGAAATGACAAAACGACAAATGTCTGACCAGTCACATACAGTATATCTTAGTCGGATATCTTATAACTCATTCGGAATCCAAACCATTATGCAGTACAAACTCCGACTCAATTCATCCCAGAATATGGGAAAAAGAAAACAACAGAAGCAGTTCAGCCCAAATAGAATGGGAAAAAAAGATGAATATGAACATTGAAATATAATTCAATATTGTCAAACCATGAATTTATCAATAATCATTTGTTCAATTTTAGAATATAAGCCATAGAATCATTCTAAATACTCCTTCTGTTCCTTAACATAAGACACTTCTAACATAATCAATCACATAGATAATGAAAACAATAGTTTAGTTGATCTTTTAAAAATATAACCATTGTACCAAATTAACACTCATTATTAATGACTTCTAAAGTTATCTTCTCATTATTAAACAATACAAAATACAATACTTATAATATTTAACAGGTCTAAACAAGGAAAACAAAATATAAAGTTGAATAGAAATTATAAAATTCCTTATAAAAAGGACCAACAATTCCTTATAAAATATGCCTTATAATAAAAACCAAAGGCAGTAATATACTAATATTAAATACCTCAAACATTATGGATAATACCAAAAGTATCAAAATGTTCATAATCTCACATCACCAATAAAAAAGTAAATTTCAATAATACTATTATGTCATTAAAAGCCAAGTCACAAGTAAATTCACAAGTCATAATTCTATAGGTGCTCCAAATAATGATAGTTCATCCTAACAGCAATATATTGGTGAAAAAAGTTCAAAGCTGAGGTAAGTTAACATTCTTCATCTCCTTAGCCTTAGGAGGCTCATAACGTGACTGCACTACTTGAAGCCTATAGTTCAAAAGAGCAAATACAAAGCAGCAATGCAGCAAAATTAGGAACATAGAGAGAGTAAGCAGGTGACTGTGTCAGGCTTCTATTGCAAAAGATTGATAATGGAGAAATGGAAAAACCAAATAGAGTGCATAAGTGGCTTAATGACTATGCGAAGCCCCTATTTCAAAGGAAAGAAAAACAGAGGAAAGGAGTAATTAAATAAGGTGCATTTAATTCAATTTCTTTTCGTTTGAGAATTTGAGCTTCTCTGAAGTTTTTATGTCTCTTGAAAATTGGAATGGAAAATAAAATGAACAAATTCTTGAATCGTCTGTTTCATGTCTGTTACACAGAATCATATCAATGTTTTTTTGTGTACTTCAGAATCCCATCAATTTACGAATGGATCACACAGTTAAGAGTCGTCTACAGTTTATCAGAAAAAACAAATTACTAGATTTTAAAATCAGCTGGGAAAGTAGAATTGCTCCATTCTAACACCAAAACAAAACAAGATGTGAAGGCACTGAAACACCAAAATGAAAAACACTTAGCAGGAAGGACCCACACTTCTGACTTCTCTCTATTCCTGGCATATATAGCATACAGTAGTTTATATAGGATACCGTCACAATCCACAGCCATAAAATAAAACTCCTAGCATATTTACTATTGTGGTCCAATTACATTCTTGGGCATACCGAGCTGAGGACACACATCTGCAAAATTATCAAGGCCGTTCACTCTTGTTTCGTTCATTTTCTATGGTTTATTAACTTACTAAATGTTAGCTGCTTTCAAATTTCAATTGGGTTACGCTAAGTGCTCCTAACAATTTTCATACTTACTTAAAACAGTAAGACTTCATCAACAACGAAAAAACATTCCCTATTTTGAAACCCAAATGTCTCACTTAATAGTTAACAATATATTTTCAATTAATTAATTAGGACAATTCTTTCAGAAACAAGTAAACGACAAATCGCAGTCCTCTTCCCAATAGTTCTCAACAAGAAATTATAACTTTGAAGTCAAGACTTCAAAGAAATTATAACCCGAAGGTTACAAGAATCGATAACATGAAAAACAATACAAACAAGCATAAAAAGCAGCACATAACAAAACCCTGTAACAAAAGGGTGTGCCAGAGGATTATACTCAAAATACGGTAACTATAACAAAACATACCTAAACAAATATGGCCGTTGCTGTAGATATGGGGATGCAGCGGAGCCGGATGCAAGAATATGACCTGCAGAACCGTTAACAATAGAATAATAATACCAGTGAACAACAGACGCCGATGCAGATTAAAGATTAAATTGTGCAGCGAAGGGGCAAAAGAAGAACCTGGGGAGCTTCCATAGGGTAATTCTCAGGAAAATCGACCTGAAGCTGGTAGGTCTCATTGGCGTAAAGTGTCCCAGGAGCTCCAGTGACTTCAACAACCCACCTTCCAGAGAGGAACAAAGCAAAGTAGAGGAAGGAAAAACGAATGCAAAGAAAGAAGAGAAAGAGGAAATCAAAGCATAAGAAAACATGTTGTGTAAAAGCGATAAAGTTAGGTGGATTATGAGGGGTAATTAGAAGAATCCGATACCTCTGGAGATTATCGGTGACTTTGTGCTTGAAACCAGTTGGGGGATTGACCTGCCACTCCACGAGCTCTTTCTGGAGCCTATTGCAGGCAATCTTACTGAGACTCTAAAACAGCCACGATCCCAATTCAAACCTAAAAACCGAAACAAGAACAACAAAGAAACACAATCGAAGAGCGAAAGGGGTTAGGGCTAACCTTGCGAGCGGCACCAGAGGAACTAGTCATGATTCTTCCGCGTACACGAATGGGTACAGGAACAATTCTCAATTAACGAAGAAGAAGAGATTCACCACTGAACCAATATATATATACCTATATTATGTCTTCGTGAGTGTTAAATAGTAAAATATGTGAAATGAAGAAATGTCCCAGACATAAAACTTTCTTATACTTTCAGTTAATTAAAAAAAAAACATTTTACGCTATAGTTTATTTTTAATTAAATTATGTTTGTTATGGGACATTTTTCTTTTTCATTTAAGAATTGTTTGTTTATGACGTATATTCGAAAATATGGAAAGTCAAAGGTGCAATATAAGTTAAGTCTCCATAATTAATAATTGTGAGAAAAAAGAAAGTTTGGTTTTGATGTAAATCTTTCTCTTTGTTTCCCTTACACAGAAGATATTCCAAAATTGTTCTTACAAAATGTCACTATAATTAATCACTATATATATTATGATTATGTATCTTGACGTTTTCTATCAATTAATCTGTTTAAGTGAAACGCATGATCCCGAAGCGTTTTATAATTTTTTTTGTGTGTCAAAGAAATTACAATTAATGTAAGTGGAAACTCAGTGTTTTATTTCAATTGAGTATAAAAGTGCTATCCTTTTGATGGGATATTGAATATTTTGAAAAATCAAGTTTTTAACCTTGTAATGTATGGATATGGAAGTTTATAGTTAAATATTGGATATTGAATATGGTGAAAAATAAAGTTCAGAATATTATTCATGGTGGAATTCAAGAATCGAAACTATCAATTATGAAAGAATTTCATAATTAATAGAACGTTATGGATTATATGATTTGAGATTGTCTTTTGTAATACGGATTGTAACTTAGAAATACACATTTAAATTAAATATGTGGTGTTTGTGGAGGGTAGGAGGAGTTACATTATTTCAATAGACTACATTTTGATATTTTATTACTTTACTTTATGTATTTTTTAATAGTTTTATTTCTAATAATTTTTTGGATATTTTAATTGATTTTTTAACTATTTTCTTCCACTTTATTTTTTTGCTTTTTTTTTTTTAATTTAGAGCACATATTTTTGCAAAACTTTCCTTTGCATATAATTGTTTTTGGATAAATTATGTATAGAGTGATTCTTTATTTTTGAATATATAAAAATGTGCAACAATAATGTTTGAAATAAATATTCAATTTATGAAAAAAAACATAAATCCTTGAAAATGTATTTATTATAGATCATGGAATGCTTGGAAAGAAAATGCATGACTACTTTCTCAAACATGTAAAATATTTTATATTGTATATATTTGAAGTACTTTCATTTGTCAACTAAATTATCATACGCTTATTATACTTAAAATATTGAACTATTATTATATAAAAAAACCTAATATTATACTTATCATACGTTTAAAAACCAATACCAATTTTAATATTTTATTATTGAAATTATGATAAAAAAAACAAGAAGCATAATTTTTTTAGCTGGCCTTTTAAATTTAATTGCTGAAAATAAGTTCAAACATATTTGTAAACAATAATAAAAATATAATTTTAAAAGGGGAATTATATCTTTAATATTTGATATGATATTAAAATTAAAAATTTGAAATATACTAAAATCAAATTAATTTAAATAAATATATAAGAATCAAGATAACATGATTTTTGTGTGAATGTATACATTTTAATTATATAACTTTGGTCATATACTACAGAAAAATCCCCTTTAATTAAAATACACTTTTAAAAGGGGAATTATATCTTTAATATTTGATATGATATTAAAATTAAGAATTTGAAATACTAAAATCAAATTAATTTAAAAAAAATATATAAGAATCAAGATACCATGATTTTTGTGTGAATGTATACATTGTAATCATATAACTTTGGTCATATACTCCTCAAAATTATTTCTTTTGTCAGTCTTTTTATTTATGCTTACAGATTATTTTTTTTCATATTTGCTTTATTGGCTTAAAATGTAGATGTTAGATAAAGAGTATGATGCATGACATGTGCTTAATCCAGATCACTCTTATCTTTTATATGTAATCTGATGTTTATTACAATATATATAAATTCAATGATAATTTATATACACTTGCTTTTTACATTTTAAAATAAATATTGTTTAAATAAAATTAGTGATAAATGACCAAATTCTAAAACATAAACTATTTTAAATGTAGATGTTTTAAACTTGTTTTAAGGAACTTAAGATGAAAATACTATTTATATTTTGATGTTCAATACATACAAATCTTAATATTAAACAATAATATTTTTGTTGGAGTTAGAAATTAAATGTATGGTTTCTTTAATAACTTTTTTACCCAAATGTTCTCTCTATTTATTTAAAAGTTATTGCCAAAATTAATAATCACAAGAATAAAAATGCGTCCCTCAAACTATTTTAAAATGTTTCATAAAAAAAATCTAACAAATATATGAATTAAAAGTTATAAATTCTTAAAGAAATTAAAATCAATATTTTAATTTAGATAATTTCTCTATTCCTTCTTTTATTATAATATCTATTACAAAATAAGTCTCCACTTTTAATCATTTTTCATAAATAATTAATGTGATAATAAACAATAAAACACAATTTTATTAATATAAACATGATACATGGATCTTTCAAATACCTCACATTCATAACATTTTTTTGTATTATTCTTGTAAAACGCGTTTTTTAATTGATGAGCATCCATTGCAACATTGTAATCTCTAACAGGTATACACTCTTAATAGAGAATACATTTAGAAGAATAAATTGCATGATTGCTTGAAAAGAAATATAATTTAATTCATAGCAATTATGTAATTTATCATTCTTCATAGAAAATAATGTTGAATTCTTAATTTATTATGGAAGTGTTGAAATTAGACCTATTTGATAGTCCATCATATGTATGATATCTTCGTGGATTTTTGTAACAAAAACCTTTTAAAATATCAATACTAGTGTTTACATATTATGATCTAATATATCCCTCTTTTATTTTGTTCTCTTCTTAGATATTATTGATTATATAAAAGTTATTCTCTTGTTCAAAATAAAAAATAAAATAAATTTGTGGAGCGAATTTAATCTTAGTTAAATTGAGCGGTTGGGGAATCTTTTTATGATTGTTTTCCCCCAGTTGACGCCTTGCATTGACTTTCCCAAGTTAAGCACTGGCAATTTCAGCCTCCAAAATATGCTTATTCTCATGGCAAATTCTGGTTTGAAGATAAGCATATTCCACGCGTGATTAGTGGAAAACTTACATCACAGTTTGTGCTTTAGCAAAAACTTTGGGTCAAAAACTGCAACTCGTTGAAAGTAGAACTAGTAGAAACTTTAAAGATAGGTTTAACAAAGTAAAGGATCTCACAAAAGATAATCAATGTAATAAATAGTAGGGAAAAGGGTAAATTACAAGTGTTACGAATTCACTGCACAACACAATTGGTTATTATGACAATGTAAAAGAACACTTTTAATACTCTCCCACTTTTAGGAAGTGTGCAAAAACATCAAGTCTTGCACATGAGCTCATGAAGTGAGAGAGTAAGGAAGAACTTTATATGGGTTGAGTATGTGATTGGGGTCCATCAAATTCTTGATCGAAGCCATTAGTTGAACCTGTCCAATTTCATGCTACTTCAGACATTCATTCATTTCACAACTTTACATTATCAAATAGAAAACTGCAACTTGAGTCAATAATAAATTGATAACATAATGTACATACAGTTTCACGAGACTTGCTGTAGTAAATCTTGTTGGCTTTCATTAGTCCTATACCATGCTCAGCACTAATACTCCCTCGGTGCTTAGATGTCCACTCATATACAAAAGGTTCAATTTGTGACAGAATCTGCAAATTTTATCACTGATAATGTCATGGAAAGAAAATTTTCATAAGCAAACAGTTTTGTGCTATTCTAGAGCTACCTTATCATCATAATGAGGAGTAGAAACGTTCAAATGCAAATTACTATCTCCAAGGTGGCCATATCCAATTACATTAGCTGTGTTACCTACAATTTGAAAATAAAATATAATATCATACCTGCATGCACGATTGTGATGGAAGAGATAACTCATCTTCCATAAAAGCCAGACTTTTTTCTCTGACACAACTAAAGGAACCAAGCATATACTTAGAAAACAAAAATATAACTACATGGCAACGTTAGTCTGTTCCTTACCTAGTCTAGACCGCATTTCTTCAACAAGATTGTACATGTGTTCAAGAGGTATTGATAAATCGTACTTGTAAACAGCTCCTGCTCTCATCAAAGCCTCTGGTATACCCTGAAATCAGTAGATAAAAGTAATGCAACCAAACTCAGCAATAGTGTTTTTCATAAAACGATTAAAAATTCATATAAAATTAAAATTTAAAATTACTTATGACAAATTATCGCTGAAAATAAATAGAAGGATAACACTTTTGGGGGTTGAGGGACATCCTCTTCAAATTCTTTACAAAAATAAGAAAATGAATCTAGTAACTACAGAGTGGCAGTTATGTTTCCTCCGCTCAATATGTTCAAACATTTAGGTATTTTGTAAATCTCATCTAGAGTATACACTTAAAAAGCACTCACAAGTGTCAACTGAAAACAGCTGAAATCAGAACAAATATGGTAAACTTGGCCCATAGAATGAAAAATAAGAATATTAGCACGCTCAATCTAGCAGGAAATTCATTCCAATAGTAAAAGTAATAAATGATATAGAAAATTTGTAGTGAAATGAAACTTTCTCTAAAATGAAACCGTCTGTAGAGCATTAATAGCCAAACAAGTGGATAGTAAAAGCGAGTAGACAGTCTCATATGGCATTGGTATAAAGACTCCAAATGCGATGTGTATAGCTGCTGACCTAACTTGGTCAGGCTTTTTCATTTTCAAAAATGAAGTGTGAATTCAAGAAAGGTAAAAAATACTGACAGCAAAAATTAGAAAACCAGTCAAGAAAACTGAAAAGCAGAACATGGCAGGGATATGTGCTTAATTTTGAAAAGAGATAAAGCATATTTAAAAAAAATAAAAAATAATAATGCAGTGAAAAATGTCAACCTCACGTAGAAGCCAGAATGATGATGCTTGATTTATGTCTTGTGCAAGAACACCATCAGATATCAATTCATTCTCCATGGAGCCGAGCAGAAATGCTTCAAGCTTTTGTCTAGAGGTGTCAAAATAAAGTCACATCATATGTCAAGGCATTTAATTGCATGCTCATACTGATAACTTAAACAAAAAAATAACTAGAAAATAAGTTAAGGAACGTTTTCAGGCAAATTATAAAGTTCATACTTCATAGCATAGAAAATTTAATTTGGATTCAGGATGCTGCAAGTGAAATTATGGAAGATAAAACATTTATAATAACTGTCCTCTAATCACTTAATGATTAGACTCTGCAACTCATTCTTCCACACAACCTCCTAAAAAAGTAGAAGTAGTTTTTAATGAAAGTAGAAGCCGGAGAAGAGAAGGAACAAAATCTAGAATTAAACAAATCCAATAATTTAACAAATTACACTAATCTTTGTTGAAAATTGATAAACTACAATTTAAATGGAAGTACATGATTAATCAAAAGTCAGAACAGCAGAAATTAATGTAATTTACTCTTCTAAATGACTAATTGCCTCATGTTAAAATGCGAGATTTATATTCACGCGCACAAAAAAAAAATGCATAGACTTTTTACTTGTCAGAAGATTCATCACTGCCTGTTGTCTCAATCAGAACATAAAAGTTATGCAATGACGTAGGTATCGGATTTCGTGCACCTTCCAGGTGATTCAAAACCTGTCAGAAAACCAATCAAATCAGGATGACTATGAACCAATCAAGGGGAAAAGAAAATAAAGTCACAAAGATCTGATTATTTTCTCAGTTGTAAGACTTGGGATTTTATAGCAGTAATTTGTCTAGATCTAAAACGAATAAATAAATCTAAACTACTAGAGTTGTTATGACGGGAGAAAATTGTAAATATTACAATGATCAGATACTACAAAGAAGTTCATGTAACATTCATGATGAATTCCATGACAACACAGACATATTTAGAGGCCATTTTTTGAAACCATAGATCAAAGTCAAGGCTCAAGTTCCAAAGCATTTTATGCCTATATCATAGTATTGGCCAGAACTTCCTAATATGTTTTTTCATTGTGTGTTTATCGAAGTCTGGTTTATGAAGTCTCTTTTACGTCTACCTTCTGTTGACTACAAATATTTTGCATGTATGTCACATCATGCTAGTGGCAAAAGGGAAACACATGCATGACTTCCTACATAATGAGTATGGGGACTATAACTAGTTGAGATGTTAAAGCCAATCAAAATAGCAGGAAAAACTAAAACTCCAATCAAATGCAATTTCATCAACAAGACCCACTACCAGTTTTTTCTTTAGTCTCTATCTTCCATGTCTACCTACAAAGTATTAAAATCACTACAAGACATGCAACTTTGAATTTTGTAAATTGTGTACATTATGTGATAGTTATTGTTCTGTTTTTTACTCCTGTACCAAACATCTCATTGTCACCTCACCATCATTGCGACTCTTTTTTTCGGTATCGCACAAATTCAGAATACACAAAAAGACACAACTACATCCTTATGCACTGTAGCCTCAACAATTTCTAAGACACAGGATTACTAAAGTATCATTTGCACTCTTGTACATGGGTAGCTGGTAATATCAAGCACAAAGTTAACACTAAACATAAAGTTTATCAAGTTTTATCATATGAGCATGCATCAGAACAACTTTAAGGCATTTATAACTAGCAACCATCACACAGATTAATTTCATTAGGGTATCACATGATATTACCAAATTCATAGACTGGCTATCCAGAAATTCAAATGCAGATAAAATCTCCCCAAGTTTCCTTTTTGCTTCCTGTAGCAATTTCTGAAGCATAGAAACAAAAGCAATCTGATAAGATGGATGCATGTTTCATTCTGAAAACAAAAGGGAAAAAAACATTGGTGCAATACAAAAGCTTATACACGAAGAGTATGATACATATGCTTATAAAAGAATTTCACCCAATTGGTAACAGAAGGTTCCTATATAATTTATCACCTGTCATTAAAGATCTAGTTTAAACATGCTTAGAAAGAAGTGTTTGTGGTAATAAAATTAAAATTAATTTAAAAGACAAGGCGTGTTTAGTCTAATAAAAGGTTTTTTATTTCTATTTCATGCTTTTGAAACAAAAAAGAAGTTATTTTCACCGTTGCCCACACAAATCCTAGAAAACAAAAAAACAAAAAATAGAAAAAAGGCCTTTTCACAATTATTTGTGAAAAAAATGAAAACATTTCCTCAAACAAAAAAGGCACTAAGGACCCTTCATCAATGAAAAAGGAGAAGAAAAAGAAAACATATAATTCTTCCCAATCAGTCAATACAGTATTGTCCAAATAAATATCAATGGCAATCAATTAAGGTAATCCACAGAAGTCAGAAAAGCAATTAATGCAGCTACAATGAAACTAAACCTATTTAAGAATAGGAGTATTGATCATGCCTGGCAGCTGTTATAATCTTTGCAAGCAAGAAAAGCCACATTTACTGAAGATAATTTCGGTGGGGTAAGTATTGAAACTTTAGTAACAATTCCCAAGGAACCTTCACTTCCTACATCATCCGTAATTTAATTTACAATCAGATATTTTACTTGTTTCGAGATTCGACGTGTTGTTCACCGCATACCTATAAATAGATGTTTCAAATCATAGCCAGTATTATCTTTGCGCAATGTCTTAAGCATGTCAAGTACAGTACCATTTGCTAGAACAGCTTCAACACCTGTAGGGCAATCAAAAGCTCGCTTCAGAATGAATAGAGTACTAGCGAAAGAAAAAATGGATTGACATGCCCCTAACTTAACAATATATTGAGAAACTCTGGTGCTTTGATACCTCAACATGAAAACTGTTCCACCTTTCAACTGTATTCCATTCTAAATGACTAAATCAATACAAAATCTAGCATTCCTACACTAACTTTAGAAGTATTCAGATGATATAGAAAAGCCAACACGTTAGTTATTTTCTTACCAAGTACATTGCCATGAAGGGATCCATAACGAACAAGACGCAAACCACCAGCATTAGTTGAAACATTTCCACCTATCTGGCAACTCCCTTTTGCACCTAAGTCTAGTGGCATAATAAATCTGAATGAAAAGTGCAGAAAATTTAAATACAGAGAGCCTACATTAAAATTATGGTTTTAAAACTTATATGCGTATGGAAAGGGCAACTGGTAAATAAAATGTTCAAGACATTAGTCATAACACCGCACTTGCACTACATAGAACTTCAAGAAAAAAAACAAACCTTTTTCTAACATCAATATAATTTTGTTAAGTGCAAAACCCAAACAGCTCTGTTTCAGAATTACTCATACAAAATATGGAAGAAAAGAAGTACCATTGTTAATTTTCTTCTAGAAATAGCAAGTATATAAGATTACCCAAATTTAAGTAAAAAGTCTTATATTGAGGTTAGATGAAATTGATCCAAATTACAATAACTTTATAAAATTAAAAGGATTACCCTTCATTGTCCAGGAATGAGATTATATTTTCCAATATGCACCCGGCTTCACATACCAATATTCCACTAACCTAAAGAAGACAATGGCAGAAACTTCAGAATTAAGTATACAAACCTGTCTTTTTAATGTTTGACATTGACTTTAATTATAGTGAGATAATTAATAAAATTAAATTAAATTCTGATACAAATGGGTGTACAAGGTAACTAGCACACTAATATTTTGTTTCCCCTTTAGAGGAGAAACTGATGCATTGAAATGTGCTGGATATGGGCATTGTTAATGATGACTCACATTTATATTTTTTACAAAACAAAAGACTGTTGTAGTAAAGGGAGAGGCACTGAACTGTTGATATGATTTAAAATAGATGGATTCTAGTTTTTAAATGATGCCTATGCTGTACAATGCTCAACAAAAATTATAATAAGCTCTGAAAACAAGTAACGCAAGAAGATATACACACAGAAGAAAGAGGTAGTTCATAAGTCATAACAAATATGCCGTTCAAGCAGTAGATGGTCTACCTTGTCGAAAGATATGATCTTATTCATAGAACTAAGACTGATAATGACCTGCAAAATCAGATTATAAGAAATCTGTCAATAATCACATAATAACGAGTTCGTTTAATAGTACATTCAAGGTTGAACCCTTGTAAAGCAAGAGAATGAATCAAAGAGTATACTTCATCAAAGACGGGCACACTTCCTCCTACAAGACCAGTGTTTCCACCTTGGGGAACAACAGCCAAGCATCTGGAATTACAATATTTAAGAATCTGAGCAACCTGCAAAACGAAACACTCGAAAAAAAGAAGTAAACAAACCAAACTCCAAATGCTACTGGACCAAGTTTCTAAAGGGTAATTGTTCATTCTATTCAATAGAGACAAAATAAATAAATAAATAAAAGAACCTCGTCAGTGGTCCTAGGCTGTAGGAGGAGCTTACTGGAGCCTTTGTATTTATGCATCCAATCAGTGTTTGAAGTGGCAAGCTTGTCCTCATCCTGAATAACATTTTTACTACCCAATATACCCTCGAAGTATCTAACGTCATCATCGTTAAACTTTGAGAATCTGGGGTTCCTTTGAACCAACCCCGCCGATGAACCATAGCATTTGCGCTGAATTCCAACACCCCATTGTTTGGTTTCAACAAAATTTCTTACAAGGTTGAAAAGCGACAAAAATCGCCGATCCCCGTGAACGATATTGCGCTGTGAAAACCTGCGTTTTTCATCAAAACCCGAAGGAAAATGAGAAGACAACCTTGCAGAAGGGAGAAGAGGTGGGTTGTTTGAGCAGTGAGGGAAGGAGCGTAAGAGGAACTGAAGTGTGGCTCTGCTATTGCGCTTAGCCATTGTTTGGGGTTTGGGGTTTGGTGGCTTGCGATGAACAACTGCACTTGGAAGGGACAAAACCAAGTTGGTTACGTTTCGCTACTAAACTGGAGTGAAAAAGATGACACCTACACGTGATGATGATGATGATTATGGGAAGTGAAGGTTGTGATAATGTTAAATAAATGTAGAGTATTAAATAAATATTGAAACTTCAAATATACTTTTTAAAATGTATTTAATTAGATATGGACCTTTTTAAAGTTTTTCATAAAACAATATTTAATTTATATGATAAAAAAAACGAAAATCTTATACTATTAGATAAAAATATAGTGAAAAAGTTTTCTGACATAAGTAAAACTAATAAAATATTATGTATGACTTTTAAGTAGATAAAGGGTAAATTACAATGTCTTTTTTAACAAATAGAAGCGTTATACTGTATTTTTTTTATGGAAAATTATGTGTTGACAAAAATTTTGTTGAAAAAGTTGAAAAAGTTTTTATAAATAGAATTAAAATAAATTATTTTTATTTTTTCATTAAAAGAAAGTAATAAAATAATATTTTTTCACTTAAATTAGTAATTTGTTTTGTTAAAGTTTGTTAAAAAAAATCATTAAACTATCATTCTCATTTTTTTATACACCAGAAATGTTTTTTTCTTTTATTCGCCTTTAAGTTTCCTAAGATTAAAATAAATGACATTTAAGTAATAATAGATTTAAGTAAATTTTTCTTATTTGAAATAAATTTCTTATTAAAATATCTTTTATGTTGTGTTTGAATTTGTATAATTTAATTTTACTAATTTACTAAGAAGATAAATTTGTACATAAATTGTAAATTTTAGTATTCATTAAAATAAAAGAAATACAAAGAAATACAGTTTACTTCGTGTGTTTAACAATTTAATTTACTTATATTTATTACTTTCTTTATATATATAATAATTATAATTATTATAATAATTACTATTATATGTATATTATGATAACACTCTATACTATAATATATATATATATATATATATTATATTATAATTATACGTATATATTTATTTACTAATTTTAAAATAATTATTATTATTATTATTAAAATGATTAGTATTATGTAATAATATTATTATTATTATTATTACTCAAATAAATATTTTTTGTAAATAAATTAATATATAAAATAAAATAAATTTAAATAAATATGGAGATATAAATTAAATAGTCTATATTGTAAATTATTAGAAATATGTAATTGATTTTTAAAATATTTGTTAAATATAAAATTAAAAAAAATAAATATGTATATAAAAAAATTAAATAATTATTAAAGACAAAATTGATTTTTAAAATAACAGTTAAATATAAGCTATTTATAAAATAAATAATTTTTAAAATAATAATTGAGAATAAAACTGAAATAACAAAATGTGGATAGAAAAGAGGATATCTCTTTATATATTGTTATAGATATCAAGTCATCATTCAAAATAATAATAAATTATTTTAAGTTATTAATAATAATATCAATAAATTATATTTTTCTAATTTTAAGTAACATTTTTAATCTTATTATAATATCATAATACAATTTATTCAATTAAAAATTATAATGTATTAAATTTTATGAATTACATCGTACACATGCTTTCTTCAACTTTTTACTCATGTTCACTCAAATTATATAATTTTTTTCTTAGTTCAAATAATTTTATATTTATTTATAAATTAACTCAAATCAACACAAATCCACTCTTCAAACGACACACCCCAACATTATACCACCACATTTTCAAATTTTTTCAAATGTTTTCAAATGTGATGATATCAGCTCTCTATTTGTCTGAACGCACACATTTTTCATTATTAACAATAGGCACGATAAAAAAAAATCATCTAACTAGATAAGAGGAAATTCGAAAGAAATAAATTTTTGAATACACATTTAGATTTCATCGTATGAACAAATAATTTTGGATAAATAAAGTGTAATGAAATAAATAATTTCGCTCGGACAGATAACGGATTAAAATTTTCTATATATTTAACCCAATTCAAACATTATTTTTAATATTTATAAATTTATAGTTATATTTTAAATTTCATTATTGGTATGATATCTTTTTGTTGAAATTTAGTAATAAATATAAAATCCGAATCTATTAAACATTCACTATTAAAATTACGCATATCATTTTTTTTCTAAAAAATCATTATATTTATTTATTTTATTTAAAACAAAAATACCTTTTAAGAAAATTGACTTAATATAAACTCTTAATCCAAATTAATTCACTATCCAAACAACTCCTATATGAATATATTTGAATCATACTAGATTGATAGATGGATCCAAATCCGATTCAATCCAATTAACAAATATAAATATATTATATTTCACTTTATATTTTCTTCGTGTTCCGTAAGGAAAATGACTTTGTTCTTATTTTTGTCTTCAATTTCGTTGTGTTTGTTGCGGATGGTTCTCATTTTGACACAAGATTTAAAATGGTCCTCAATTTTACAGAATGTTTAAAATGGTGCTCATTTTCGCAATTCATGTTTTATTTGGTCATTTTCTGGAACGCCGTTTCATTAACGAAACATTGTACAAGTGACACGATTTGTATTGGGGTGTGTTATGTGTACTGTAATGTACATATGGCTAATTAACGTTAATTTTTCAATTTAGGAGAAATTTCTTCATCTTCGTCTTTCTTGAGCTCGAATTTGCAGAGGAAACAGCTAATACTTGCCATTTCATCATTGGATTGCAGTTGCAGCTAATTTTGCATGAGGCATCTGTATGCAAATTTTAGAAAAAGATTCTCTGCCAAAAAATTAAAAATACTCATGTGGAAGGCTGCTAGGTGCACACACCCAGCAGTTTGGAAAAGGGTGATGTTAACAATTAAAGAGTTAAATATTCATGCTTATAGATACCAGATACCTTATTACTATACCTCTGCAATCCAATGATGGCAAGTATTAGCTGCTTCTCCTGCAAATCCGAGCTCAAGAAAAACGAAGATGAAGAAATTTCCCTAATTGCAAAATTTTCACTAAATTAAAAAATTAACGTTAATTAGCCATATGTACAGTACACATAACACACCCCAATAATGTTCCGTTAATGATTTAAACGGCGTTACAATAAAGGACCAAATAAAACACGAATCGTGAAGATGAGGACCATTTTAAACATTCGGTAAATGAGGACCATTTAAAGCATTATGTCAAAATGAGAATCATCCGCAACAAACACTACGAAAATGAGGACAAAAAAAGTATTTAAGCCATCATTTTCTAATTAACCAGTACATTAATTATTTTCTCCCTAAACTGACCATAATTAATTTACACTTTTCAGTAAGATTCAAGCATAAAGTTTTTTCAGACGTGTAATAACACTAAATATGTTATTATTTTTAAATAATTTCACTAAAATACTTTCATCCTCCGTAATTGCATTACTTGCATTTTGAAATGGCATAAATTATTCGGGAGAGAAACAGATAACAATTAATTTAGAGACAAATAAGAAATCAAAAGTTAATTCTTCATGGAAAAATGACATGATTAGTAAATCAGAACTTTTTAAAAATCTAAATTTGCATGTGAAACCAGAGAAGTAACAATATAAAGATTGAAGCAGAAAACATCTTTCTCTTTTTTATTAATATAAGAGAATATGAGTAATTACAAATTATATAACCATTATTCTATTTTTAAATGTAGTTTAATTTGGAGAGAAATAATTAAGAGGAAATGGATTAATTATAAATATACTATTGACAAGACAATGTTAAACACATTTAAGATAATTTTAAATAATATGAACTATTGATCAAATCTAATATCACGTTTTAGGGTGGGAGATTTCATGGGTTTTGATGATAGGGCGAAAAATGAAAATGGAAATGTTTTTGTGACCGCAAGGACCCTATCCGCCCCAATAACAGGGCGAATTCAATACAGAACCCAACTGCGAGTGAAAGAGAGACATGGCTTCTTCACTGTCCTCCGTCATCAACCAACCTCACATAGCTCAGCGCTTCAAACTCCATCGCCCATCTTCTTTTGCCACTTTCACAATCTTCCACCACAAACGCAAACACAAACACCACTACAATGTGTTTTCTCCACACCCATATACCTCATCGCCACGCTCTCGCCCTCTCAATCTCATCATCGCTTCCAGATCCTTCTCTCATTCCACCACTCTCCGCCACCATTTCATCCCTCAAGCCACGCTCACTGCTTCCGAAGCTCAACCCTGGTGAGTTTTTTGTTGCAATTGAAACAGCGCCACCACTTTGTTGTGTGTGTGTGTTTTTTTTTATTATTACAGGAATTTTATTTTATTTTACTTGTTGGGTATTTCGGATTCACTTCAGTTTCGATGAATTGAATGAAAAGACAACTTCTTTTTTTTCATTTTTGATATTATTAGTCATGTGGAAGAATGGCATGAGAATGTTCATGGGAAAGACGCAATTTTTGTCCCTGTATCATCTTTGCAGAATTGCAAATTTTAGATTGGATGGATTGGGGGTTTAGGGATGAAATATATTTACTCGTTATTTGTTTATTTGTGTGGGTAGCCTTGTGCCAGATGCTGAAGTTCCTCCCACTGGTCGAATATATCATGAGACTTATGGATGTCAAATGAACGTTAATGACATGGAGATCGTTCTTTCTATAATGAAAAAGGCCGGTTACAGTGAAATTGTGAGTGTTCCCGAGAGTGCAGAAATAATATTCATCAATACCTGTGCCATTAGAGAAAACGCAGAACAGAAAGTATGGCAGAGGCTTAATTACTTTTGGTTTCTTAAGAGGCATTGGAAGAGCAATGTTGCTACTGGAAGAGCAGAGTCTCTGCGCCCTCCCAAAGTAGTGGTTTTGGGATGTATGGCTGAGAGGTTAAAGGAGAAGATACTTGATTCAGATAAAATGGTTGATGTGGTATGCGGGCCTGATGCTTATAGGGATTTGCCGCGCTTACTGGAGGAGGTTGACTATGGTCAGAAAGGGATCAATACCCTCCTTTCACTTGAGGAGACTTATGCTGATATTAATCCTGTTAGAATCTCCAAGAACTCGGTTACTGCATTTGTCTCAGTGATGAGAGGTTGCAATAATATGTGCTCGTTTTGTATTGTTCCTTTCACCAGAGGCAGAGAGAGATCACGTCCGGTGGAATCCATTGTGAGAGAGGTAGCGGAGCTTTGGAAAGAGGGTGTTAAGGAGGTAACGCTTCTTGGACAAAATGTGAACAGCTACAACGATGCATCTGGGAGTGAGGGAGAGGTTGAATCGGGGTCCAATTGGCAACTTAGTGAAGGGTTTTCTAGTATGGCTAAGGTAAAAAAAATGGGCTTAAGATTTTCTGATCTACTGGATCGATTGTCCTCAGAATTTCCTGAGATGCGATTCAGATTCACTTCTCCACACCCGAAGGATTTTCCAGATGAGTTGCTTTATCTAATGCGAGACAGACATAATATATGCAAACTGATACATTTACCTGCACAAACTGGAAGTAGCAAAGTGCTGGAGAGAATGAGAAGAGGATATACCCGAGAGGCTTACTTGGAACTTGTGCAAAAGATCCGGAGTATCATTCCAGATGTGGCTTTGAGCAGTGATTTCATTTGTGGTAATATGTTTTTTTTTAAAATTTATTTTCCCTGCCTTTTTTTTTACTTTTATTTTGTTATTCATTAATTTCACCATTTACAATTGGAGAACCTTAATTTCAGCAGATGAGTGCTGGAGTTTCTCATTTATAGTTCCTTTCATTTTATAATGTTGTTGTATTTGATGATCTTTTATTCTTAGGGAATCTAGTTTATTTTCTCAAGCAATTCAGCTTCAGAATACACAATTTACTCGAATTTTTATAAACCCATCTTGTGTTCATCTTCGGGAGTTGTAAAATTTGCATCTCTCAAATAATTGAGCATTCCTTCAATAATTTGTTCTCATCAAAATGAAAGGAGCTAATGAAATCTTTATTTGCAAACTTTTGCCAATTTGTTTTGTTACTGAGGAGTAGCATTTTTGTTCAATCTTCCCATTTTAAACTTTTTTTCCTACAGTGTATTAGAAACTTGCACTATTTTTGTTCAATCATCTGTTCAACAAGTCCTTCCTGGACCATCATGTGATTCAATGATTATTTTTGTTCCTCTCAAACTCAAACTTAGGGTGTCAAATGACATTGTTCCACTACCTCTTCTCACCTACTAGCGTAAATAACTCTTTCATCCTTTCTTCAATATTCTTGTGATTCAATTCCTCCATAACATTGTTGTATGAGAACAAGGGAAACAATTTAGTGTTAGGGTATAGCGATGCAGATTGATCTAACTTACCCATTGATGGGAGATCTACCACAAGATATTGTTTACTTGGAGGGAATCTTGTGTCTTTTATCTTGGAAAAATAAGAAACAAAGTGTTGTTGCCCAATCTAGTGTAGAAGTTGAATATAGATCTATGGCCCGAGCTACATGTGAACCTGTGTGGATAAAATAATTCCTTTAGAAGTTGAAATTTTGTGAAGATGAGCAATGAAGTTGTATTGTGACAATCAGGCAGCTCTTATATAGCTTCCAATCCCGTGTTCATGGGATAACCAGACGTATAAAGATTGATTGTCATTTCATTTCATTAGAGAGAAGTTGTTGTCTAAGGAAATTATTCCTTTGCTTGTCAATTCATTAACAACTTGTGGACATTCTAACTATATCTCTAAGTAGACCTTGGATTCGGTTTATGTTACAATGTGCATATGACCTATATGCTCCAACTTGAGGGAGAGTAGTGTAATGTTATTTTATTATTATTTCTTTTGTATGTACTCAATTTTGGGGTTAGGGTCCTAGGTAAGTGCCTTTGCATATTTTATATATACATTAATAAAAAAACACAACAGTGTAGGTTAAATACAGTGCTTTTCCTCAAATTTTATTAATTCAAGTAGGTGTAACTAATTATTGAACACTTATTCATTAATTTTTCTCAACAAAATAAATGGGACGGTTACAATCTTTATTTGCAAACAGCATCACCAAATTCTGTGTTATGAGTAGTATCATCCACCAGTAGTATATGTTTCTTTGTGGAATTGTCGATGGTGTTTCGCCTGGTTGTTTATCCTATGAAATTGTTAAAAGAATACTGCAGGAAATTAATGAAAGGAATTTATGCTTTATTGTTGAGAACTTGGTTTTACAATTGTGCCTATGCTGTAGTGTGATCCATGTAACCGACCTTACTACATTAAATACGGCTGATTGCTGTTGTATTACTCATTCTATATGAACGATGCATTCATTGATTTTTTAACTATGCAGTTGTAGTCCTCAAGTCCTAGTTATTATCCTGTACTTTTTTCTTTACCACTTATATTTAACTGCATAAGAAACTAGCCTCTGATTGTGATACTTTTGCAATTTAAACAGGATTTTGTGGAGAAACAGAGGAGGAACATTCTGAGACGTTGACTCTGGTAAATGCTGTTAGTTACGATATGGCATTCATGTTTGCTTATAGCATGAGGGAGAAAACTCATGCCCACAGAAATTATGTTGATGATGTTCCTGAGGAAGTTAAACAGAGGAGGCTGGCTGAACTAATTGAGACTTTCCGCGAGAGCACAGGGAAGTGTTTTGACTCTCAGATCGGAACCACACAGCTTGTATTAGTGGAAGGACCCAATAAAAGAGCTCCAGATACTGAGCTTATGGGCAAGAGTGACAAGGGTCATCGTGTGTTGTTTCTCAACTTGCCAATCACAGTTAGGGAAGACGTTAATACAAAGCGAAATCCTGTGGTTGGTGATTATGTTGAAGTCCGAATAACAAGATCTACGAGGGCATCACTCTTTGGTGAACCACTTGCTATAACTAAACTAACTTCATTTTACGATAATCTGGATAAAGAAGCTGTTGCATGCAGCATGTAGAACCTTGTAGCTTAAATAGCATGACAATTTTTGGATGTAGTTGTTCATTAATTGCTTTTTCTCTTGTTTCACTCACTACACAACATGGCAGCACTTTTTATACAAGACACTACAAGGGAATGAGGTTTTACATTCACTAGCGACATACCTGGATCAAGATTTTGTATTCTTTGTTCATCCTCTCTTCACATTAAAAGGGTTCGAGTCTGCATTAAAATTACACTATTGATTATCCTATTTATCATGGCAGTTTGGCTCTGTTATTTTTTGGAGCTGCATTGCGAAAGTGATTTAAGTGAAAATCTACGTTGTGTCTTCATTCTTTTTTTTTTTACAAGTTCTGTAGTTAATCATGCAAGTTGGATGAAATGTAATATGAAATTTATGTTGTTTTTGTTTTATTTTTTATTTATTTATTTAGCTCATAATGATAGTTTTTAAAAAGAATTCTTTTTTGAGTAGTTCAACAAGATAATAATATTTTATGATTGCGAAATTATGTTTAGATCATTTTATTTATCGGTTTAGTAGGTCTATAAGATAATAATATTATTTTTGAGTCTAACAATAACAACATAGTCAAATGCAGCAAATTAACTGCGTACAAAATCTAACTTTCACTTTCCATTCAAATGCAATAAACGGAACCCTTGTTTTTAACAACCTCAACCGTCCATACACTAATTTCTTTGGAGTGGGAAGTATCAGAAAAGAAAAAGGAAAAAAAAAAGTGAAAAATAATATTGTTTTCATTAAAGATAAAAAGAAGTGAAGAAAGATGACTAGGAACTTTTTTAATGAATCCACTGATAGGATAGAATGAAAGAATTAAATTAATTGAGAAATATAATAAATTATCAAACTATTCTTAATTAAAATTTAATAAAAAGTATAAATTAAAATAAAAGATAATTAGTCATAAAATAATTATTTTACAAAATTAAAAATAATTTCAAAAATACATTTTATTTATTTTAATAATTAATTATAAACTATACACTATTTTTTTATATTATATACCAATTCTAAAAAATAAAATTTAATGAAACTAATTTAATTGATTAAAATTAAGTTTATTTTAATAAAATTAAGTACCAAATATTAAACTACAAAATATTAAAATTTTAAAGATTTGATTTATTAACATAATATTATTTATTATATTCTAATAAAAAAGCTTAATAATCATAATTGATTATCTTTACAAGATAATAAGTATGATTAACTAAATATAATTTAGGTGTAATCGTGTTAAAAAGGTATGATTGATTATCTTATTTATTGGTATTTATAATATAATCCAAGGTGTTTTTGACTGTTTAATTTTCTGAAAAGTTAATTGTAATTTTTTTTATTTTTTTGTGTTGTTGGAAACAAAGAAGGAGAGAAGAGTAGGTGTGGAGTTTTGAAAATTCATGGTGTTTGGTCAAAAGTGTTTGAAAGAAAAGAGTGGAAAGAGAGTAGTAGTTTTGTTTAATAATTGTGCATCAGAAAATGGGAGAGTGGTGCTGGTGAAGACTGTAGCACTGAGGATGATGCAGACTAGACGAAAGCACCTCAACTTTTAACTCCATAATGGAAAAAAAGTGGAACATCGAAAAGACGTTAACGACTTCGGCACCCTTTTTCAATTGCCCTCACAACCTTTTTTTCTTTCAAATCGACACATGCAGTGCTTCTCTTTCACTTACCTTCCTCAAAAACACTGTTATTTTGTGACTTCATCGTAGTTACTTTTCTGTGGCGCTTTCACAGATAAAAAGAAAGAAATGAAATGCATGGTGCATTGTGTCGTAATGTGCATCTGGCAGCACCAACTGATATACGATAAGACGTTTCAGTATCACTTCTTTTTACATTCTTTCAACTCCTGTTACCACTCCATTCCAAACCATCATAAACTGGTTACATATGCACCTTATGCATGGGGTTTCGTTTCATGGTTTCAACTTTATTTTTCTGATTTTTAGTTCTGGTTTTACAAGTATACCATCATTTCTGTTTCCAAAGTGATTCAACGTCTTCTTCCCAAACGTACCAACTCAACTGTCACACTGCTTATTATTTATTATGAATGAGAATGTTTGAATAAAAGAATATAATGATAAAAAGGTTGAAAACCAATTCTTTATTATTTATGATTTATCCAACTCAAACCATAAAATAATCATCTCAATCTTCAATCTTCTCTTCCCCTCCTTCTGATATGTTCCTTTTTAATAGTTAATCGATTAAGCATTATTAATTATTGAATTATCAATCCGATAGATCATGACATAACCTCTAAACTCAAGTTATACTCAACCTTACATATCTAGAATTAACTCTTTATTATATGATAGGATAAATTTTTCTGATTGTGAAATTTAATTTTTCTTTTCACATGATACTTTAAATACAAAAACCTTCATCAACTCTTATTACCTAATATCTTCCTATCTGTTAGTCTAAATAATATCCTTCATAGTCCCTACTCAATACAAATCTTATATTTATTATAACATAGTATTACCTCTTTGAAAATAACTACATTATCATAACTACATATATTTATGTATAATCAACAACTCTTAGTATATTGTAGCATAAACTTTAGCCATACTCGACCCACATACCTGTTAATAGATTATAGTCTTATGACTCTACTTGACCCCACATACCACATGCATTTTCATCTCATTATTAAAACATATCACATTTTTCCTTTCTCTTTCTCAGAGAGCCATGCATGGTAAAACGATATCAAGTGTTCAAATATTAACACTTCCTAATGATCATCTTCACTCACCTAATGAGTCGCCTCTAAAGGTGAGCTTTACTATTGAATACTTAGCTCACTCAGCGACCAATTTCCTTTGAGGTATTTAAGTTTTTACAAATTTATTTTCGCTCAGTAGGGAAACTGACTAGCCCAAATAGACTTAGATTCATCTTAAACTCTTTTGAGCCACATGCAATCACAAAAAGCACCACATGCATGCAAAAACTAAAAATAACTTTCCTTGTTGACAAAAACTGACAACTAACAATTATCGATAAAAAAAAAACTCAAAAAAATAGTAAAAAATAAACTTACTCTATGGAAAATTTTGATCGATTAAGATAATAATTTATACTAGGACTCCTATGACGTATTTTGATCTTTAAACAAATACATAAATTGGTAAAAAAGTTAGAGAGTACAAATAAAAAGAAAATATATATTTCAAAGATATTGTAACTCTTATAAAATATACTTGATTAACTATTTTATTTATAAATTAAGTTTTTAATAATAAAATAATAAATTCTTCCTTATAAAGTCTATTTTCACTCTTTGATATTTTTGAAGTCCTTGCTGTAAGTACAATAAATTTAACAATTATATTTAATAAAAGAATTAAAAATTAATTAAAATAAATTAAAATTTATTTAAAGGTTCATCCTAATTAAGAAAGTGATAATGACTAAGCCATTTTCATAAATTATAATAACGGCTTTTGTAAAAATGTACAAAATTTTGACTTTCTCGAATTTGATATTAATGACCACTTTCCTTATTTCAATCAAAGCATTAATATTTTAATCCTAAACGTTTTAAATATGGATGGTAATGGCATGATTTAATTGATTCTACTGAAGAAACGGATAGAACGGAGAAGCAACTTAATAATAATACCATGAACTTGCTCAAACATATAAAGAAATATATACGAAGGACTCAAAATAATAATAAACATGGTAACAATGGTAACCATTTACAATTTTTAAAATAAAATAATATATTGTAAAAGAAAATATTATTTATACACCACTTGAACGAAATGAAATTGTGAAAAAAAAGTAAACTAATAATAATTTAAATTTATATATGAATCTTTTATTTTTTGAATTTTAATTTATATTGGATCGTGATAAATCCAATTTTAGAAAATAAAAAAAGTTATTATATTATAGTAAATAAAACGTTTTTAAACAATTATAATAAAAAAATTACACTTATCAAGATGAGTTAAAAATAAAAATAAATATAAAAAATTAATATTATATATAATAAATAATAAATAAAAATATTAAAAAGAAGACATAATGATAAAATATGCACAGAATAAAAGGTTTGATACACAATTGAATAAAACAACAAAAAGGAAAATAATGTATAATTGTAGGTACGATAATACAAGTAAGTAACTTAGAGATAGAGGAAAGCTTTCTAGATATCAAAATAATTGAATCATGTAGAGATAATGAAATTTGTTTTAATGAGAAAATTTCTTTAGATAAAATAAAAATTAAAGATCAAAGGAAAGAAAAGATAATTTTTTTATATTACCTGATAAACAATTGAACACTTGAAATATAGAAATATTTTTATGCGAAAAAAGATAAATAATAAATAAAAATATTAAAAAAGAGCAAAATTAATCAAATGTGATACCTAAAAGTTATTTGATTCAATGAAATTGATAATATGCCATTTGAACTTAACTGTACAACGAAAATAAAATGTATAATCAAAATTGTGATAAGAAGGAAGATACCAAACAATCAGAAAATATGAGAAAAAAGTAAGTGTATGATTGTTCTCGGGACAAACATGTACGTATCTATTATCGTTCCCATGTCCAATTTGTGTATGTGGGCGGATATGTGCATATCTACGACCGTCCCCATATTCAATTGAAAAAATTAGGTATTGGCCACACTCATACTAGTACCTAGTCAATGTGGAAAATCTCCGTCAAAACGGGAAAGTGTTCGGTTAATAACCATAGGGATGAGTTTGTTTGCTATGTTTATTTATTAATGCTTATGCTCACACAACTTTTAAGAAACATGAAGCGATCTGACTTCATTCAAAGTAAAACCTTTCACCCGGTCATCAAGCTCATACTCGATTATGATTGAATAACACACCAACTCGGTTGTTTTAATTTGGACTTAAATGATTATTCTAGCTCAATTATCTCATTTTTTAAGAGATCAGATCTTTGGGAGCTTATGTACCTCCCCATTCAATCCAAAATAATAAATAATATAATTATAATTATAATGAACATTTCCAAATATCTCACAAAATACATGTATTACTCTCGTAATAAATATGATTGTACTACATTACAAAATATTATATCATAATATTTATAATTATGAGTATAATATCTTACAAATCTCATTAAATCTGATAATTAACACATATTTAAAAATAATAAACTAAATAGCATATATATATATATATATATATATATATATATTCAATCAATTAATTTTATTTGTATATTAATTACCACATTTACCTTTTTTTTATCCTCCCCTGCCTATAAATATGACACATTCCCAGAGGAAACATTTGTTTAATTCTCATACTCATTTCTATATACTTATTGTTCTGATCTTAATTTCGTTGAATGACATCGTAAGGGTCAATTACATTCCGTCACAGTTTATATTTTAAAAGACGTCTTGGAGGATGGAAGGAGGAAAAAATATTTAATGATTCTTGAGTAATATGAAACTATTGGGTGTGGTAGGAACATAAGTTTCTTAGTCGATGTCTAAGGGGAATGATAGATTATCCCCAATGGAGGGTTTAAGAAACTAAGGGTTCGTCTTAAAACCATGTTATCGATCTCACGGTGAGTAATGTTCTGATTCCAAGTCCTTTGAGTGACATCATAAGGGTCAATTACCATGTATATGAGGTATTCTTTGCTTTGAAGTTTATGTTTTGTCACGTTGTTGTCTTTAAAATGTCTTGGAGGATGAAGGAAAGAAGTATTTAAGTACCTTAAGCCTTAACTCCTGAATAATGTAAAATTATTGGATGTGGTAAAAACACTTGCTCTTATTTCTTCATATTTCTTGCGTTCCCCGATAAGTGAATCTCTCATGATTCCACACAAGTGTTTATAGTCGATTTGTTCACATCGCTTCATAAGAGTTCACAGTAAATAACATTAAAATTTTTATTAAAAATCGTGAAAAAAATTAAAGTTCAAAAGAGAAATAAAAAGATCATTATGTAATAAATAAAATCAGTTAATTCATTAAATACAAATAGTTTTGTAATAAAAGTTAAATAGACAAAAGTTCAGTACCCAATTCCTATTAGCCTACACCCATTCCTCACAATAATATTGCATGAAACAAAATAAGAGAGTTTTAATAATTTTTTATTTTAATTTCTGTCCGAATTATTGAATGTTATTTTCTTTTGGTGTTTTACTTTTTTTAAAAGGAAAAAAAAAGTATTTTAAATTGTTGTTAACAATATTTAAATAAAAAAATTGCAATATAAATATTTACAGCATTACAGTGTAAATAACACATGGTAACTATATTAAATATTACAATATCACATTATTTTTCATATTCGATACAGTGTTAAAGCAATTTAATGACAATAATTAAATTAATTTTTTTAATAAAAGTACAAAACCACATTAAAATAAAATAAAAAAACCTATATTAAATAATTTTGAAAATAATTAAAAAAACGATTAAACTAAAAATAATTACGAAGAACGATTAAAAAAATTAACAAAAACGTTAAATCTTGTAAAACTTACGGCTTTTTAACTGTATCTTTTATTTCTTTTTCAATTATCTACACTTTCACTCCTTGTATAGATTTAATACGTGAAAAAGGATTATTTAACATCGTTGGCCAAATATTTGATAACTCGTCTAGGAATAAAATATTATAAGAAAAGTAATTTTTTTATATTTATAAAAAAAGAGAGAGTAGTGAATGATAGCATTAAATAGATATAAAAAGTTTATGTATTGAAATGTATTATTTTTTATACATTAGTTAAAGAATCGTATATAAAACACGGTTTAAGATGTATGAATATTGAATTTTGTAAAATTTTATAGTTAATTATAATATTAAATAAATTTTATTCTTAATAATTATTAATATAATTTTATTTTATTTGAAAAATAAAATTAAGTATTGTACAATAGTAATTGATTGACAATTTATTTATTACATAAAAAAAGAATATTTTTAATATTGTTAAAAATTAAAATATAATTAAATATAAAAAAAACTTAAATTAAAAAATAATTAAATATTCTTTGCTTTTAATAAAGAAGATAAAAAAATTTAATATAACATTGTTTGTATTAAAAAAGTAAACAATGTTTTATTTTCTCTTAATTAATTTTTTTATGTTTAATTATTTTTTAATTTTTAGTAACATTAAAATATAAATATTTTATATTTAATTATTTTTTAACTTTTTTTTGCATTAAATGAATTATCATTTTCATATATAGTATTTATAGATATTTTTGTCTTTTAAACATAATAAAAATATACTAAAATATATTAAAATCATAATTCATTTAGTATTATAGTTATCTATAATTTAATGTTTTCTAATTTCAGTGACCTAAAATAGTGTCTTTAGACATATCTTCTATTAGACATATCTTCTAGAAGAAATTTATGTGTGAAAATATCATTGTTTTTTATACATTAGTTAAAATAAATATGGAGAATGTTAATCAGAGCCTCTAGGAGCAACGATGTTCAGGAATAATTAATATGCATTAATTCTACTATTTTTATATTAAAAGCTAGAATAATTAACTCTATTAATTAAAATAATTTAAATACATATAAAAGATATTTTAAAGACAAAAATATTCTTTGAATTTTGAAATTTGAAATTTCTAACTTCATGATATAAAATAAGTATTTTGAATTCGTAAGGTATTTGCTAAAAAGCAAAAAAAAATTAATCTCTAACATAATTGCTAGTTTTATGTATTTATAATTAATAATTTCATTGAAATATTGTCTACTTTTTTTAATACAAGAGATTTTATTATTAAGTTAAGATGGATGTTGCAGAAGATTATTAGAAGTTAAAGATACGAAACTAAACGAAGTTTCACATTGATACTTTCATTTTTTTTAAAAAATTTTTTAGATGTTTAACACTATTTTTTATTGGTTTTTTTTATAGATTTAAATTTTGTTATGTTTAATTATATTTTAATTTTTAACAACATTAAAATATAGCTATTTTATTATTTAATTACTTTTTAACTTTGATTGATGAACATTAAATAAAATATTAAACACATCATACAACACTTATGATTGTTTTGTCCTTTAAATTAAATAAGGAGAATGCTAACTAGTGTCACTGGTTAAGAAATACTCAATGCTCATTGGTTTCATCACTTTTACATTGAAAACTGAAATAATTAAGTACATTAATTAAAATAGTATAAATGCATATAAAAATTTTATAAAGACAAAAATATCCTTTTAAATTTGTAGACAATAATTTTCTAATACAAAACAATAACTTTGAAATTTGCAAGGTCTTTACTCAAATTGATACTTTAGTTAAATGTTTTTATTTTTTATGTTTAACACTATTTTTTTTGCTAGTTTTTTTGTTAATTTAAATTTTCTTATGTTTAATTATATTTAATTTTAACAACATTAAAATATAGTTATTTTATTATTTAATTATTTTTTTAACTTTTATTGGTGAGCATTAAATAAACTATTAAACTTACATGCAAAATACTTATGAGTATTTTTGTTCTTTAAATAAAATAAGGATATGGGTTGAATTCTATAAAAAAATACATAGGTAAGTGTAATATTAAATTAAATATGACCTAATCACCATTAATGTAATTTTATTTTATTTAAAAGATAAAACTATTCATAAGTATTGTACATGTGGGTTTCATATTTCATTTAATGTTCATCGCCATTAATGTAATTTTATTTTATTCAAAAGACAAAACTATTCATAATTATTGTACATGCGAGTTTCATATTTAATTTAATGTTCATAGATAAAAGTTAAAATATAATTAAATAATAAAATAACTATATTTTAATATTTTAAAAATTAAATATAATTAAACATAAAGAAGTTTGAATTACCATAACAACCAGCAAAAAAAATAAAAAAATAGTGTTAAACATTTAAAAGATTTATAAAAAAAATAAAGTATTAATTTTTTTGTAAAACTTAAAGACATACCTTTTAAAGGTTTACCGTCTTCATATTTGAAACTTTCACCTTGAGAGACTCTTGAAGTGCCACCAGAGATATTTTTTTTCTTTTTAGTAGAGACTTAAAATTTTCAAAGTCATTCTTTTGTATGTTATTGTTTACAAATTTAAAAGGGTATTTTTGTCTTTATAAAATTTGTTATATGCATTTATAATATCTTAATTAATGTATTTAATTATTTCAACTTTCAATGTAAAATTGAAGAAACCAATGCAAATTAATTTTAGCATTCTCCATAAAATAAAATTGCATTAATAGTTATTAGGTCATATTTTATTTAATATCACACTTAATTATATAATTTTGTAAGATTCAATATATATTAATTTTTTTTAATCAGTGTTATTAGAATATCGATTAACAAGACTGATCAAATAAAATTGTATTAATGATCATTAGTTCATATCTCGATTAATATCACAATTTATTATAATTTTTTGTAAAATTCAATCTCCATTAACTATCCTTAATTATTGCCTTATCACATCGGTTAACAGGACAAAAATAAATAAATTGTTTTAAGTATTGAACAATAATTAATGTTTTCATGAAAGAAACAATAATTAGGAAGTGAGTGATGAGAGGAGAGAGAGAGAGAGAGAGAGAGAGAGAAGTAATGGCATGAGAGTAATATCCGTCTGAATTGAGGGAAGACAGAATAAACCAGCGTGGTGCATTAGGTGAACCCAGTATGGCCATCTCAATAAATGATTGTTTTTGAGCCCTAAATTTTCACTTTTCACTATCCTTCTCTCTTTCTTTTCTTCTCTTCTCTTCCCTTCTCAATCTCTCTCTCTCTCTTCACAAAACAAGTTTCTCCTTGACTCTAACATTTTTACCTTTCTTTCTCCCTCTTTTTCACCAACTGCAATAAAACATCTCTAGCTGAATCAGTGGTGAAGGGTGGTTTTTGGGATCATGGAATGGATGATAGAGGTGTGTGTTGTGATTGGCATGTTGTTGATGAGTTGGTGGATTCTACTATATGGCAAGAATGATGAGAAGACGGTGGGAAAAGGCAAAGTCCCAAAAGGAAACTCTGGTTGGCCTTTACTCGGAGAGACCCTTGATTTCATAGCTTCTGGTTACTCTTCAACCCCTCTCACCTTCTTCGAAAAACGCAAGTCTTTGTAAGCTTCTATCTCCACCTTTTCATTTTTTCCATTTCCATCCTTTTCATTCTCCACGACACCACTGACATGCATGTCTATCTAATATGCTCTCAAAATTCCAATGCTTTTTTCTTCTTCCGTGCATGTCTATCTAACATGCATCCTCATTCATTTCTCAATTTTCGAAACTCAATGTTCTTTCCGATGTTTGTTATTCTGTACACACACACACACACCCACACCAAGTAACCAAGAAAATTAATCATGGTATCCACCGGAACCATATCATCTTCCTCTCTAGTAGTCTATTCCTTGTGAAGGCCCAATTTTTTAAGATGTCTAAGGTCCTTTACGATGTTCGCATGTGTTTGTTTGTGACAATTTTGTCCTCCTGGCCCACATGTTAGTTAAGAACTATTATAGTTCAAGTTGATGTTCGCTGATGGAGTATTCTTTGCCTTAATTAACATTTTCGATTTAAGTTGATTCACACAATTTTCTCCCCTAATCCATATGGATATACAGCGACCATAAAATGTTTACTTTTTTGGCCTTTTGTTTTAAAAGATATCAAATAATTTCTTACTATTTTCTCTCAATTTCTCATTCGATATTCGAATCTATTTGGTTTTGAGAATATTTTCAAAATATCTGCTTTAAAAAAATATAAATAAGTGCGAGATTTTGGGGAGGTGTTTTTCTCATTTTAAAAAACAAATATACTCCCAAAAATTAGCGTTTTTTTAGGAGGGCAAATGATCTTTCTCTTTTTTACGATTTTTATTCCTCATTTTTCAGTTTCTTTTTAAATTGAACAACCTTTTTGTTACAGAAAATAAATACTTTCATCTTAATAATATAATAGATAAATGTCAAGTGTTAAATTATTATTTTTTAAATAATATAAAAATATTTAGTCATATTAAGGCTTTTGATAATTTTTTTTTTTTGTCTTAGTAAATTCGGTTATCAAAACATCCATTTATGTATGAATATATAGTTAAGTTTTGAGCAACTGTATCTCCTTTTTAAATTTGATTTAGTTTGCAGTTTTGAGTTTTAAAAAGATAACTTGTGATGTTTTTCATTGGCACCCTGTTGTAAATGAACAAACTAGCGATACCTGGACTAAGCTTTGAGTTTTTACTGATAAATGTATCTATATTTAGCTTTGTTCGTTACGACCCAGAGGCGAAGGAATAAGAGAGGATGGAAAACAGTGTATATTGAGACCACTATTTTCTTTGGAAAAATCACGAAACTAATTAAGGAACGAAATAGGATTTGGTTTCCTTTAAAATCAGAAAATGTGTCAGTAAAAAAGATAATATCTTTGTCGTGTTTGTATATTTTCTCTAGTATAACAAGTTTCCAGGAAGAGAAAAACACACTGCGTTCAAATTTTGACACGTTTTTTAGTCATTTTGTGTGTGTCTTTCTCGTACTATAGAAATTATCGCTAATAATGGAGAGGATACACACACACTGATGTTTTTTTATGTAAATTTAACTGCTTCAAGTCACTGGAGAAAGTTTGACTTTTAGAAGAAGGAAATTGAAGATAGTGCTCCATGTTTATGCTACCTTGTAAAAATTCAACTGGATTAGTGTTATCAATGCACCCCCGTGATCTAATAATAAATGTGCACCATATTGTGGTCCTGCTTGCCCTCACATAGTCTCGTTCTTAAGAGAGAAGGGCACACATTTTGGAAGAAGAAAAGAGCAGAAAAAGCCTGTTTCTGCAGTAACTACAATAGCTATATAGTAGATTGCCTCTTGAACCGTGTGGAAGGGAATGTGATATATTTTGATCCTTGCCTCCCACTGTATCTATGAGCACCAACTATACATACACATTCTTAGCCTTCCCTTAATAAATACTGCTATAAAACTCAGAAAAAAAGCAACAAGGTGTTTGTGTTATATGCTCAATTTCTATTGTGTGTGTAGGTACGGGAATGTGTTCAAGACATGCATTTTGGGGAGCAATGTCATAATATCGACTGACCCGGACGTGAACAAGGTGGTTCTGCAGAACCACCAAGCCAACTTCGTCCCTGCTTATCCAAAATCAATTAGAGAATTGATGGGAGAACAATCCATACTCAAAATGAACGGGACCATGCATAAGAAAGTGCACACACTCATTGCAGGGTTCCTCCGATCCCCACAACTAAAAGCTCGAATCACCAGAGACATTGAACACACTGTCAAACAATGCTTGGCATCTTGGACTTCCCACCAACCAATATACGTTCAAGATCAAGTCAAAAAGGTTTCTTCTTTTTCATTATTTGCTCTAGCTCTTCTTTCTCTCCCTAACCCCTTAACACTTTCTCTAACCTGAACCTTTTCTTTTGTGCGTGTATGCCAGATTACATTTCCTGTTTTGGTCAAAGTTCTGATGAGCGTTGGTCCTGGTGAAGAATTGGACTTCCTGTATAGAGAGTTTGCAGAATTCATCAAAGGCTTGATTTGCTTACCCCTCAAATTTCCCGGAACAAGACTATATAAATCCTTGAAGGTCCCATAAACTTTGCCTAACTATATTATTTCTGTTATTGTTCTATGTTTATAGAATAAATAATATATATACATGACGGCTCAAAAGCTTTTTATACCGCGTTTTTAAACTATCATAACGTTGTAATATTTAAAGGAAATACGTCTTATCTGTAATGTATATAATAAAAAAATTATAATAAAGTTATAGTTTTGTTATTATGTAGTCATGTGTGTGAACTGTGCAGTCGAAAGATAGGATGGTGAAGATGGTGAGGAAGATAGTAGAGGAGAGGAAGAAGGTAATGATAGATAATGATGCAGATGACGAAGGTGATGCAGTGAATGATGTATTGGACGCACTGTTACGAGATAAGGGTGATTCCAGCTCAAGTGCACGCTTGAGTCCAGAAATGATTAGTCAAAACATCATAGAGATGATGATACCGGGGGAAGAAACGCTTCCTACAGCTATGACCATGGCCCTCAAGTTCCTCAGTGACTCTCCTCTCGCTCTATCTAAACTTCAGGTTCGTTCAAAATCAATAACATGCTACGTAAATAAAATTTTACTATGATGTTGTAGTAAGACAAAGCTGCGGTACTATGATAAAATGAATAAAACGGAAACAGTTGGTAGTTGCGACTGAAGATTGGTGTGGACCAGGATTTTCTTACCAACTGGTTAAACCAAAAAATAAATTCCACAAAGGTAAAAAAATTTGTTAAATTTCATCCAGATAGTATGTTACATTGAGTTTTTTTTTTTTTTTTTTTTTTTTTTTTGTGAGGGTTGGAGAGAAAATAGCGTTATGCCCTAGAACGGTTTTTGACTTGTCTAAGGAGTCGCTTTCCGAATCAGCACTCTAAAAACTCACACGAGGGAGTGTGGGCCTCACGTCGTGTGTGAGAGTGGTTCCTGGCCGTACGATGTGTTGTTGATGTGATTTTAACTCAACGGCTGAAAAAATAGGTCCACGAATTGAATTTCTGCCGCCAAAGGACCCATCTACTTCTGTCACATTAACACAGAAACTGCTGCTGCTGCAGCAGCTTTTCTTAACGAAAAAACTTAAAAGTGATTGATACATTGTACTTAGTTTCTTAAATGAAATATGAAATATAGTTTCTAAAGTAATTATTCTGAAGTCAACAATCATATCATGCATTCAATGATGCTATACAAAATTTACACTGTTCATCCATTTTAATTAAATTCATTAATACGTATTCTCTCTTGACTTTTATGACGACATGTGTGATCCCTGTTGAGTACTCATGCCCCAGCGTTGGCAAATGCCACATAAACTATAGTACTTGTACTTCATTCATTTTTTTTATCTTTCTTTTTGTCAACTTATATTTCCCTTAAGTTTTTATACCTTTCTTTGTGAGTTCATAAGCCGGTATTTTTTGAATTTGGATTTTGTACTGAATTTATTTTATTGTTTTTATGTTGTATATTTAAAATATATTGATGGATATTGATTTTGATATTTTAAAATATATTAAATTTATTTTTAAAGTGTTAATATTAATGTGCAGCAGAAAACAATAATATAAAAGTTAAGTAGAAAATTTGAACTCGAAATTAAAATATTTTCATATTTCACGAGGTTTCAACAGTGAATTCTGAAGTTATTGGCTAATGTTCGAAAGGAAGTTTTATATTTTGGTTAAGCTGATTTTAACAGGAGGAGAACATGGAACTGAAGAGGCTAAAGACTAATTGCTCAGAAGATTATGCATGGACTGATTACATGTCACTGCCATTTACTCAGAATGTGAGTCTCTAACGTTTAGCTACCACATGCAAAAATCAGATGATAATAACACATAATAATTTTTCCTAGTATATGACATTTTCGTTCATTGTTTTGTCTTTCATTTCCTTTCTTAAAGGTTATCAGTGAAACTCTCAGAATGGCCAATATCGTCAATGGCATTTGGAGGAAATCGGTCAATGACATAGAAATTAAAGGTGGGTTATTTACAAGAGGAAAATAGTATTGTATATAGAGAAATTAAATTCTAATGCATGCAGTTTCGTCATTCTGCATATCCAGGGTACCTGATTCCGAAGCACTGGTGTGTCATGGCATCTCTTACCTCGGTTCACATGGACGAGAAGAACTATGAAAACCCTTTTAAATTCGATCCATGCAGATGGGAGGTGAACTTCTAAGTTCTAAAGCCATATCTCACCATGTTTATTAAGGAATATTTAGTTCATAATTACATCACTTTTTCTAATGCTCAATTTGGTTGCAGAAAATTGGAGCTGTGGCTGGTTGCAACAGCTTTGCCCCATTTGGCGGTGGAAATAGACTATGTCCTGGATTAGAACTCTCGAGGCTCGAACTCTCTATTTTCCTTCACCATCTTGTTACTACTTACAGGTCAGAAAAATATGACATATGTATAAATTGTTTAATTGATAATCGATTATTTTAGTGAGTTATTGATGAGTAAATTATTGGTTTAAATTACCATGCAGGTGGGTGGCTGAGAGGGATGAAATCATATACTTTCCAACTGTGAAGATGAAGAAGAAGCTCCCAATTAGCGTGCAAGCCATTAGCACTTGATCAAGAAAATGGAGAGAGACGTATAACTAGTTTACTGTGCTTGGTTATGTTAACCTATAGGGTAAAATATTGAGATTAAAGTGCTGTATCCATCACAGAAGGAGTAGAATGAATAAAATTAAGTGGCTTTCAAATAATACTTATCTTAAATGAGACTCAAATACTGTTTCCCAGAATGATAGATATGTAATTAACATAAACGAAAGTGAAGAGAAGAGACGAAGATGGTGGGCTTGAAGAAAATGGGATAATGCATTATTGTGTTAGCTGTTAGCTGTTAGCTGTTAGCTGTTATGTCACATCTGTTATGAGAGGAGAAAGGTACCTGAATTGATTTTGGAAAAGAGAAATTTATGTGAGAATGCAAGGGTTGTGTTGTGGTGGGTTTGTTCTCCATGTGGGTTTTTCGGTGCATTTGGTCCCATGCCATTGACACTACCTCGTGCTGCACCACCCCCTGTTACTATCTCATCAATTGGTGGAGTCCTAGTACAACTCTAGTACCAGCAACATCATTCTGCAATCACCATCCATCAACATCACACTATCAACATTACACTCTTCTTAACTACAATTATTGCACACATAATTAGGTTTAGACTTTACATTTTATCACGTCATGCATGCCAAATTAAGTTATAGTTCGCAGCCGTGAAAGGAATGTACGAGTCAACTCTTGCACAAGTGTGGAGGTGGGGTTCAAGGAGTTTACAGAAACCCACCTGAACATTTATTAATTCACTTGCCAAAATTTTTCATTGCTGATTCAATATGGTAGTATAGTGGCATCCATGCCACTTGCACTTCCTCCTCATTCCAATGGTTTTCACAAAATCCCGTTGTACCAATCAACCTTTTTTATTCTCATCATTGTTCCTGAATACTAAACTTAACGCTATATATAGTAAACCAAATTTAACAAAAGTTAGAGAATTCGAGTATAATCAGAAATCACAGAAATCAAAATATTTAAGAAGAAGTAAAGATTATAATTTCTGAAATACTGACATTATTTTAAAACTTAATGTTATTGTATCACCGTACCGACAATACTACTGATAAGTATCACTATTTAGATATTAAGCAGAATAAATTAACATATATACATAGTATTTGAAACTCCCAAAGTGGCTAAAAATAAAATATTTATTTACAAGTGATGTTCAAAACGAAATATTTACAAGAAAGAGAGTATATGAAAATCATATATATATATATATATATATATATATATATTTTGGTGTAATTAATATCATCTGTTGATCTATAACATATAATCATAATATGTGGACAAATCACAGACAAAAAACAAAATAAGATAAGCTAATGTAATTATAACAATCAAAATCTATCATATTTTAATATAATTCATTCTATTAAAAAAATCCTCAAATATCAAATCTTTTCGTTAATGTCTACAAAACATTTTTCACATTGGACCAATACATATTCTTGACATTGGACTCTTCTTACGAAAGACACATATATCTAATTAGTAGATTGAGAAATTGTGCACATGTATTTTGAACACGATTATATTTTTGGCAATCCTACTAGGGTACCACTCACCCAAATCGGGACCTTTATCCTTAACACCATGATCAGGTGAATTAACTGTAACTCGTTATAATGTTACTCTTTCATACCAATTTTGTTATAAGAATTTCTATCAATTCTCACACCTAGATATCTTTTCTTTATAAGAGTATAGGATACTAAAAATCATAATAATCTCTTTAAAGAATCAACATTCATTACATCTAACTCAAGATCAGTATAATATTTTCTCCTTAAAAATTACTACACTGTCAACATTCATACAACCAAACATAGCATATCAAACTCATCAATTATTATCAATAAATTAACATGCAAGCTTAATTAAAATAATTTAAAAAATAAACAAGTATATATAGGGATGTAAATGAAATCCTTACTTCACTTTATAACTTAAGTGAAATCCTTACTTCAGTCAGACCTCAACCGAAAGTGTTCTAGAACACAAAGTAATCTTACATCACTTATAACTTAAGACCAAAAGTAAAAAGTTCATGTTACCTTTTTTTATGTCTCTTACAACAAAAATTACTTATTTCTTAAGATGTCACATCTCTCACTTTACTAGTTTGTCACAAAATTGAAAAGGTGACAAATTAAGAATAATAAATTATCAAAAAGTAAAAATAAATTATATAAAGGAACACACACAAAAATATACAAAACATTTATTAAAAACAAGAATATAATTTATTTTTTCAATTTTTATATTTCTTACTAAAATATTGTTTAATGTTCCTTGAATAACGCTCAACGCTCGGGTTGTTATTAAATTCTAAATTCAACTGATAAAACATATGTCTCAAATTATATGACATCGTGCTTTTATCATTCTTCATTTCGTTATGTGCTGCTTCTTCATTTTCCATTCCTATTATTACAAAGTTTTGAAATGTTTTTCAAACAGTTTGTAATAGTTTCCATCCATGCCACCCCCTAAGAATTCTTCACACTTCATCATCCTTCATTCGTCTTTGTAAGTTGTGCAATTATTGAAGATGGAAGTAAGTGCAGAGAGACGTGGCTATGCAGGGTGCAGGTTGGGGTTCTAAAAGAAGTCATTCAGGTCACAAAAACATTTCTCCTTTTTCTTGTGGACCAGTGCAGGAAGGAAGGGACAAGCATCTATTCCATGAAGGGAGGGAGGTGATCCAGGCTACGCACGAGGAAAGATAACATCATTACATTTATTAGATTTTATGGGTTGCAGGAAGAAATGTCTACGCTGTCAATAGATTATACTGGGTCCGATAGACTGACCTAAAATGTCTACCAAATCTTATGTCAAACAAAAAAAGGTAACCTAAATTGGAAAAACAATTTTATCTCATGAACTATATGAGTTTAGGTTGATCCAAACCCTACTTGTAGGCTTATGGATTAATTTGTTTAATAAATTTTTAATATCAAATAAAAGTATTACAAAAAACTATTTTATTAATATATATATATATATATATTATAATTTATATGTAAAATTATTATATATGACAATAATTATTATCAACCTAAACATGACTAGACCTAAAAATTGGGATGACTATAGGTTGAGTTTATACAAATTTGTTAAGTGATTTTAGTTTTGACAATGAATTATATTTTGCACATATTCTTCTAATCTCTTTCGGACAGAGAATATGTGCATTGGTTGAATACTAGAATGAATAATACTTGATTTTTTAAATTAAGTACAGGATGAGATGAGTATATAAGTGTTCCTTGCATTCTCATCCCAACACCTATCTCCATTTAGTTATGAAACGTTTAATTTATTATGGAATCTAAAAGATTTATGATATCTTTTCTTTTTATAATTATTTAATTTTTATCTAATTTTTATTTCATATCCTTATAAAAATGTGTATCTTTTTTATATTAAATATCTAAGAATATCATATTCTAGAGTGAAAACATGCAAGAAGCCAAGGAATCTTTGGCAAAGATTTGTTGATTGTGTATTGATGTGTGTGAAGAGCCCAAAGCTTGTTTTATTAATAGATATACAAACGTTGTAATCCAGTTTTTAATACATTAAGGTACACGTTCATAAGATTACCAGATCAAACGAAAAGTGCATTTTAGATTTAAAGCTAAGATTTCGACCGAGCCCCCAGCACCATACTAATCCAAATTTTCTTCATTAGCAACAAATAAACCAAACAGAAATATCTTAACCACATTAAATCAAATATTCTTGTCAAAGAAAGAAGACAGTAAAATAGATTATAAGATGCACTCAAAAAAAGTTTATTTGGAATCAAATATTTAAACCACAAACTACCATGCTCATTTTCTATCATGATGCTAAAGCTACAACAGCATTCTTAAACACCAGAAGTTAGTTTCAACTTGTGCTCTTTCAATTGAATTCCATTTAGAAACAAGCACTGCCCTTGCTCACTTCCAAGTACTGCACTATAAGTTTAATTTGCAGCTTCTGGCCTTCGCCAATGCACCCATGAGGATACATCTTTCGAATACATTTATATTGAGGAGTATCACCTGAAGGCATATAAAGAGCTGATTTCGGTCCTTCAATGTTATGATGCTGCTTTATTGTAAAACCAATCTTGACCAATCAAACCAGATTTAATGGTTAGAGTTAACGCTTCTACCTTCTCATATTCTTTCTGGCTCCCTCGTGCCTGATTTTTCTCTCAAAAATATTATCAAATGAAGAAGGCTTGCATTCTAGTAAAAAAAAAAAGAAACAATGATAATGTTATACACAGTCGTTGATAAACATAACGCCAGGGTGCACTACTATTCATCGGCATCATCAAACCTATCTTCCCTCTTCAGATGACCATGGTTTGAAAAATAAATGCCAGCTTGATTGAACAAAGAGAGCAAATGCAGAAGCTCCTCGATAGAAAGTTTTGCAGGCCTTTTATCTTCAAACTCTCCGGTTCTAAGCACCCCAATAATCTTTTCCTTGAACGAGGTAAAGCCTACTTCATCTTCAGCATCATCACCCTTGTGGGAAGAAGCTTTATCGTTTTCATTAGAGATTTTGAGCAACTCAAAGACTTTCCTTTTATTCTTAAAAGTTGCCCCCAGTGTCTTGTAACGGTTATTAAAACAGTTCGATGTGAAAGCCCTCCACTCACGGAGATCCACATTGGGAACCTGAGGCTTAGGGCGGATTATGACCACAGAAGAGTCAACTTTGGGGGAAGGGAGAAAGTCCCTCTTGCTTACATTCATCACAAGCTCCACATCAGCCAGAAGCTTCACATTCACCGACAGCCGGCTAAACTCAGAGTCACCAGGATTTGCCACCAACCTTTGAGCGAACTCTTTCTGAAGAAGAAGCGTGGCACTCCGAAACGGCGTCGCCCCATACACCAGTTTCATCACGAGAGGGGAAGATATCTGATAAGGAATGTTGGCCACAACAAGGTCAAACCGCGGAAACAGGGCTTTCACTGCATCTTTTTTTATAACCTGCAAAACCAAAACCCACGTGTGACGCTTTCTTCCTTAAGTTTCTACTTTTGGCTCAGGCATTTCATCAAACAGGTGAGGTGTGAGGTATGGTATGAGTAAGTCAACAATTACCCTGAGCTTATCATTGAGACCTTGTCGAAGAGCGCGCTTCACGAGAACCTGGACCATGCGGTGGTCAATTTCGAATGCTACTACCTTGTGAGCAGCTTCAAGAAGCTTGATGGTGAGGTTGCCGGTGCCAGGTCCGATTTCGAGGACAGTGTCGGTTGGATTTATGGCGGATTTGCGAACGATGGTATCAAGAATTCTAGGGTTGATGAGAATGTGTTGACCTTTGCTCTTGTGAAAATGTAAACGCCCTTCGCCATCACCATCTCCATCTCCATCTCCATGCACTTGCCGCACTGCTCGTAACCTCCTAGAAATGAACCTAGCTACGGGTACCACCCTCGTCAACATGCTTCGTTCATTCCCAAACATCGACGTAGAATACAAACCTACTTTGCTCCTTTCTTACATTGGCCCATCAAAACCCAAATCTTGCAGTTTCTGCCTGCAACTCCATAAATTCCCCGCTGCATTTCATATAATAAAATTCTTTTTTTTTTTTCGCCTTTCTGAATTGTATAGTGTAGAATTAATTTTCAGAAGTAAAAAATGATTTTAATATGTGTAATTCAGAAACTAAAAATATTTTAAAATGGTAAAATTCCACACTTTTTTTTTCTTAAAAAAATTGAATTATATAATTTGAAAGCTAAATTTAACATTTTGATTGTCTAATATGTAAATTAAATGACTTTCAAATTGTGCAATTCAATAATTTTTTTCTTAACCCTTTTCTATTTTTGGAAGTCATTTCTTACTCTCAAAAAGTCATGAGTGTTTTTTGGATTGTACAAATTATGAGTAAAATGACTTTTTGGATTACACACACAATCTCAAAAGAAAAAAAGGTGGATGTTTTTATATGAGGTGCAACTAGGAATCTAGGAGGCGCAGAAAAGAATTGTCCTAAAATCAATGGATCCAAAGCCCAAGTATATTTCCTTGTCTTTGGATTTAGGGTAGACGACTTCTTCCTTGTATTTCTTCCTATGTTCTCGTATAAAAAAATTTCAGACTGTTTTCTTTAGATCGTAAAATCTGAAAGTTAAAAATGACTTTTCAATCTAGAAACTAAAAATTCAGTAATTTTTGAACATTCTTCAACTTTTAGAAGTTATTTTTCACTAATTGTATAATTTAAAAATTATTTTTAATCCTCAAATGGTGTAATAAAAAAACCAAAAACAACTTTGAAATTCCAGAATCCAAAAAAGAAAGTATTTTTATTTGGTGTTTTAAATATGACTCTTATACTTTTAAACCTTATTTAATTTAATAAAATAAAATTGTAGGTCAAACTGAAATGTGGGACCTGATTTGATAGTAATTATGATTTCCCAGTCCTTTCTATGGTCAAAGGGCCATTCATGAAAAGCTTGGAAATGTGATTTCTGAATGTTTACCATACATCATTGCGTACGCGTATTGTGGGACATGGAACAACATTGGAGTCATCTTCTTGTCTTTGGCATCATACCAAGCTTTCTGCTTCTCTATTTATACGAATGATTGAAACAAACTCTGGCTAATGTGCTGTTCTGCTATCAAAAATGAAGAAACTAAACCAAGCATCATTGTTTCAAGCTCTCAGTCCCTTTTATGAATGGGTACTTCATTTTGGCATTTTGAGTCCAAAATGATTGGGTCTTACTTTGGTTCGGCTGAGAAAAACATTTGTATCGTCTCATACTTGTGTAATCCTTTTCTATGACACACAATAACAACGTGATTTTGGTGTTCTCTGTTTCACAGCTCGGTGGACTGCCAAAATGATGTGATTCAAAATTTTTATGTAATTTTTTTTAAGGAAAATGATATTTTAACCCACTTTTTTTGACCCACTTTTAACCCACCACTTCAATCACCATTAGATCATCTTTTTTTTTTATTCTTTTTGGTGATGTGATGTATGATCTAATGGTGATTGAAGTGGTGGGTTAAAAGTGGGTCAAAAAAAATAGGTTAAAGTATCATTGTCTTTTTTTAATTATGATTTTCTATATCATTGATGATAAGCTTTTCTTTTTATTGTTTCTAAGGGTAAAGTATCTTGGAATTTCTATGTTGGCCGGTAATAAAATCAGTTTACAAGAGTATAAATGAGTAAACTTTTATTACAATTGAATTAGACTTAAAATTTATATTTCACTTTTAACTAATCATGTTTTGTTGGATGTCTTCTTCATGTTACTTTCCCTTCTTTCCTCTTTCCTCAGTATGTTAAAAGCCAAGTAACAAGTTACTAATACTAGTGCATTTAGAATTAAGTTTAAAACTTATTTGTGTTAAAACATGTTTTTTAATTCACATAAGCATGGTTAAACCAAGAAAGGGAGATGTTAGATAGAGAAAATAAAATACAAAAATTATAGTAATTAGTGAAAGAACACAACCAATATATATATATATATATATATATATATATATATATATATATATATATATATATATATATATATATATATTTTAGGAGTGAAGGGAATTTGGGACGGCTAAAAAAATAAATAAGACTTGAGAAAATAGAAAGAAAACATATTAAATGTAGCGTAATTACTAAAGATCATTCGCATTGCAAATTATTTTACAAGCTTTTTAATATTTTACAAGCAAGGTATTAAATTAAAAAGTAAATATAATTAACGTTTTGAAAACTCTAAAGTCATCAAACATTTTCTTTATCTAGTAAATCCAAGGATTGATAAAAGTTTGGTAAACTTAGAATTATTTTGTGTTGATAATTTAGTCATGGTACGTTTATTAATACGTACGATTTCTTACTTTACCCTTGAAAGCAAATAAGTTGTTTTAAAAGACATCATTTTTATTTCGTTTTATTTGGTTACAAAGAACAAAAAATAAGAATGAAAACAAAAGATCAATCCCTCTATAAAACATTTTTTCTTTACCAGTTAGCTTCCCTATAATAGCTCAAAAGACTTGAAAATAAAATTATTATTTAAAATTTAATTAGAATACACAATTAGCTTCCTTTTTTATTAACTTTGAAAACGTATTTAGTTTATCTTCTCTCTTACTTTGATTTACTTCCTCGCGCAATGAACTCGTAAGCCTATGTAAGCAGTGTATAATGAACTAAATGTTAAATTAATGTTGAAGTTTAATTGAATGAATTTGTGGAACCTTTTCACGTTTTTAATCGTAATTGGCAAGCAAAACAGCATAAGAAGGAGGGGATGTCTCACTTTATATGACTCAAATAGTGGTCACTACCTCATCTATTCTTTTTGTTTTATTCCATCACAAGATATATTTGGTGGTAACAACTTTGCCTACTCTCAAAATGTGACCATTTTATTCCGCATAATAATAATAACTTAGTAAATACATGTCAAAATCAGATAAAATTACTGAATTTTACCAAATATAATAAAATCTATAGAACCATATTTCGTATTCGAAAATCTGGCCACGACACAAATTAAATAATAAAATAAAATTTCTAAAATTTAGGATGCGGTAGAGGTTGAATCTATTAACATATTCATAACATTCACAAAGATAAACTGGTTTCTTACAAGATAATGAAAGATATTCACTTATAAATTTAAATTACATCCATAGACGTTAATGAGGAGCTACTTTAAGGTTAAAATTTAAAATATTTTAAAAAGGAAATTAAAAAACTATATAATAATTTTAGTTTAATACTCCCTTCATTTTTTTAATTATCTCTTTCTTGAAATATAAATAATTTAGTTTGAGACATGATTTGTAAGCTAGTTAGTTATTTTTTAAACTACATTTCCCTTGTTTACGCTGGAAACACTTTAGTAATTCTTTTCTACGATAAATGAAAAGTTAATTAAAGCAAACACTACCACGGATCACTAATTATTGTCTTATTGAAACTTTAAATTGGTGTTATCATTAAAAGTATATGGCTTACATAATTATGTCGAGAGATAATCTTTCTCTATGAAAGTATTAAAACATGAATATAAGAAATCTGAAAATATTCACCTAGGATAAGCAAGAGATGAAAGTGTATACGGATCCCAGACAATTTAAAATGTTGTTACTTTATGCTTTTAAAGAGCATCTTAATATGACCATTGAATATTTCACAGGAGTAAAGTGGGTGGAGCGAGATTTATGGACGAATAACACAAAAGCATGGTTTATTTTATAGCATCAACAAAAGAACATGTTTTTTTTTTATTCGTTGTCATTCACAATTCACATAAATGCTGATAAAAAAACACAATTTATATAAATGACTACTATTTATATACTAGTATGACTCATTGAGTCAATTAATTACGGTATATTGTTATTGTTATGGGATTGTGGTGTGAGAATATTTCAAAGTCCAAGATATAGGCTATGAAGTGGGTGAACTAAAAGTTCCAATCTCAATCCGCTTTTTTCGGCGTTAAACGTTGTCTATGAACACAAGCAAATATAAAAATCATACAAACATAAAAAGATAATACTTTAAATGATCCACTTTTAATCCACTGTTAGATCATCATATCACATCACTAAAAAGAATAAAAATAGACGATTTAATGATGATTGGAGAACTAATTGTATCAATTTTCTCTTATTATGTGAAATGATATCTTTTAAGTGGTATTAAAATATAAAAAATAGAAAAAATGAGAAGTCACTTAAATAATGCTATTTCATTAGAAAAATGAGACTATGACTCTCATTTTTTTACTCTCATCCTTTATTATTTGTTGTGACTTAGTGTGGACCATTTATTAATGTACTACTGTCTTTTTCTTTAGAATAATCAACGATTCACACTAAAACATCTCAAAAAATAAAAAATGTAAGTCAAAAAATGAAAATCATAATATTATTTTTCATCTCATTATAAGATAAAACTATCAAAAATCTCGGAGATCGTAAACGAGAGAGTGTGAAGCAGAATTATGGGAGGGTTGAGAACAAAACATGGCCACGTGGGTGCTTCAGCTACAGAGACATATATCATGAACAACCAACCATATTTATAAACCACATTTACTCAATTTTAAACCTGTCACTTTGGGTTCTTTGCAGCGCCTGAAACCTAATTTAAGGAGCACATGCATGGTAGAATAATTTTTCTGGTTTAACTGATAGGTTAAAACTAAGTATTTTAAGGAATCATATACACACACAAAGCAAGTGCACAAAGTACACTTTTGCTTTCTCTATCTTTATACTGTTTTTGCAACAAAAGAAAAGGTGAATATTCTGTCAACGAATAACGAACTTTAATTCTTTATCTGCAACCAAGATATTCACCGAAGCCAAGTGAGAGAATAACTCAACACCATCCCTGTTTGGCTTTGATTAGAATGAGAACATAAATCATTTTCTATTTTATTTATAATCAAATGTTGCACCCAATTTTTTCTTTTTATGATTTTCTTTAGTGATCTCGGACGATTTTGGATTTGGCATTATGTTATGAATTTTTCATGGTTAGTTATATTAACATTAGTTTTTATCAGCTACAGATTTAAACTCACAATTTAACACTTTCTCCCTTCCATTTTATGACCCAGTGAATCTTACATCTATTAAATATAAATAAACGTAAATTAATTTGTACAAGTGCTAGTAACTTATTTTTAAAACTGATTTTAAAACCTGTAAAAAATTTATTTTCAAACAATCGAAAAAGGTATAGCACAAGTGTGAATGAATATATGAGTGCTAAAACTTGTTTAATACCATAAAGTTGATTTTCTGTTGAATCAACTTGTATGCTTTCTCATATTTTATTAATAGAGACGCATATGATGTTTCTGACTCACTGCACAAACTCAGAACTTTGTAGTCAAATTTTGACTTCACACTTCTTTATTCACTTAGAACTACCACTTAGTAAAAATATATTAAGAAAGGAATTTTTATGCCTTTTTTTATATAGCTTAATTTTCCCTTTTGGCCATACGACCCCAATTTCACGTATAAAAAATGGACTAGTTTATTTCCTTAGTACATGCCATTTGCTTTTTGTTACGGTTGGTTTTGGTGAACTTGATGGACGGAATTATTTAATATATATGGTTGAACCTCTTTTACATTAAGTAGTGAACTAATTATCACTAGAAATTGAAAAGTCTTTGATTTGTTTTTTATACGAGTGTATTGTAGTGTGTGTCGGACAAATTACATAATACAAAAACATCTTTATACAAAATTATTTATCAAGTTTAATTAGTAAATTATTTTTATATTTAAGTTAATGATTTATATGTCCTTGTATTTTTTTTATTCAATTAAATATCTATTGCTATTAAATTAGATTAACGTAGTTTTTTCTATGTACGTAGGTGACCATCTTTCTGTCTAAATTCTCTTATCCTTTTTAACCCTTTTTATCTGACGACACCCACCACCTCTATGCATTCCGACAACATCCACCACGGTCACCATTGTGCAGATTTTCACCATTCCCTCTTCTTCCATCACTAACATTGTTTATCAATTCACTCTACAAAAATTTTAAATAACGTAGTGAATCGGATTCAATTTATAAACTAAAATTTATTGTTAATTAAAACAGTTTTTAAATTAATTATTATAGTGAATTTATTTCTAAATTGGTTACTAATATTAGTTATCAATATTTTGACTATCAAAAAATTTTACATAATGACCAAATTAGAGATCAATTTAAAAATTATTTTAGTTACTAATAAATTTTAGTTTATAAATTATTATCAAAATTGATTATTATAGTGACTAATTATTTTCTGTCAATAAAATAATCATAATTTAGAATAATAAGTAAAAATATGGATATATTGAAAGTGGATTTAAATTAAAATAAATTTGAACATGCTATCAGTTTGTGAAATCTTATATTTATAATATGTTGCATGATATTTCTTACATCATATCAAATTTATCGTAGCTAAATAATATATTGATAACATTGTTTTTTTACCTTTTATTGATGTTAAGTTTTGTGAATAAAATCAACTCCTACATAACTTTTATCTTGTTTAATCCTTTAGTTTATGTTATTTTTGCATTGTTTCGTATTTTAGTTGTTTTATGTTTTTTTACTTCTAATCTCTATTATGAGTGTGTGAAATAAAACAATAGGAAGCAATTCTGGTGGAGGAAAACAAGTTCAAACTCAAGGAAGCATGATTGGACATGAAAGATTGACTTTTACACAAATAGTCATGTCGAGGGGCACCGAGATCAAGTCCAGCACTGCAAACATCGATAAAGGACTCACCTATACGTATATACTGCCTTGGATCAACCTTGGAAGGCCTAAAATGACCATTGGGCGCCAGGGTCACTCGCAGGGCGAGCTGGTAGCTCGCTGGGCGAAAATGACAGACCAGAACTATAGTATTTGAGTCGCTGGGCGAAAATATGGCTCACCCAGCGAGTTGCATGTCCGAGAACGTCGATTTTAGGCCTTGCTGGGCGAGTGTGAAGCCGCTGGGCGAGAATATTGACCCCAATACGTGAATATGGTTATTTAATCATGTTTTTACGAGAGTATTAAGAGATTCCTCATTTTTCATGAATAGAAACACATTGGGTGCTTGGGAGAGACTCTTGGAGGCTATTAGGGGTGTTCTCCCTTCTCCTTCTTGGGTTTCCTTCTTCATCCATGGAGGTTTTACCCCTTTTGGGTTTGAGAGGATGATGGGCTACAAAATTGGAGGCGGAGATGTGAATGGGAGGCGCAAGTAGAGCATTGAGCACTATTCAAGAACCTTGGGAGAGGGATTGTTTCTACTTCATGGTTCTAATTTCTTTCATATTCTTCAATTTTGTAAAACCCTAAGTTCTCCACCATAGAGAGCAATTTCTATTTGTTGAGATTAGATGTAAAACATTGAATTGTTGTGTAAAATTGTGTTGTTAATTTATATGCTTTTCCAATTCATGTTGGTATTTGATTTCCATGCTTAATGCTTGATGTGGATTGTTCCCATGCTTGATTTGTGATTCTTGAGGTGTTGAGAAACATCTTTAGAATCTAGATTTGAAATTAAATACCTAATGGATGCTTGTATCTATGAATAGAACTTGGTTCATTAGTAATCTTAGATTCTTGAAACTAATGCATGATTTCACTTGTTGAGGATTCAAGGAATTGAAACTTGATGAGTAATCATAGGCTCAAAGGCTCTAGGAATATGATTTGAGTATTCTTGTGAATTGATTTTAACATGAATATGGAATTGGGATAATTTAGAATGCATGAGAATGAAATGGTTGAAGTCTAATCTTGACAAATTGTAAATACACTATGTTAATTTCTTGTTGGACACCAACTGTATCATAAAATACAAAAAAGAGTTTCCATTGTGTTTGTGTGAACTTTGTGTCTAATTGAGTCGTGAATTGCGAGAGTTGTCATGTGTTGCACAAGTTCCTTGGGAGAGAATGATAAAATACTTATTACTTGCTATGTGCGACCGGTGCACTTGCCATGTTGGTTTTTCACTAACATATATTAAAAATAATAGTTAATATGTTAAAATTGATTATTATAATTAATAAATTATTTATGAAAAATAATTGACTTAAAAGATAATAAACTACTATTTGGAATGAAATTACTACAAAATATTAAATAATGTTAGGTTGTGATGTCGCTCACTTAATTTTTCCTTATGCTTGGGACATTATCGAAAGGATAATAATATTTTGATTATTAAATTTTGACAACTTTATTTTATAATCAAATGTGTCATTTTCTAAGTGGTTTTTGAATATTGAGAATGAGAAAAAGGAAAACTGAAAAATCACTTAGAAAATAACACCTAAAGTTGTAAGAAAAATATGTCAAAATTTAGTAGTCAAAAAATCATTTTTCTTAACGGAAATATTGAGACAAGAAAAATAAAGGTGGTAGGAAATTGGTATTACACGAAAGTCTAAAGAAATTGACAAAAAGGGCTAGGCTTGATTTTCCTTTTGTATGGTATCCAAAGCGAGGGTTTTGTGTGTTATGGTTATAGTAATTCTTTAATTTACTATTGCTTTGATTATGCTTTAAAAGAAAATGTCCAACACTGTGAAGTTGTGACAGTGGTAAATGGCTGTTCCGAAGACAATAGGGTAATGGGTTGGCTCAGAGCTGGTTCACATGAAATGACCAATTAAAACCACAAAGAAAGAAGGTAAAGAAAAAAGGGTTTCGTGTTCACATGAAATCAGCACTCATGTGTGGGCCATAAATATCGCATTCATCCACTCACCCATCAAACCAACCAATATATTGCTTAAACTGTTGCTAATTATATTACTAATTCTATGTTAAGCTCTATACAACAAACCACATAGTACGAGAAATAACTGTTTCACGTATTACGTATTGTACCACGTTTTTCATACAAGGTTATTAACGAAGGAGCACCGCTTTTTATGCGAGAAACGAACTTCAGTGTTTACTCGTTAACAACTGAAAATAACACTACTACAATCGGTCAACAAAAAAACTGTTGGAGAACATTTATTTATTTACTTGAGTGGTTTAATTTTAAATTTTAAATAAACTCGAAATGTTTAATATTTGGGGCATTTAATTATTATAGAGTTGTTGCCGTAGCGATATTTATTTAGATCACATTCTTTATGTTATGGTTGTTTGGCACAGAGAATAGACATACCATTATTATTACATAATTATTGTTACTTTGGAGCATTTGTTGGTCGCACAGAGCCACGCTCGAAGCGGTGTTCTCGACACCTGTGGCTACGAATGAGTGTGTGAAAAAAAGCTGTTTTGTGTTACGTCTTTTATAAATTGGTCTACTCAGTACTCAACACTGGGCGGAGTGAGTTTATTAACTTCGTCACTCTCTTCTCTTTCTCTATCTCCTTGGATACCAAAACCATAGCACTCAAACCAACACACTCTCTCTGCCTTTTCTTTCTTCTCTCTCCTAGCATTCCCCCATTGTCTTCTTCGTGAGTGTTGGGGAAAGCATGGAAACCACCTCAGTTTCCAAAATGCAGTTTGCATTGTTTTGTTTGGTGTTGTGGTTGGGTGTTCAGCTGGAGTGGGTTCACTGTGATGTTACCTACGACAGAAAGGCCATTCTCATCAATGGCCAAAGGAGACTCCTTTTTTCTGGCTCTATACATTACCCAAGAAGTACCCCAGATGTAATTTTCTTCTTCCATTTCTGGCAATTTTGTTTTCTTGTTTGGCCATAGAAACTTTACCTTGTTTACTGCTTTTTTTTTTCTGTGTAGATGTGGGAAGATCTGATTTACAAGGCCAAAGAAGGAGGCATAGACGTCATTGAAACCTACGTCTTTTGGAATGTTCACGAGCCTTCTCCTGGCAATGTATTTTACCGACACTATTTCAGTTCCTTAATTTTTTTTTTCTTGTTGAAATTGAGGTTTATTATCTCTGTTCTCTCTCCACGCAATTCGTTTCAGTTCAACTTTGAAGGAAGCTACGATCTTGTGAGGTTCGTGAAGACAATACAGAAAGCGGGGCTATATGCTCATCTTCGCATTGGACCTTATGTCTGTGCAGAATGGAATTTCGGGTACCTTAAAAAATCTCACACCCTTTTGTGTTGTTTGTTTCTAACTCGAGGTTTTGGTCTTGTGGGGTCGTGTTCGATTCTTCAATGATTTCTCTTGTAATGTGCAGAGGATTTCCTGTTTGGCTCAAGTATGTTCCGGGCATCAGTTTTAGAACAGACAATGAACCTTTCAAGGTCTCTCCCTCTAGCGCGTGCGCCCGCACACACATACACACACCTCGAAACCAATTTTCATTTACATTAACTAACTACAGGAAAGTTTGGGATTTCTTTCTACTGAAATGGTTTTGTTGATGACTCGTGAACGGTGTTGCAGAGGGCAATGCAAGGGTTCACTGAGAAGATTGTGGGAATGATGAAGAGTGAGCGACTCTATGAATCTCAGGGTGGCCCTATTATACTCTCTCAGGTGTTGTTTAGCCTCCATTTATTACTTGCTTTCTGTGTATCTATCTTCAACCACTAGTGGCTGTAGACTTTTCAGTTTAGATCTGACTAAATGGCTATAATAATAGTGATAAATGCACAATTGCTGTTTCAGATTGAGAATGAGTATGGGGCACAGAGTAAATTGCTTGGACCTGCTGGCCAACGTTACGTGAACTGGGCTGCAAAAATGGCTATTGAAACGGGAACGGGGGTCCCCTGGGTGATGTGCAAGGAAGATGATGCACCAGATCCAGTGGTGAGCATTCTCATTCATCCTTCCTCTAGAAAGTTATGTACTGTAGTATTACATGCTGTGCTCAGACGCACCATCAACATATTTTTATATTTTTGATTCTGTTGTTATTATTATTATTATTATTTTTGTTGTTGTTGTTGTTGTTATTATTATATAAAAATGGAGCATCTTACGAATTGTAGCCCCAACCTTTCCTTTTCAAGAACCTTGCATGTTCAGGAGTGTGGTTCATAAATCTATTTGTTTCCTTTTAATGGCAGATAAACACATGCAATGGGTTTTACTGTGATTATTTTACTCCGAATAAACCCTATAAGCCTTCAATGTGGACCGAGGCTTGGAGTGGCTGGTAATCATTTTTATTGTTACTCTCTAGGTTTGGGATTAAAGAAATGAGCTTGTATAATTTTTTCTCTCAAATATGTAGGTTTTCTGAATTTGGAGGTTCAATTCATGAAAGACCTGTTCAAGATTTGGCATTTGCAGTTGCCCGATTCATACAGAAAGGAGGGTCTTTTGTTAACTACTACATGGTTGGTTTCTTATCCACTAACTCAATTGATAAATTGACAATGAAGATGATGACAACAGCATTTACTCTAGTAATTTTCCTTTGCACATTGTAGTATCATGGGGGAACCAATTTTGGCCGTACAGCTGGAGGCCCTTTCATCACTACAAGTTATGATTATGATGCTCCACTGGATGAATATGGTGAGAACTGATAATTTTGTAATTTATGTAACTACTGGCTATTGCTGTTTTTTTATTTAATTGATTCAATCACATCTATATCAACAATTTTCCATCCGAAAACTTGTTCATTGGTCTGAAGTATCGCACTCTAAATGCTTTCGTTAGTCGTCCCAACATTACTCCCAGACTTTATTGCTGATTATTTAACTGACTACATAAGTTAAACAAAAATGATAGGTTTGATTAGGCAACCGAAGTATGGTCATCTGAAAGAGCTTCACAAGGCCATCAAGATGTGTGAGCGGGCTTTAGTTTCAACTGACCCTGCTGTTACTTCATTGGGGAACTTTCAACAGGTTTAACATCTTTTTCTCTGTCTCTCTCTTCACTGTGCCAAAACTTTCTTTACTGACCCTAGTGAGTATTTTCTTTTTTCTAGGCTCATGTATACTCTACAAAATCTGGAGACTGTGCTGCATTCCTCGCAAACTATGATACAAAATCTTCTGTTAGAGTGATGTTCAACAATATGCACTATAACTTACCTCCGTGGTCCATCAGCATCCTTCCTGATTGCAGAAATGCTGTTTTCAATACAGCAAAAGTATGTACTAAAAGTCTTAGATTTGAATCCATATTCCTTTGGTACTCTGGGATCACCATTATGCTTCCTCGCACACAATTTTATACACCTTCAGTATCGTCATCAATGGTATTCAACAATTTAAAATTGTATAAAGCCACTAAATTCATCTTCTCGTCTGTTAGGTTGGAGTGCAAACATCTCAGATGCAAATGCTGCCAACAAATACTCATATGTTCTCATGGGAGAGATTTGAGGAGGACGTTTCTTCTCTTGATGACAGCTCTGCAATTGCAATCACTACTTCTGGTCTCCTGGAACAGATAAATGTAACACGGGATACAAGTGATTATCTTTGGTATATAACCAGGTAAGCTTGATTTTCTAAATTTGTTTAGGCTTGCTTCTTAAGTAAGCGACTTTGCCAATCTCGTGTTGTTTTAGTTCCGCCTACCACACATTGACACTTTGATCAATATGTAGTCCTCATGCTTAACAATTCCCTGTGTTCATTTTTCAAATAGCAGATTACTTGCATTAACCATGAAAATAGTTGGCTAATTTATAGATGCTTAATATGGAATTGACAACATGAGATGGCTTTGACATTTAATGGAATCTCTCATAGGATCCTGCTACTGGACGTTTAGAGACCATTTTCTCCTCACTAATTATTTCATGTCTATTTTTCTAGTGTTGATATAGATTCATCCGAATCTTTTGTCCGAGGAGGCACACTACCCTCTCTCATTGTTCAATCCACGGGCCATGCCGTGCATGTTTTTATCAACGGTCAACTTTCAGGTGTGTAGTCTCTGCTTTCTTCTTTACTAGATCTCCCTTCCATGTTATTAGCCAAAGGAAACATGATAAATATGATTGAAAACAGGTTCTGCCTTTGGAACACGGGAGGATAGGAGATTCAGATATACTGGCCCAGTAAACCTCCGAGCTGGAACAAACAGAATAGCTCTGCTCAGTGTTGCTGTTGGGCTTCCTGTAAGTTCTTTTCCACCTTTAATTTCCAAAAAAATAAATCCTATTACATCCAAGTATCGATCAATGCAATCCATTGTCAAAATCCAATTTTTCAGAAAAGTCATTTAAGGTTTATTTCATATGGTTTCTCCTTGAGTTTTCCTACGAAACATCTCAACCTTTTTTTTAATTGAGCGAGTTGTCATTGTGTCCACTAATTCTCCTCATCGTTGTCTCTACTGTGCTTATAAAGGCTTTATTCTTGTCTATTAATGATTAATATCATTATTTTCGGATGTGTTGTCATAGAATGTGGGAGGACATTTTGAGACTTGGAGCACAGGAATCCTTGGTCCTGTTGTACTCCGGGGACTTGACCAAGGAAAGTTGGATTTATCATGGCAAAAGTGGACTTATCAGGTTGCTTAGTCTTACTTTAGCTTCTTGAGTAGTCTTGGTTTCAAAGGAATTTTTTAATCAAGACATGCCAACTTTTTAAACAGGTTGGGCTGAAAGGAGAGGCCATGAATCTTGCATCTCCAAATGGTATCACTTCTGTAGAGTGGATGCAGTCAGCATTAGTTTCAGACAAAAATCAACCACTGACATGGCACAAGGTAAAAATAAACAGAAATCTGCTTAAGCCTCATGGAAACCAATTAGTGGCCATAGAAAAATGATAAAATTTATTGGTATATTTGCAGACTTATTTTGATGCTCCAGATGGAGATGAGCCGTTGGCATTGGACATGGAGGGTATGGGTAAAGGTCAGATATGGATTAATGGACTGAGCATTGGAAGATACTGGACTGCTCCAGCTGTTGGTAATTGCAACGGTTGCAGCTATGCAGGCACCTTCAGACCTCCAAAGTGCCAGGTTGGTTGTGGCAAACCAACCCAGCGGTGGTAAGTATTATTTTTTGTCGACATTGTAGGTAATGGTTGGCACAGTCAGGCTCAGAGTCCCTTATATTTGGTACTAAACATTTCAGGTACCATGTACCTCGATCTTGGTTGAAGCCAAATCATAATCTGCTAGTTGTTTTTGAGGAACTTGGGGGAGAGCCTTCAAAGATTTCAATTGCAAAGAGATCAGTGAGCAGTGTCTGCGCTGATGTGTCTGAGTACCATCCAAATGTTAGGAATTGGCACCTTGAGAGCTATGGGAAATCAGAAGAGTTCCATCCTCCCAAGGTTCACTTGCATTGCAGTCCTGGCCAAAGCATCTCTTCCATTAAATTTGCAAGCTTTGGAACTCCTTTGGGGACCTGTGGAAATTATGAGCAGGGAGTTTGTCATTCTCCCTCTTCCTATTCCATCTTGGAGAAGGTACTCTTCAACTCCATTTCTTAATCCAACTTTGCAATAAGATTTTCTATAGATGATTCCATAACTAATGTTCTTTGTTACTTATCTCAGAAATGTATAGGGAAGGCCAGATGCACGGTCACTGTATCAAACAGTAACTTTGGGCATGACCCTTGTCCAAATGTGTTGAAGAGGTTATCAGTTGAAGCTGTTTGCACTCCAACCAAGTGGAGGGGATGAATGATTAAAAGCACCATTATACGTGCAGTATGCAGTGACTTAACAAGGAAAAGTCAAGAACAATAATAGTATAGGTAATGTTAGTGCCATAGTCGTTTTAGGGAGACTTAGTTACTAAATTCTGATATGTTGGTGCCGAAGGCACGAGGTTTATGATTTTTATTGAGTGATGTGTCAACGGGATTGTGTAAATTAGTGATTATTGAATAGGAGAGAGTTTTAAACCAAGAGTTCAAAATTTGGACCCTTGTGTGTGAATTTGGAGTGGTAGTTCCCTGCCTTCAAAGTTTTAACTATAGGCACGGGAAAGATAGGAACTTTGGTTGGTGTGATGTTTTTTTTTTTTTGGTTTTAGTTTGTGGGGTAAATTAAACTCCAAATCAGGTTTAAGTTAGGAGCGGATCCTACTGTAACCGTTCTCTCAACCAAGCTGATTTATAGTTTATTGTTCTCTGCACGTTACCTTCTTTTCTTCTTTCTTTTTGCTTTTATGTTGCAGCATTTACCAATGGCTGTGTAGGCATAGATTTGTAAGTGCGGTGCCTTAGGGCGTTGTAGATTTATAGTTTATTGTTCTCTAACTTTTTTTTTTTTATTTATTTATAAATTTGTCTTTAAAAATGGTTTGTTCTACATAGTGAAGTTTAGTGTTATTATATTTGATGACGAAATATAAAGTTAAGAAATAAAATCAAACAAAGAACTTTAAAAAGAGATGAAATAAAGGGTTAAGAATGTTTTAGTTATTAAATTGGAATTGTCCTGTTTAAAATTTTGATATAATTTTGATATATTTTAGTCTCTAAACTTTATAAATAAGTTAATATAGTTTTTTTAGCTTAATTATGTTAAAAAAAATTTACATTAAATTTGTTTATATTACACATTTGTACTTCAATATTTGTTGAAAAACATTTTTATATGTAAAAGAATTTAATAAATTGAAATAAAAGGAGTATATTAATTATTTTTTAAGTTTAAAACTTAAAATAAATTTTAAAGTTAGACAAATTTCAATTTTATGTCAAAAATTAGAAACTAAATAAATAATTAATCCAAAAATAAAACATTTAAGGATGTTAGAAAATTGAATTTAACTTAATTTTTATTAGATTAAATTGATTTACTAAATTATATTAGGAATTTATAATGAACTTAATCGTGCTTTTGTACTGTAGTTGTATAAAATAAAAAACAATTTACTAAGACTATAAATGTAAAAATATGTAAGTTGTTGAATCTAGGTTTATCGACGTGTAATATGTAGTGATATTAAGCATATTAGTATACGGTTATGATGTATCAATACTTTAACTTGGATCACATATCATATCCGATACTTTAATGATAATTATCAATGAAGTATCTATTCATAAAGTTGTAGTTAGAGATGGCAAATAAACCCGTGCCCGTGGGTATCACCCGAACCCGTCCCCGTTTTGACGGGGAATCCCCGCTTTGACTGGGTATGGGTACGGGTATGGGTAATACCCGAAATTTTCAACTGGGGATGGGATGGGGATGGGGATATATATATACCCGCCCAAATACCCGTCCCCGCTTAAATTACTAAACTATTTATAATTTATTAAATAATCTAAAAAATATATATAAATAAATAATATATTTACACATAAA
>Ga0214542_1000129_pt1 | contig 107482 bp, 45 predicted proteins | sample CNSS1metaG_FD_160096 | JGI IMG/M metagenome (GOLD analysis project Ga0214542, IMG submission 160096) | Root nodule microbial communities from cowpea collected in UCLA plant growth center, Los Angeles, California, USA - CNSS1 | ecosystem: Host-associated > Plants > Roots > Nodule | place: USA... | reverse complement strand
TATCTTTTTTTTTTTTAAAAAAAAAAGAAACTTGTTAGAGGATGACGACTTCATCTCTAATATCGTCCTCCACCTTCATGACTTGACCTATTTTTGCAAAAAAAAAAAAAAATCATTTATACAAATTTGACTTCCAATATGTCCAAAATAAAAAAAGCCTCTAAATTATCACTCAATTTGAATAGTTCTGTAATCTTTCGGTTTCAAATATAATTGTCATTCCCAATTCTTTTCCTCTCAAAGCTCACTTTAAGTTTCGAATGTTTTAATAAGTTGTTAGTAAAAGTAATTTTAAGCAAACTTTCAAATGTTTGATTCGGAAGGAATTAATTTTGAAGTGAAAACAATTTAATAAATTTTAACTTTTACTCAGGAAATTAGGGATGCAGATGAATCGATTAAATAAACTTTCTTTTTCTATCAAGTTTGTTAGCTCATAATCTCACCCTGGAAATTTTAAAATTAATTTTAACTAATTCAGAATTTCAACTCTTCGAAATCGTAGCAAACAAATATATGTATATATTTTGTTAAAATGTTAATTAATTTTCTGAAAGTCCAGGTAATTTTTTTAAAATTTGTACTTACTCAATTCATATAGCATTCCTTTTTATCTTTTTACCTGGAAATTTAAAATTAGTTTTAATTTCTTCAAAATTTCTAATCTACATAATCAAATTAATATACCTGGTCGTATTTAATTAAAATGTTGATAACGTTAATTATGTTTCTAAAAAAAACTGGTAAATGTATTCAAGCCTATATTATATTAGACTCAATTTATATCACATTACTTAACATTTTTTTTACTATATAAGGTTTATAAATTATTTTACATTTATTCAATTTTTATACTCTTAAAAAATGGGAGTTTTTTATTAAATTGGAATAAAATTAATTATCTTTTTCAAAGTCGGTGTAAATTCATTTAAGCCAATATTAATTATATTCCTTATTTCTCTTCTTTCATTCCTTTTCAATCTCTCTTTCTTAGAATCAAACATAACAAAATAAAGAATATCTCACAAAATAAATTATATTTAAGCGTGAATCAAATAAAAAAAAATACTTTAAAGAATATATCTTTTCTTTGAAAGAAAAAAACATAACATAGAAAGAACATTCTCGCATAAAGAAAACATCCTTCAACAAAAAACTTACAATAGTAATAGCTCGTTTTTTCTTTTTTATATGTGATTTTGATCAGATTTTATTTTTCGATTTAATCCTCATTTTTAATTAATTTTCAGATGGATCTTCGATTATACTTATATTTAATTTATTATATTTTATTTTGATCCAATTAACCTCTAGGTCTAACATTTGGAAATTAAAAAAATAAAAATATGCTACAATTGTGGATTTTTTATAATATAAAATCTTAAATTAAAGAAAAATATATTAATAATCTTCAATTTATCTCGAAAAGAAGAAAAAAATAAAAAAATGAAGACATAACAATGAACTGAGAGTAGAGTGATGACAAATAAAACGGTCAGAACCCTTAACGGAAACAGGTCAAATCATACACTAAAACTAGCCGTTACCATGAAACTCTCTCTTTCTCTATTCGTCTCTGCACTCATAGTTTTAACTTCGTTTTTTTCACCATTTTTCCTCTTCATCACTCTCTGATTCTCACACCCAATTCTGATTCCAAATGGAGCCACCAATCACCAACACCACCCACCAATCAAAAACCGCCAACACACCTTCAAAGAAACCCTCAAGAAACGCAGAGAATGCGAACCCTAATGTTTCTCACCTTCGAAGCCCTTCTTCAAAGTCCCCTGCTTTGAGATCCTCCAAGTCAAACGCCATCAACCCAGTTGTGCAATCGCCGCAGAACAGGATCCGGCAGAGGAAGTTCGTGGTGGCCAAGAAGAAGAATCAAAAGGGTCTTCGAAACGACAACGTGTCGTGCAAGTGCAAACACAACGGTGGCTCCAAGTGCGTTTGCGTGGCGTATCAGACCCTTAGGGCTTCTCAAGAAGAGTTTTTCCTCAAAGAGAATAAGGGTTGTGATGATAATGGTGAAGATGTTGAAGAAGAAGCAAAAGCTGAGTGTGAGAGTGTGAGTGTTATTGAAATTGAGGGAACGAAACGTGAAGCAGTGGAAGATGAAGAAAAAGAAGATGAGGGTTTCAATATGAAACGAAGGAGGGAGAGGGGTCGGTTATTGGAAGAAACGGGGAAAAGTGTTGCTAAGGATGGGTTTGGGAAGGTTATGCATTTGGTTAAGGCCTTTGAGAAGCTTCTCACTGAACCCAAAAGTTCGGAGGAAAAAAATCACAAGGAGGATGATCATCATGGAGAGAAAGATTATAAGGGCAAAATGATGAATTGTGCTTTGCCTCGGTTGCAATTTGAAGAACATCATAAGGAAGTTGCAGCTGCTGATGCTTCTGTTTCTGATTCTTCTTCGTTTCATTGTACTTCTGATTTGGTTTTGACGCCCGAGAACCTTGGCTTGGATCAAGGGATTTCAGTTTCTTCCTCTTGGGATAGTAGCGGTGTAAGGTTTGACTTTTGGCTCCACTTGATTAGATTAAGGGTAAAAATTAGATGTAGTTTCTGAGGTGCTTCTGGTGCACAGTGTTGTGGTTAGCTTAGGGACAAAAGTTCTCCTTTCAACATTAGAGTTTCACTTTGGTAATCATCATTATAAAAGTTTGCTTTAATGGTCAACATAGATTTTTTAGTAAAACATCAATTCTGATTGTAGAAATGCCATAAACACACATTAGGATCTATACCTTAGTTTTGTCCTTAGATTAGATCTCAACTAACTTTTCTTCATTTGTGTGTCATTTGCTAGTGTTGTTTTTTGTTGATTTGTGTATTGTGTCTTTGGTGGTGTTGCAGTGTGTCTACTAGGACTTCTGGGGGTAGAAGGAGCCGGAGAAATGTAAGACTTCAGATGCTGTTTTTATCATGTGATCAAGTAATAGAATGTTTTTAGTGGCTCACTAATTCAATTTTGAATTTTAATGATTGGGTTTCTTTAGAGTTTGGAGTCATCTGGCACATTTGGAGGGAGTAAGTGGAAGAGGAAGGAAAAGCAAAAAGTCACTAGGCAAAAACCATTTAAGCTAAGAACAGAGGTAACATTTTTGTGTTGATTGGTTTATTATAATGTTTTTTTTTTAACTTTTCAATAACTCTGGAGTTTGGAGAGTAACATTTGTGATGCAATGATACTGTAGCAAAGGGGAAAGGTGAAAGAGGAAGAATTGATGAAGAAAGAACAAGAGATGATGGCTGAAGAAGAAAAGATGAGGATACCAATTGCACAAGGTCTTCCATGGACAACAGATGAACCTGAGGTGAAGTCATCTTTTCATTCAAGTCCCTTGTTTGGGGTGTGAGTGATTCTTATTTTGATGTTATTCATGTGTACTTGCTAATTGTAATGAATCAATGAGCTTAGTATCACTCTTATCATGCTCACTTGTGTACAGAGCTTGTCATGTTTACCTGTTAATTGGTAGTGGATTATATAGCTTAATGTCATTGTTCCAGTGTCACCGTGATAGTCATGTCTTCTTGGTAGTTGTAATGAATTAATTGGCTTAACGTGTCACTATTTTGGTGTCACTTGTTACAGTACAAGTAATATTTACTTGCTAGTTGTAATGAATTACTTAGCTTTAATATCATACTTTCGATGTCTCTTATTACAGTGCTTGTCATATTAATGGATTTCTTAGCTTAATGTCACTCTGTTGGTGTCACTTTTTCGCAGTGCTTGTTAAAACCTATAGTCAAAGAGAGAACAAGACCTATTGACTTAAAGCTCCATAGTGATATTCGGGCAATTGATCGTGCTGAATTTGACCAACAGGTGCCTCTTTCATCCATTTTTTTCTTTTAGTTTTTGTTATTACCAAGTAGTTTTTTTAGGTTTGTGTGTAATTTTTCTCTGGGTGTACATGCCACTACTTGGTGCATGCATGATTTAACTGTCAAGTTCAGTTTGAGCCACTCATATGTTTCATTTGAGGAAAAATTGACACAACCAAATGTGAATCATTTGTTTAATTGCGTAGGTGGCAGAAAAATTGAACTTCATAGAACAACTGAAGTTGGAAAGGGAAAGACAACAGAAGGTAAACATAGTTTCTAAAACATGTTTTCATGACAAAAGACATGCAGCAAGTTACCATGTTTTCTACCATTATCTAAAATACTAATATCTCTGTACTTCACTCACTCCCTTGTATAGATGGCAGAAGAAGAAGAAGTAAAGAGGTTGAGGAAGGAACTCGTTCCAAAGGCTCAACCAATGCCTTATTTTGATAGGCCCTTTGTTCCAAGGAGGTATGACATTGACAGTTAGAACATGTTTTCTGCAAATTGTGTCACTTCATTTTTTTTTTCTCATTATGATGATGATTCTTTATAATGAAAGGTCAGTGAAGCATCCAACAATACCTAGAGAACCCAAGATTCACATACCCCAACAACATCAACCTAAGAAGATCAAGAGCTTGCTGTCATGGAATGACATGAATCCCTGTGCCTCCTATCTAAACTAAGCTTCCAATGGCTGGCCATTTTCTGATATGAAGTGAATAATGCTTTTATATTCCATAATTCTTTCTCTCCACAATATTCAATTTTGTACATTGGCAACTCAATATATAGTTGCAAATTCTTTTTTGCATAGTCATGATCTTTCTATTGTGTAATGAAATGAAATGTCACTTCTTTTTTGTTGTGATTTTGTTATTAATTCATTTTTAGAGAACAAGAAATTTGAAAGATGGTTATAATAAATTTTTGGCTTAAATACTTTTTTGTCCTTATTTTCGTATTGTTTGTTGGGGATGATCCTCATTTTCGTAGTGTTTGTTGTGGATGGTCCTCATTTTTACCAAATGTTTAAAATGGTCATCATTTTCAAAAAATTTGTGTTTTAGTCCTTTTTTGTGACGTCGTTTAAATCGGTAACGGAGCACTGGCACTGTTTGTTTTGTATTACATTGTACAGGGGTGTATTACATGTACTGTACAGGTGGATTATTAACATTAACTTTCCAATTTGGGGCGAAAATTTTCCAATTAGGTCGCGCTGCAATTAGGGATTGACGAGTACATGCAATTTCTTCATCTCCGAGTTTCTTCATCTCTGAGTCTCTTCATCTCCGATTTGCAGAGGAAACAGCCATTGAACGTGGCGATTTGTTCTTTTGATTTCAATTTTTTAGTTAATCATCATTGACGAGGTAAGTGCTTTGCTCGTGGGTTTAGGGTTTTCGGGGTTGTGATAAATTTTGCACATTTGAATCAGTTGGGGTTAGAGTTTTCGTAATTATGTTTTGGGGTTTGTTTGTGGTTGGAATGTTGTGATGTTAAGTCCGAAAACCCTAAACCCACGAGCAAAACACTTACCTCGTCGATGGTGATTAACTGAAAATTGAAATCAAACGAACAAATCGTCACGTCCAATTGTTGATTCCTCTGCAAATCGGAGATGAAGAAATCACATGTACTCATCAATCCCTAATTGCAGCGCAACCTAATTGGAAAATTTTTGTCCCAAATTGAAAAGTTAACGTTAATAATTCACTTGTACAATACACGTAATACACCCTAGTACAATGTAATACAAATAGTGTGCCACCTGTATAGTCCTTCATTACGGCGTCAAAGAAAAGGACTAAATTAAACACTAATTGCAAAAATGAGGACCATTTAAAACATTTGATAAAATATGAGGACCATTCATAATAAATACTACGAAAATGAAGACGAGAAAGGTATTTAAGCCTAAATTTTTCATTTTTCCACAATTCTCGCCACAAAATGCGAATTCTTTTTGCTTGTTATTATTTCACTAATAAAAATGTTAATTAATTAACAACAATATAATATTATGATATATTATTAGAGATGTTAACAGGTCAGATAGGATACGGGTACCCTACTCGCATTATTAACATGTATCCGTTATTCGCGGATATCTATTTACGGTATCCATTATTTATCTTATGCGAGTTCGAGTTTTATCTATGAATATTCCCAGATACGAATTTTTTGCTATTCGTATGTATTATTATAAAACAATTACAAATTAATGTGTTTTAAACAAATCAATAATATTTAAGTTTATTATATTATTTTTGTATTTTTGTATTGATATTTATTCTTAATATTATTTTGTAGTTTTTAATCTTTATCCTCGAAGTTAGATTATATGTAGCAGTAATATCGTTTAAGGCTATCAATTATAATTTTTGATTTGATCAATTCTTTAATAACTCTTCTATGAAGCAAAATCGCAACTTCCCAAATTTTTAATGACTCTTAACAGAATAATAATAATGTATAATCCCTCCTAGAAACTTAAATTTTTCATTTTTTTTTCTTCCAAATACAACCTCAATGCTTAATTCATTTGTGACTTTGAAAGGTATTTCCAATGCATTTCCCTTCAATTTTAAGACAGAAATGTTCCAAACGTAAAAACAATGGTAATTAATTTAATTCATTGTAGTATCAACCAATATTTTACAATTGGATTTGACAAAATGTTAAATGTTTTGAATTTACTTTTGCATAATTTTCAAAACATTTTTTTTTCATTTAACAAATAATAAAATAATCTGATACGTTATAGAACCTTATAATAGGATTAACCTGTTAGATTCACTCATAATTAATCAACAATCAATATTAACTTGTAACTTTTGTGCGTAACCAGAAATATCTGAAACATAATGATAGATTACCATTGTCAAAACTTGAATTTTGTTTTTTTTTTTTTATCAGCACTGAATTGTGATTTATACTAAAATAATGATTTTTTATTGAGCAAATAGAAGAAAAAAACACAAATATATGTAAGTTGATTTAACTCCTCAAAACTATTTTTTTAGGGCTTAAAAATAATTTAATAAAGATAAATATAAAACCCTAAAACTTAATCGTAGAGAAATTCATTTTAGTTTCAGAAATTTAATGTCGGTTAAAAATAACATTGTTTAAATTGAAGGAAAAAAAAATAAAACTTGAGGTAGTAAAACTAAAATTATTCTGAACTTTAGAGAATAAAAATATTATTAAATAAAGAATCACCAAATTACTCTAATTAAATTTTAATATTTTAGAAATAAACAAAAGAACTTGTATATAAATAATTTCTGCATAAAAAAACCCATGACAATATAACGGTCCAAACCCTAAGTGGAAACAGAATTTCAGATTACATCACATGTATAAAAAACCTCACCCACACCAAAACTAGCCGTTAGAACAAAGAGCGTCTTTCTCTTCTTCTTACGCTCTCTGCACACACAAAATTTCATTCATTTTCTCTTCGCCATTTTCAATCCAATTCAATCAAATTCATTTTCTTCTCTCTCTCTCTCTCTCTGATTCTCAGAATCCATTTCGATTGCAAATGGAACTAGCAAGCAATAACAGTAATCAATCAACGACCGCCACTCCTTCAAAGAAAAAAAGTTCAGAAAACACAGAGAATTTGAACCCTAATGTGCCTCATCGAGGCCTTTCTTCAAAATCCCCTGCTTTGAAACCTTTCAAGCCAAGCAACACGAACCCAGTTGTGCAATCGCCGCAGAACAGGATCAGGCAGAGGAAGTTCGTGGTGGCCAAGAAGAATAATCGAAAGGGTTCTCGAAACGATGCCGTTTCGTGCAAATGCAAGCACAACGGTGGCGCCAAGTGTGTTTGCGTGGCGTACCAGACCCTGAGGGCTTCCCAGGAAGAGTTTTTCCTCAAAGAGAGGAAGGACTTCGGTGAGGAAGAAGAAGAAGAAGAAGAGGCAAAAGATGAAAAGGGTTATGATTTTGAAACGGAGGGAACAAAAAGTGAGACTGTGGAAGATGAAGAAAAAGAAGACGGAGGTTCCACTGTGAAACGGAGGAGGGAGAGGGACAGGTTGTTGGAAGAGGCAAGGAACAGTGTCCCTGAAAATGGGTTTGGAAAGGTTATGCATTTGGTTAAGGCCTTTGAGAGGCTTCTCACTATACCAAAAAACTCAAAGGAAAAAGATCACACGGAGGATCAAGATCAGGATCACGATCTTGGAGAGAAAAGGGATAAGAACAAGGTGATGAAATGGGCATTGCCAGGGTTGCAATTTGAACAACAGGCACTTGAAGCTACTTCTGGTTCCGGTTCTTCTTCGTTTTGTTATAATTCTGATTTGGTTTTGACGTCTGAGAACCTTGGTTTGGATCAGGGAATATCAGTTTCTTCGTCTTGGGACAGTAGCCGTGCAAGGTTTGACTTTAGGTTCTATTTGATTAGATCAAGGGCAAAACTTAGAAGCAATTTTTTTAACTGTTTTTGGTATTGTTCTCCAAACGCAATTTGTGTTATTGACTTTGGTAATAGTTACAGTATAAGTTTACATCTAGGTCAGCATATGTCCCCCAAGGTTAAACTTCAATTTTGATTAGAAAACAGTGCCAAAAGTTCCTCTGGGATGGTATCTAAGTATTTTGCTTAGATTAATGATGTCTTTTGGTTTGTATGTCATTTGTTATTATGTTGGCTTTTGTTTATTTGTGTATTGTTTTTTGTCTTTGTTGGTGCTGCTGCAGTGTGTCGAGTAGGACTTCTGGGGGTAGAAGGAGCAGGAGAAATGTAAGACTTTAGTTGCTTTTTCTCATTATATGATTGAGTAATGGTTAATGAATTCACAAATGGGATTTTGAATCTTAACTGTTGGTTTTCTTCAGAGCTCAGAGTCATCTGGAACTTTTGGAGGGAAGAGGTGGAAGAGGAAAGAGAGGGTAAGAGTCACTAGGCAACAACCATTTAAGTTAAGGACAGAGGTAATTTACGATGATTGGCTGAGTTTTTATGATCTCTTTTGCTTTTATTTTTTCAATGACTTTGGAGTCTGGAGAGTAACATTTGTAATGCAATGACTGTAGCAAAGGGGAAAGTTGAAAGAGGAAGAATTTATGAAAAAAATACAAGAGATGACGGCAGAAGAAGAAAGGATGAGAGTACCAATTGCTCAAGGTCTTCCATGGACAACGGATGAACCTGAGGTGAGACCATTTGTTCAATCAAGTCCTTAGTTTGGAATCATAAGACACATTTGGCCTGAAGATTACTTGTTTACCATTTGCACAGCTTAATTTCTTTTGGTGTCACTTGTTAGAGAACTTGTCATTTTTAATTACTTAGAACGGATTACTTAGCTTAATGTCTTTCAGTGTCACTTTTTACAGTTCTTGTCATGCTTAATTGCTAAATATTATAGATTACTTAGTTTGATATCTCTCTTTTGGTGCCACTTGTTACAGTGCCTGTTGAAACCTGCAGTTAAAGAAAGTACAAAGCCTGTTGATCCAAAGCTTCATAGTGATATTCGGGCAATTGATCGTGCCGAATTTGATCAGCAGGTGCCTCTTTTATCCATTTCTTCCCCTCTTTCTATTTGATTACCTGGTATTTTCTTTAGTTTTACTTTAGTTAGTGCAATATTTTGTGGGTGTATTTATACATACTACTAAACTAAGTGTTCATATTTTTAACTGCTAAATTCAGTTGAGCCACTGATATATCTTTCATTGGGTACAAAATACATGATTGTAGAGAACACAACCAATATGTATCATTTGATGGATTTTTAATTGTATAGGTTGCAGAGAAAATGAGCTTCATTGAACAACTCAAGTTGGAGAGGGAAAGACTACAGAAGGTACAATATCTAACTAGCATCTTTCTGTCTTTAATCAGTGAGACATGCACTGAGTTACCATGTTTTCTTTAATCCAAAATGCTGATTTCTCTTGTACTTCACTTTTCTATAGTTGGCAGAAGAGGAAGAGATCAAAAGATTGAGGAAAGAACTCATTCCAAAAGCTCAACCAATGCCATACTTTGATAGACCTTTTGTCCCAAGGAGGTAATGGCTGCAAAAACATAGAACATGTTTTTGCAAACTCCGTCTCTCATTTGTTTTTTTCTTCTGAATAGGTCAATGAAGCATCCAACAATACCAAGAGAACCCAAGCTTCATCTACCCCTAGTTCAACACAAGAAGATCAAGTGCTTGTTGTCATGGAATGACATGAACCCCTACTCCTCATATCTCAACTAAGCATCCAATGGACACTTGCTGATATGATGAAGTGAATGAATGTTCATTTTTCCATAATGCTTTTTTGTACATGGCCAACTCAATATATATGGTTGCAAATTCTTTTTTGCCAAGTATATCAATGTTACTCCATGGACAATCACAGTTTGAGATCTTCATTGAAATGCAAATTAGTTCACTTTGTACTACATACAATTTACCTTTTTCTTGTTGTGAATTTGCTGTTAGGTCAATCATTGTAAAATGCATGTTACTTGTAGTATATTATGATATTTAGAAAATGGGTTCCAAACAAGTTCAAATTAATAATAATATTAAGTTTGTTAAATCATTTTGTAGTTTGTTTTTCACACTCCTTTAAAGTTAGAGAGTGATATGTATTTTTAAGAGGGTGGTGTGTGGGTCAAATGTTGAAGAAGAGGAAGAGAGAAATAACAGAACAATTATTTACTTTATTGATTTTATAGATTGTTTTGGTACATTTTTTAAAAAATTTCACACTAAAATTTTTAACTATTAATTGTTAAATTACATCGGCCAACACATGCTCGTCGCTATTTAAGATTTATATTTTAATAAAAATTAAACAATATATTTATTGGGAAATAATATACTTAATGAATGAAACACAATAATATATTTATTGGGAAATAATATAGTTATTGATCTAAATGTTGCTTCAATTTTCAACGTATAAAGTAAAATAATCCAAACACATTAATGTAAAGTTCAACTGAAACAAAACAAAATGGATAAAAATTAAACGTTATGTTATCAGATAAAACTCAATAATACTATGAAATATTAATAATTATTACTTGAGCCGTGATTAACATGAAAAATGGGAATTAATATAATTATGAAGATTTCTATGTAAATTCATATATGTATTAACTACACAACAAACCTCCCAAAAAATTTATATCATTCCTAATCAATCGCCCTGTATCTAGACTTGTAATACCTACCTTAAAAAACATGCTACATATAGCGACATCTTAGAATTACCATACAAATAAATAAACTAAGTGGTGACTTATGATAGGTATTAATTTTTTAACATTCATATAAATGTTAATTATCTCGGTCTTATTACTTAAAAAAGACCAAAAACATAGCTTTGCTTGATCACTTTAAGATCCCTCACTGTTTACCTAGGTTTTATATCGCGCTTTGGTTTGATTTTCAGCAAGTCCTTTTTTTCTTATTATTTTGTTTTTTTTCACGTTTTCTTATAGGGCAATGTGCAATAGAGAAATAACAGAGCTGAACAGGGAGGTTTAATATAATTATGAGATTGGAGAATATAACACAATGAGAACTTGAATCAAAACCTTAAGACCAAAACTCCAAATCCAAACTAGAAAAAAACTTCAACATTTAACAAAACAAATCATAAAATTCTCAGCAAACAATACTTAATTTTTCCTTGATTCCAATTCTACTAATAAGCAAACATACATCCTAGAGTATGCATTATCGATTCTCAATAACATGTTCAAGCAGCAACCACAATTCGCCCAGCAACTTGGTCAAGATCCCTTCGACCACTAGAAGTGATTTTCCTACCTCTGCAATGAAAATACAAGGCACAAAAAACTTTGAATACCAGAACAGAATTAAGATACAAAAGACAAATAAATGCTTAAAGAACCAACGAGAAGAAAGGATGTCTCAATGTTAACAATGGCAGATGGCTGTATATGGCACAAGGCAAACTAGCATCATATAGACACACCATTGCATTTACGACACCATCAAAACCATATAAAAACACCTTTGAACTTACGGCACCACCTTAGTGGGCCTGCATATTCAGAAATTGTGTATGGTGAATGACAAAAAGCCAATATGCCAGTCTGCCATGGCACAACCATTGAATGACAACATACTTAAGTTAAAAAACTTGGTATTTACTCCATTAGAACTTTTGGCATGTATTTAAGAATTGAAGCATGAATTACCCTTTAGTATCAATCTCAACAATGTTCATGATCTCCAACTGTTGCAGAATGTGTCTGGCGATAGCACCACTGCTCTTGCAGAAATGTGGGGGGCGACTTCCATTCCTCTTGCTTCCACCATAGATCCTCTGGAAAGCACCAACACCAAGACCACCTCTCAAATAGATCTTTCTTGCCATTGAGGCTGCAATCAAGGTTGAATTCAATTAGTCCAGCAGAATAGAATGACCAAAGTGAATATTATATAACTTTTGTTACCATAAACTCACCAGCTCTAACGTAATACCAGTCAGGATCATATGGGGCCAATTCCTTAAATTTGGCTGTTTTTACAATATCAGTCCACTCAGGAAGCTCCATCTGTTGAATGAACTAAACTTTTAGAAACTAGAACAAAAAATCATTCAAGGTTCAAATGTCAAACACTTAGTTACTACTCAAGTAAACTCTAGGAATCAGCGGATACAACATTGATAGACATTTGCAGTACAACAGAAACAGGATTCAACCTCAAATTAAGATGTCAATGAAATAAATTGTAACTACCATTCAAGACTATGGAATGAAAAACCAAAGCAAAACCAAAGCAAACAAATATCTTCCGTACACCATTATACAACACTTCTAACTCATCACATCCAAATGTAAAATAACTCTACCCGGTTTTCCACCCACATAACCACTTTTGAGATCTCCACTGCCACAATTAAGGCCACGCTTGTCCGCAAAAACAAATATTGTTACACAAACACAGTCTCCATCAAAAATTATATCCAGAGGTATAGTTAATAACATACTTACACAAATTAAGAACATTAGGTCACCAGTACAACAATGGATCCCCTTAATACAAGACACGACATTTAATGTAAAGGTTTACCCCAGAATAAACATAATGCAACCAAAAAGATATTACTATCATAATAGTTAAAGAAACATCAGACTACACAAACAACCCAGACAAGTAAAAGAATTCGATGATGAGAAAAAGAGGAATTTCGAAAGACCGAGAAAGGAAAAACGATGAGAGACGTGGAAAATCTAAACCTTGCCAGAACGTTTCAAGTGGGAAGCGTAAGCCTTCACAAAATCGTGTGGCGACACATCCTTAACGGTCCTCGCTGTTGCCATTGATGAATCACAGAAAAAAGAAAAAAATAGGTCTCTCAGAACTCAATCTCACTCTGGTCACTCTGGTAGGGTGAAAGAGGCATTATGTGTTGTTCACAGTTGTTATAAATCAATCTCAGATTAGGGTTTTCGCTTCTTCTTGGGTCATGACCGACCCGATTCTATTGGGCTTAAATCTGTTTCATTTTAACTTGTTTTTTCCAAAGCCGAGTCCATTGGTATGCTAAATTTTCTTTTTACTTCTCTGTGAATATTTTTACAGATAAAACTATTCTGAATATAAAATCTTCTTTCATATATTCGAATATAAATAAGTAAAAAATATTTGTAATTACTTTGCAAATAAATTACTCCAACAATCATTTAGATTTTAAAAAAATATTTTTTTTGTACGATAATAATATGAACTAGTTTTACTGATATTATATAAAATATTAGACCGACACTTTTTTTATATTAAAATATTTTACATACAATTTTATTTTATATTTATAAGGAGATTATCATAAATATTAAGAAAATTAAGAATGATCGAAGCATGCATGAAAGGAAATTCCTTCCAGTGTTAGACTGCAAAATTTATAATTTTTTAAATAAATTTAAGTTATTCGATTTAAATTCCTTTATAAATTATAACAAAAATAAAAAAATGACTTGTCACTATTTACTTTGGATATATACTAATATTTATATCCGTGCAATGCACGGAATTTTTAAAAGAAAATAATAAATATTTTATTTTATTGAATTTTTTTATTATAACTAATAAACTGTCTGTAAAGAAATAATTAAATTCTTTTATTCGTATAACAATTATAAACAACTACGTGAGTGTAAACATATATAGTCCAATAAAATGACTTTATCATAGAAATGATAATTATCTAATATGTATTTCAATATTTTAAAATTGAGATAAAATAAAGATAAAAGAAGATTTTATCATATGTATATATATATTAAAACAAAATATATATTATCTTCATTCATATGTAGTTTTATTAAAATTAATAATTTTAATTATATAATAAATTTTAATAAAAAATAGCATATTATGATATATTTTAAATTTAATATATAAAAAATATAAGATTATTGTAAGATATATTTTAAATATAATAACTTAAGTTAAATAGAAATTTAATAAATTAAATGACAAATTTATACATTAATTTAGTTATTAATATTATTATATTGACATGTTATATTAATAAATGTTATTTTTACGGAATAGGTAAATTATTGTCCTTATATACTATAAAAGACAATTATTCATTCTTTCTTGTATTGTTGTCACTTATTTATCAATTTTAATGTTTTCAAGGATAACATTATCTTTGTTTCTAAAATGTCATGTAATATTACGTAGGTTAGTCTTGTTTCTAAAATTTCTTGTAAAAATTTCTAGATTATTTTTGTTTTCAAATTTTTATTTGGGTTAAATTTTCTTAAATTTAAACGTAAAATCTATATTTTAAACTTTGATATACTTTTTCTTTAAATTTAAAAGATAAATAAATTTAATTGTTTTAACCCGACGTGAAATGTGTTTTTAAGTATTAGATAAACTGATATTTAAACTTTTGAGTTGAAACATATTAAATAATATAAATTACTCATATTATTTAACAAGTAAAATAAAATTTACATCATCATATCTTTATTTTTATTTTAGTTTAAATATTGAAATATATGAAAAGTTACGATGAAAACGGATTTTAATTTTAAATTTAAATTTAAATATTAAAAACATATTTAATAGATATTATATTATATATATATATATATATATATATATATATATATATATATATATATATATATATCCATCCGTATCATAAGCCATTTAATTCCTCACACCAAATCACAACAGATTATTATCTTTTGCTTCTAAAATTATATGTAATATTATTTATATTTATTATCTTTTATTATTAGTTATCATTTATTATTATTAATAATGCTATTGTTATTTTATTTTATTATTTAAGTAAAATATATATTATTAATAAACTCATATTATATATATAAATATATATATATATATATATATATATATATATATATATATATATATGTATAATATAATATAATTTTATCTAAAATTCATCTTTGTAAAATAAAATTTTGAATAATTTGTAATAAACAGTAAAAAATATGTAATTAGCTTTTTACACTTATTTTTAAACACAAGTTGTAAATAATTAAAATTGATTTGAATATTTTATAAGTAATTAAAAGAGATTAATTAATTAATTAAAAAAATTATCTTTTTCACACAAAATCTTGCTCAGTATTCATGATAAAGTAAATGTTAATATTTTTATTTTATTATATAAAAATAATATTGATATTTGTATGCTATAAATAGAATATATTATTTACCAAATTAAATTTAAATTTCACTTCTAATTTCATAAATTTTATTTATCTATTTTAAAATAACATTGAAATTTTTTATGAGTTAGTTTATAAAAATTAAAATTACTACAATAAATATAATAAATATATATATATATATATATATATATATATATATATATATATATATATGAATGTCATTTTAAATCAACTATTCATTCTATTAATTAAATAAAAAATATTATATATATATATATATATTATTTATCTATGATTTTTATTCATATGTAATTTTATTAAGATTAACAATTTTAATTATATAATAAATTTTAATAAAATTAGCATATCTATGAATTAAATCAGATGTATTTTTAAATGTATATGGGGAGAGAAAGAGGAAGTTCATTTTTTTTCATTATAAAAAACTATAAAAATTAAATTAAGATTACTGTAAGATAATATTTTAAATAATTTAATTTAAATATAAATCTTCATAAATTAAATGAATATTTTATACGTTAATATACATATTAATATTATTATTTTAAAATATTATTTATAAATGATTGCAAATTATTATCCTTATAGAATATGTAAATCATTGTCCATGTAATATTCCTAATTTTATTATGTATATTTATTATAATTTATTATGAGTTTCTTAATTATTATTATTATTATTAATTATGTTATTGTTATTTTATTATTTAAGTAAATATGTATAATGACTTGATTTTATTTGTTGTTTGGTCACTTAATAATGCAGCATAATAAGGTCTTTAGGACTCCAAATGGAGAAGTTAGAACTACTACCTGTCATTTTTCTTCATTCTTTCTTTTTGTATATTTTTTTGTGTGGCTATTTTGAATATATTTTTTAATTAATTGTACAAGAAGATGAATGGTGCAACTCTGATGAAAAACTTTAAAAAGAATTAGAACTAAAATTCAGGACATTCATAAACCTTTTCAAGACCTTTAACTTTATTTTTTCATCAATATCATTATTTAATAATTAGGGTTAAATATGATTTTGGTTCTTCGAGTTTCGGTGAATTTTGGAATTAGTTTCTCTTCAAAATTTTATACCAATTTAGTATTTGTCTTTAAAAATGCATGAATTTAGTCATTCTTACCAAATTTTATCAAGTTTATTTGACATTTTAAACGCATTTATGATAATATTTGATTTTACATTGAAGCGAAGATGTGCCAAACGGTGTAAACAATTCATATACTATCATGAAATGAGCTTCAAACGTCATATAAACTTAATAAAATTGGGTTAAAATGACTAAATTCATGTATTTTTAAAAATGAATAACTAAATTGGTCAAAAATTTTGAAAAAGGGACTAATTTCAAATTTGACTGAAATTTGAGGGACCAAAAACATATTTAACCCTAAGAATTATAATATTTTGTTAAATTAAGAATTAAAATAAATTATTAATCAGATTAAATAATTTTTTTTAATTCAAATTAAACTATTCTGATGAGTTGATTTGTTGACCAAGTTTAGATAGTATCAAGATAAAATCATTTAACTAAAATTCTTTATAAAAAATACTATTACGTATTATCTTATTATCCATCTAGAATTTTGTTTTCTATTAGTTGAAATGTATTTCAAAAGTTGTTATTAAATAGCATTTGATCTGTTTTTCAATAATTTTATGATTCTTAGCCATCATAATCTATCTACTGCTTCACTCAAAGAAATCAACAGTAATTATGGAATAAATCAACATAACACTTGGAAAATCAATGTTAAGAAATATTATTTTCTTTGAAAGTGGAAAAAGAAATAAAGACCATTGTTCTTTTACCTAAAGTGGTTAAATTTTACCTCTCGTTCTTTTACCTAAAACATTCATAAGCTAAATTAATGAAATTAATTATTACTGCTCCATGCTTCAGTTTAAAATAAGCAATGTTTACCATTCCTACTTTTCAAAAAATTAAACATAAAAACAAAATACAATATTTATACTCATTTACAAAATACAATATTCTATCAACAATTCTGTAGTTAAGCACGTGATTACCAAATCTGATAACATTCTTTGTCTATCGGGAATAATAATTTGTATTAAGCTCTCAAAACTTGCAGTATATAACATAAAAATCTCATGAGAGAAGAATTATGTACAGACAAAAAAAAAGTCACTTAGTATATTTTGGTAAGAAAATGTTTTAGCACCTAAACAAAATACATTATCTAGAGTTCACAATAATCATACTTTATGTTCCTTAAAACCTTGTTGATATGTTATAAAGATATTATGTCATAGAATTCATAGGTTTCACATATTTCATTTCATTCATTAATGTTTTGTCATTTACATAAAAGCAAAGGTTATATATATCAAGATGAACGAATCATCTGTACGTATCAAACCTTACACGTAGACAAATGATAAGACAAAACTATAACAAATTCTAACAATAAAAGATATTTATTTGGTAATATCCCCTCTCAAGCGGGACAATGAACATCTAACAGTCCTAGCTTGGAGACATAGTGTGTGAATGTTTTGGGATGAAGAGCCTTAGTAAACATATCAGCTAGCTGTGCAGAAGAAGGAATTGGTAGCAGATGAATAATACCACTTTGGATCTTCTCACGAGTGACATGACAATCAATTTCTATGTGCTTTGTTCATTCATGAAAGGTTGGATTGTGAGCCAAACATATAGCAGATTGGTTGTCACAAAAAACTGAAATAGGAGCAGCACTAGAAACTTTTAAATTAGTGAGTAAATAATGAAGCCATTGTAACTCACAACTCAGAGTTGCAAGAGCTCTATATTCAGCTTCAAAGGAAGACCGAGATACTGTGGTTTGCTTCTTGGTTTTCCAAGAAATTAATGAAGAGCCAAGAAAAACACAATATCTGGTAATGGATTTCCGAGTTTCCATACAATAACCCCGATCAGAATCTGCAAAACTTGAAGGAATAAGAGATGAGTTGGCAGCAAAATGAAGACCTTTAGCAGGAGATCCTTTGAGATAACGTAGCACTCTCATGACAGCATGATAATGAGTATCCAAGGGTTGAGAAACATATTGGCTCAGCTGTTGAGTGACAAAAACTAGGTTTGGTCTGGTGATTGTAAGATACATCAGCTGGCCAATCAACCTGCAATAAATTTGAGGGTTAGATAAAGGATTTCCGGAGGAGCTATTTAGTTTGGTGGAAGGCTCCATAGGAGTGGAAGGATTTCCTCCAATATTTCTAGTGCATATTTCCTCTGATTGACCACAATACCAGATGAAGAACGTGATATTTCAAGCCCTAAAATATAACAAAGTTGTCCTAGATTTTTAATGTTGAATTCATTGTCCAGATGTGTCTTGACATATTCAATTTCATTAAGATCATTTCCTGCAAGAACTATGTCATCAACATAGATTAATAAAGCAGTGAAAGATACCCTTGTATTCTTTATGAAGAGAGAATGATCAACCGACAATTGGGTGAATTTAAGAGCTAATAAGGTTGTGGTGAGCTTGGCATACCACTATCTACTAGCTTGTTTCAGCCCATACAAGAACTTTTGCAATTTACAGACCTTATTTGGATGGGAAGGTGCTATGCCAGGGGGTAAATTCATGTAGACTTCTTCATGTAGTTCACCATGCAAAAAAGCATTATTAACATCTAACTATTCAAGGAACCAGTTTTTGGCAGCAGCTATGGCAAGGATGACTCTTACTGTTGTGAGTTTTGCAACAGGAGAAAAAGGATCAAAATAATCCACCCCTTCAAGTTGTGTATATCCCTTGGCGACCAATCGAGCCTTGTGCCTTTCTATACTACCATCAGCATAAAATTTGATCTTATAAACCTACTTACAATCAGTAAGCCTTTTATTAGGGGGAAGATCAACTATTTCCCAAGTGTGGTTTTGCTCCAGAGCTGCAATCTCATAATTCATAGCTTGCACCCAATAGTCCAATTTAGAATCTTGAGTATATGTTTTTGGCTCAATTAAAAAAGATACAGAATAACAAAAATTTCTATAATTGGGAGAGCATTTTTTATAAGATAAAAAGGAAGATAAAAGATAAGGAAGGGAAGAAGAATTGCTACCGGATGACATATCAGTATTGCAAGCAGCAGACATGTAGCAGTGATAATCTCTCAAGTAGTGTGGTCGTCGTTTTTGTCGCATGGAGTGTCGAGGCGTTTGTGGAGCAGGGAGGTGTGATGTTGGATTAGTAGTATGATTTGAGTCATCTACTTCTTCTTCTGGATTTGGAAAAATGATGGGTTCATTTTTATCAAAGAAGACAGTATTATCACAAATTGGTTTTGGCATACTTTGACTAATCATATTAGATTCAACTTCTGATTTAAAAGGAAAAGAAGTTTCATAAAAAAACACATTTCTTGAGACAAAAATTTGTGTACACTGAATATCATAGAACAAGTATCCTTTAGTCCCATCTTTATATCCAATAAAAACAGTTTTTTCTAGCCCTTGGAGATAATTTAGTTCGACCATGTTCCAAAGTGGTTGAGTAAGCCAAACAACCAAAAACTTTTAAGTGATTTAAGTCAGGTTGTTGTTTATAAAGAACAATATAAGGACATTTATTTTACAGCAAAGGTGTAGGCAATCTATTAATGAGATGAACTTAATGAATGATAGCATAAGACCAAAGAGATTTTGGTAAATTAGCTTAAAACATCAAAGCCCTTGCAACATTCATGATATGTTGATGCTTTCGCTCAACAATACCATTTTGTTGTGGTGTTTCAACACATGTTGTTTGATGATAAATTCCTTTGGCAAGATGAAAGTCTATCATCAAAAATTCTGGTCCATTATCACTTCGGATTGCCTTAAGCTTTGCATCAAATTGGGTTTCAATGTAATTAACAAAATTCTTCAAGTGATCTCTGGTTTGACTTTTATGTTTCATTAATTTAATCCATGTAAACCGTGAAAAATCATCAATGATGGTTAAAAAATATTTATAACCCGTAATGGAGGTGGTGGAACATGGTCCCCAAATATTAACATATAAAAGTTCAAAGATTTGCATTGATTTAGTTGTACTAGAAACAAAAGGGAGCTTCCTTTGTCTAGCAAATTAGCATACATCACAAGCATATGAATTTTGGAAGGTTACTAAAGCAAACTGTGTAGACAATAACTTTAATTTTGAATCTGAAACATGACCAAGTCGTAGATGCCAAAGCCTAGAACTAATAATAGTATTGTAGGCACAAAGGGAATTGGTTGAGTTGGTAAGAAGAAGATTAACTACTTGAGACATTAGCACATACAGTCCTTGGAGCTGCTTAGTTGTACCAATCGTCTTCCAATTGAAGGTCTGTTTGATAAAACAAAAAGTAGAGTTAAAAATAAGATAACAGTTGGAGTCAGAAATAAGTTTTGTAGCATATATTAAATTGACCTTGAAGTCAAGAATGTACAGGACATATCTTTTATTGTTAGAATTTGTTACAGTTTTGTCTTATCATTTGTCTACGTGTAAGGTTTGTTACGTACAGACGATTCCTTCATCTTGATATATATGACCTTTGCCATTTCCAATGTATTGGTTTGGGTTCACAAGAAGACCCCTTCCAGAACCAATGTGTTGATAAGTGTTGACAACAAAGATTTTCGTATCAGATGGAGGTTCAATCATTCATGTATAAGACATCTACCTTTCTTGTTGAGCAACCATAGAGAAAGCTTTGTTTATTGGAGGAAGAGGATCTAGGAACATGATTTGGGACCTAACATGTGAAAATTGTTCGTTTAACCCTTTGAGGAAACGAATGACATAGTCTTGATCTCTGTATTTCTTATACGCTTGGGTTGCTTCGCATGTGCAGGGTATTGAACACTTGCAAATGAAAATTGGTCTATAATTGTCAAACTCATCCCATAGACTTTTCAGTTGAGTGAAATATTGACAAACATTGAATGTGCCTTACTGCAATCGAAAAATTTCTTCTTGAAGGTCAGAAACACTAAATATATCAGCTTGAGAAAAGCGATCATGAAGATCCTGCCAAACCTCCGAAGCTCGATCGATCCAAAGAATGGACTGTAGAATGGAGTCATCAATGGATCTATGAATCCAGCCGAGAACCATATTGTTGCATCGCTCCCATGCTTCATAGGACGTATTTGTTGGTGACAAAGGTTGAAGGCTGTTGTACTACACCTAGGCGGCCTAACAAAAAACACCTACACTTCTCATCCTTTGCCGCTATAGATACACCGACACAGGCTGAAGGACTGGTGTACTACACCTAGGCGGCCTAACCTGACTACAACCATGAAATTCGCATATATAACCCCTCAAGGACGTAAACAATCACCATATATGTCGAACAAGCAAGAGTAAGCGGCCTAAGCCGCTAACTTAAGAAAATCAAACGAGAACTTGATAGACTTAAAACACTAGTAGCCAGGCCCCTAGGGCCCACAATAATCAAATAATGGGGCTTGGGCTTGGTCCAGGCCCATCTGCAGCCCAATCAAGAGCCTAACCCATGACGTGGCCAGACATAATTAATAATATATAAATATGCATGGACTCCACCAATTAAAGGTACGCATTCATTAATCCCTTAATCATGAGATTTGACTTTCTGAAAATTCTTAGCTAACTTGAGCGTCGAAGTTTCCTCCGCAGGTAACCCCTCCCAGGTCTAGATCGGTCCAAGCCGGGGCACCAACAGATAGCATATGCAAGCCAGAAGAAAACTTACTAGAGAGATTGCGGATTGAGGTAAGGTGATATTCGTGTCTGACATCTCTTATTTATTCTCCGCAGGAACAATTGCCATCTACAAGCTTCAACTTGTTTTTGGAGAGAAGAGCGAGCTTCATAGCTCTTGCCCAAGCGTGGTAGTTTCGTCCATTTAGAGGTGGTGAGACTAAAGCTTGTGAGGGTGATTCATTGGCATGAAGATAAAGAGGGTTTGAAGGGTTGGTGAGGTAATCATTGTCAGGAGAGCTCTGGTGAGCCATCGTGATTTAAGAAAAGAAAGGAAAGACAAAGACTTGTCAATATTTTGGCCACCAGAACTCCCTAGGGAGCTCTGATACCATCATAAAATTCATAGGTTTTACAGATTTCACAGAGAAAAGATTTCTCATTCATTAATGTTTTGTCATTTACATAAAGGCAAAGGTCATATATATCAAGATGAAGGAATCATCCGTACATAACAAACCTAACACGTAGACAAAGGATAAGACAAAACTGTAACAAATTCTAACAATAAAAGATATTTATTTGGTAATATTATGTGAAAGTTAATTTACAACGGCTTACTTTATTTAAATAATTTTGAAACAATTTTTTATATTTAATTATAGAAAAAATATATTTAAATTCTTTATTCTAAGAATAAAATTAGCTGAAAAAAAATTGAAAATGCAAACATAATAAAAATTAGAGGAAATTTGATTCGAATCCTCTCTTATTATTTTCAAAATTCTAACATATGATAGAAAAATTTCCATAATATTATGTAACCTATATAGTTTTCACTAGGTATGTCGCATGTAATCATGAAAAAACAGCTACTTTTGCAAAAATAATTTATGATGTTTTTTTCTTCAAAAGGAATTTACTAAACACGCCTATTGTCTCACGTTAAAATTTAGCATTATAATAAGAACCAACAAATGAACAAAACTAAATTGATATCCAAACAAACTTCACAAGGTATTGAGAGTTTTATATAATGACTAGTTATTTATTTTAATATTTTTAAATTATTATTTATCTTTTTGGTAATAAACATTTTTAAGATAATTATCGATTATCCAAATAATGACAAAGTAGTGTATTTGGAAAACAAAATCTTTATTAAATGAATGACTATATATGTCCGGTACCAACATGACTTTTATGTTTGGAAACAAAATAATTGATATTTTCTTCATCTTATATATAAGAAAATTTTAAATTAAAAGTTAAAACACTATAAAAGGTGAATTTGGCAGGTAGAAAGAATAAAGGAGATTTTTTTTTACAAGAGAATTATATTATTATCCATAAGCAACAAGAGTGCACCCAAAAATCGCTTGGCGGCTGTTGCGGCTGTTAGGCGACATGAAGGGTGTTGCCCAATTTCTGGGTTTTTATGGGTTCCTGTGGCACATTGGGTTATTTTGTGATTTCATTCTTTCTCGTTGGAATGCTTAGTGCTATAAATTGATTTGATATGCTATTGTTTGATGATAATTTGGTACCTAATAATTATATGAACATGAGGATTCAATAAGGGTTGAGGTTGATTTGGAAACATGATGTGCATATTTCAATTATGTGGATTTCATGATTGTATGAGTTAATTGTATATTCATGCATGTTGAAAACGTGATTGGATGTGGTTCCTATGCAATTAGAGAACTAGATCGCGTCTTTGGGGGATTTGGGGTTCCTCGCAAGTGCAAAATCTTATTTTGCTTACGAACCTAATGCACCGCCTAGTGGTAAGGATGTACCGCCAGGCGACGCGGGATAACACAACAGAATAAGTGGTCTATGTTGTGTTGGTGCAGATGGGATACTTATCTGAATGATTAATTGTGAATTATGTATGTATTAATGGGATTAAATTGGACCAAGTGTAATGTGGTGGGTTTAATGCACCAATATGATTGGATAGTTATGCTAAAATTTGGTTTTGGGGTGATGTATTAGATTAAAAAGGAATGTTGCAGGTATTGTTTTCGGGGGTAAGTTTAATGTGGCATTAGTTGGAAGTGGGTTCTATTTTGAGTCCTTCTTGAGCATGAATGTTCCTTTGTTGATTCACATGTTGGATAGCCATATTGGCACATGTATGTATAATTGATGTATAAGACATGTGTTTGTGCAAATTGAGTTGAATTGAAGTGTGTGATAGTGTAGTGCTGTATTTGGCTGTATGCATTACATGATTTGATGTCAGAAAACTATTTTGGACCCTTAAAACTAGAGCTGACACGATACTTGTATAACGCTTGGTAGTATAGTATGGACCGTCATGTGATAGGAAGGACCAGGGAGGCCTTGGAGCATGTGGCTCCTGGCGGTGAGTTGGGACCGCCAGGCAATCTACATTGAACTATCACCTAGCGACGCTTAGGCGACGCTTAGGCTACGCCAGGCGACAATGCAGTGGTAGTGTGTGTTTGTGTTGGATTTTTTGTGCTACATGGTGATACTTTTGGTCTGGGATATGCTTGGATAAATTACAAGCGGGAGGTTCATAATGGAGTTTGAACGCGTGGTGATCACGGGTGGGAGGTCTGTGATATCATAAATCTTATGTGAGAATACGAGCGGGAGGTTCGTATTGGCTAGCTTCACTTGATTGTTATGAGTAGGAGGTTCGTAATGAGATGGTTCACACATGTTAGACTACAAGCGGGAGGTTCGTAGAGGTTGGACAACGAGTGGCAGGCTCATGGAATCATATGAAATTTCTATGACCATGGTTGAGTATGTGCGAATCTCATATAGGTAAGGTTGATGATTTTAAGTATTTTGCATGCTTGGAGATGACGACCTTGGGCCAGGATATGCTTGACATTATCACGAGCGGGTAGGTTCGTGATTGGTGATGAAATGTGTGATTAATCAAAGCGGTCCATTTGGTGTGAAATTCACAGGACTTGATCCTGGTCCACGTGGGTTGGAGCCAAAAAAGGCTATAAGGCCAAAAAGCCCCCTATTAAAAAATTTCATAGGGACAAAAATTTCACAAAAGTTTTGCGTGTCAAAGCTAGACCATGAATTTCCCTTTAAAACATGAAAAATAGATTATTAAACTTTCGATTTAGGTCGGTGTTTCGACAATCGGATCGACTCAGCCACTCTCAACCTTTGCCACAAGCTTGGCCGTCTCAACGTTCAGCTCGGACTGGTCTATCCCGACCTTTAACCCAGGCCAACCCTCTCGACCTTCAGCGACTTTTGACCTGGGTTGGCCTGTCTCGACAATGGGCTCGACCTTGTCCGTCTCGACCATAGGCTCGACCTAACTCATCTCAACCGTAGGCACAGGCTGAGCTATTTTGACTGTAGGAATGGATTGGGTCGTCTAGGCCTTGGACACAGGCTGAATTGTCTCGGTCATCAGTCTGAGCCAACCCATCTCATTCGTCGGCCTAGGCCAACCACCTCGAGCTGAATTCGATTGAATTTTGGTTAGGACTAACTAGGCCAAAATTCAGTTGAGGTCGGCTCAACCGAATTCGGCCAAATTTCAATAGGGACCAACTCGAATGAATTAAACTAAATTCTGGGAGGGACTGTCTTGACCGAATTTTGGCTGATGTAGACACGACCAAATTTGATTGTATTCAACCGAGTCAACCCCAACCCAAATTTGACCGCATTGAGCTGAGTCGCCCCCAACGAAATTTGGCCGTATTTGGCCGAGTCAACTGCGACAAAAATTTGGTCGTATTCAGCCTAGTCGCCTCTAGTCAAAATTCGGTCGTATTCAGTCGAGTCAGCCTTGATCGAAATTTGACTGAGTCAGCCTTGACCCAAATTTGGTCGTATTTGGCCGAGTCAACCCCATACAAAATTTAGTAGTACTTGGACGGGTCAGACACAACCGAAATTTGGTCGTATTCAACCACGTCGACTTCGATCGAAATTCAGTCGAGTTGGCCTCAACCGAAATTTGGGTGGTCGGCCCTGGCCTAAATTTAGCCGTATTGGGCCGAGTCAACCCTATACGAAATTTCACCATATTCAATCGAGTCGGCCGGGAACGAAATTTTGTCGTATTCTGTCGAGTCAGCCTAGACTGACACATTCAATCGAGTCAATCTCGACCGAAATTTGGTCGAGTAGGCCCTTACCCAAATTTGGTCATCTTTGGCTAGGTCGGCTTTGGCCGAAATTTGGCCATATTAGACTTAGTCGGCCTCGACCAAAATTCAATGAAATCTAGTCAAGTCGATCCCAACTGATATTTTGGTGAGTCGACGATCCTAGCCAAAATTTGACCGGATTCTGTCACCTCGTCCTGCATATACAAAAATTAAGAAAGATAATAAAATTACTTTAGTAAAATTAGTCTTTTTTTTGTTGCCTTGGAATAATGTATTACTTATTATTTTTGGGTAAAATCTTTAACAACAAAATAAATAAAATGGAGTGAGAATTAAATGTTGATGATTAACTTAAATTTTCGTGATCTTGTGCTGAGTTAAAGCTTTATGAAGAATTAAGCATTATCAGAACCTATGTGGTTAATATCATATCTTCATCTGAAAAAATGGTGAATAACAATATTGTTTGGTTTAATAGAACCATGAAACTTTAACTCAATAAATCAGTCAAAAACCTGTTCACCTGAATTAACAAATAATATTTTTAAGTGTTACTTTGAATTTCTTTTCTTAAAAATTACAATTTTTTTTATAATTTTTCTCAACAAGTTTATTACTTTTAAATAATATTGTTAAGTATTATTGAACCTTAATGCCATAATTCCTTTTTATGTGTATTTTGAGCATTCAAAATTTATTAAAAAAATATATTATTTTTTATTTTAGTAGTATCAAATTACCATATTTCTCTAGTATTATTTAATAAAATATCATATTTGTTTATTACATCATTATTGTGCGTCATGCACAAAATACTTGCTATTGCTGCTGCAAGTTATAGATAAAGTATACTCTTTTGTTATAGTGGTAAAGTCAAAACCTACAAAATCGGCCATAATAATAGCAAAAGCGGTGGCCATTGATCCGTGCACATGGAAGCTGTAACAAGCGTTGATCTTGTAGACGAAAACACCAACGTTGTCCCAACCAACTGCATCAAACATGTAAAAGCAGTGACTACGAGGAGACACTCACTACATACTTCATTGTTTGTTGCTCCAAGTTAGGTAAAACTGTGACACTTCGATGGTTACTGCACTTGCATCGTAATCATCGAACCTGCATTTGTAAAACCTGAACCAAATCGAAGTGTTTCAAATCTCCTTTGTATTCTCCATCCACCTTCTTTACAAGTTTGTACCCTTTTCGTGTCTTCTCAGATTCATCACACGCACACCCTCTTCGGTCTCAACGGCTCTTGGCTTATATTCTCACCGACCCACATACATAACCATTCTCACCATTCTTCGCAGATCACGCACCCCTTTGGGAAGAGAAAAAGGAAAGTCTGGTTTTTGGTTCGTGGGGTGCTTTCAAAATGGCCTCATTCTCGGTCCCATGCCCCAAGTGCCCTTCTACTTCTTCTTCCTCTCTGGGGTTGAAATCCCAACTTGTTCCATCTCAAAGTGGGTTCAGCTTCAAGCCTTTTCTATCCTTCAGTTCTTTGTCTACTGAATCTGCATCATCTAGAGTTCAGGTATCAGTTTTCACATCTATGTATATATCTATATCTGTATCTATTCATAAAAGAACCAGAGAGACAGAGAGAGAATTCTGTTGTCTGTGAATATTTCATTTCTGTTTGTTGAGCAGCTTATGTTTTGAGGATGACACATTATGTAATCGACAGAAGAAAAATAGTATTTCTTCTCTGATTGTGTTAATGTTTTGTTCAATTGATTTTAGTTGTAAATGAAGAAATGGTACCTTTGTCAATGATTTAAGGATGACAAATTATGTAACCACAAGAGAAATATTTATTCTCTGGTTATTTTGCTCAATTGATTTCTTGTAGTGATAGCGATGTAATGGTACCTTCATCAATGATTTTCCTTGAGTTTTCTGAATGTTCATGAAAGAATGAGAATATTGAACCTAGTGTTGAGAGCATAAATGCTCTAAGTTAATACAATAATCAGAAAAATGTAACAACACTTTGTTAGACACAATTTTGTTGTGGGTGATCAATGTTTTGAGAACAGTCGTTTCAGTCATATCCAATTTTTTATATGTTGAAGCATGGTAAATATTAATAGTTTATGATGCCTATTAATTTTTTTATTATTCTCACATTACTCCTCTCATTTGATTTTTCCTACTTGGGAACTACAACTGAAGTTTTTCAGCATGTTATCACTTGTAGAAACATTTTCACTATTACTGATGGCTCTCAATGAAGCAGAACTGCAACTAAAATGCATTCAAGTTGTTGTGCTTGTTATGTTAGCTAATCTGCCATTTGTTTTCAATGTGAATAAAATTGGAGAAATTATAACTTGTCAATTGATAATGTTATTTGTTGTCTCTTGCAGTGTTCTAACAGGAAGCAATTTTCTGTGCTGAAGGTCAGTTTACACTTAGCCTTTTGTTTTCTGTTTTATTAGTTCACATTGAGTTATTCTAGTGAAACTTTATCGCCATGTTCAAACGTGTCCTTGATTAGATTCAGAAAATTTTACCATAACCTACCCTGCTTTGCATATTCTAGGCTGCTAAAGTTGAAAATTCTAATTCTAATTCTGACCCGGTAGCGGTCAAGGAACCTAATGTTGCTTCATCAAAAGAAAAAGAAGTGCCTAATGGAAAACACTCTGGTGGCACTATTGCAGATGAAGCTTCAGTTACTGCATTCATGTCTCAAGTTGCAGACCTTGTAAAGTAAGATTAAGTATCTTCATTTTGAATTTGTATAACACTCATGGACACTGATTTTGATGTTTAAAAATATATTAAAAAGAGTTTTAATATATCAACATGAGTATTTTATTTTTAATACTTAACAGAGGATAGCAAAAAAAACTCAGCAGAGAATCTGAACTATTTCATTTTGCATGCAATCTTCTATTCTTTTGTATTTATCATGTCTAGTGCTAGGGTATGCATTATTTCACTCAATTTCATTTAATACCATTTCCATGGCTAGACTGGTTGATTCAAGAGATATTGTGGAACTTCAACTTAAGCAATCAGACTATGAACTCATGATAAGAAAAAAGGAAGCACTGCAGCCTCCACCAGTTGCGGCGCCAGTATCACTACCTCCTATGTATGCCGCATTTCCACCGCCACCGGCAGCACCAGCCGCCGCTCCTACTAGCTCTCCCCCTCAAAAAGCACTGCCTGCCTTGCCTTCCCCTGCAAAAGCAAGCTCATCTTCTCACCCGCTGCTGAAAAGTCCAATGGCAGGAACTTTCTACAGGAGTCCAGGACCTGGTGAACCTCCATTTGTCAAGGTTTGTAGACACACATAGTTTAAATACCATTCTCTTTTTTCTGTTGAGGTGTCAATTTGCAAAGGAAAATTTATGAACTAAATATTACTTTGTTTGCTAAGTTAATCAATGAAGAGACTAACTATGTCTGCTGTTGCTTCAGGTGGGTGATAAAGTGAAGAAAGGGCAGGTTATTTGCATTATTGAGGCTATGAAATTGATGAATGAAATTGAGGTATGTGTATTTGTTTTCTCTATCTTTACTTCATGTTTTCCTATAGTACTGATACAAAAATCTGGCAGTTAACAAATCTAAAGGCACGGACCTGGTTGAGCTTCTCAAATATGCTTCTGCTTTAGCTCCACTCAGATTTAACTCACTAATCATTTTAAAAATCCTAATTATCCTAACTTAGTGCCACAAAATTTATTTACATCATTTAAAAGTTTTTGTTTAATATCATCAGACCTTTTTATGGTTTCAGATACTCTTCTCTTTTCTTTGAACTGGAGAGGTCCTGTTTAATAAATCACAACCATTCATTACATTTATTACTGAATCTACCATCGAAACAAAAACCGACTAAAACTATGAAAAAGGAATGGAAAACATGCATGTCTGGTTTATTAGGTTTTTAGTTTTATTTTAATCGTATTAATAAGATTTAGTGAAGACTCTTCTTAACAGTAAACAGGAGAGAATTCAAATCTCTTCTTATCAAAAAAGAGTCTTTTAAAACCTTTGAAATCCTAATGCAATACACCCAGCATACATTACACTAGGAGTGCTGTGAAGGAATTTGAATTCTCCATTAAGTTTTCAGTGTTGTTCCTCTGTCGAGCCTTCAAAATACATTAGTTTGCATTAATTTTGATATTTTGAAATACATTAGAAACTCTTTTGACATATCAAAATCAATATATTTTGAAAGCACGACAGAGGAACACAGTAACAAAAACCAAGCAGAGAATCCAGAGTCGGTATGAAGGGACTAGGATATAAGTAAATCATGTGGCGGTGGAAAAAGTAGTAAAGTCATAAAATGGAAAAGAGTCATTCAGAGTGTTTTGTTATGAACATGTTCCCAACATGGTGGAAACATGACCCTCTATGAGCCTATTGGATTCACATTTTGCTACTGTAATATAAGGATTCTCCTTCAGAAACAGTTTCTATTAGCCAGAAACCAAATCCTCTAATTTATTGGTTATCTTCATTACTTGGTGACAGGCTGATCAGTCAGGAACAATAGCTGAGATATTGATTGAGGATAGCAAACCAGTCAGTTTAGAAACGGTATTCCCTCTCTACATTTGTGTGTGTCTCCACACATGCATGTTTCTCTAGAAACTACATGTTTCATTGTTCTAACTGATATACTTTGTTTTCCATGCAGCCCCTATTTGTATTAGTTCCATGAGCACTTGAACCTTGCTTCAAAGATGATGTGAAATCTCCATTGTTGGATATCATAGTATTGGATGAATTAGATTTTCTGTTCAGAATTTTCTTGAGTGAGAATGTTTCTCTATTGAGAAATCTTTAGTACCTTCTTTATACCCCACTCATTATTAAGATATTTTAGGCATAAATGTTCCAACATATCAGTATGAATATTGGACATTCCATTTTTAGTAGTATTTATGTTTTTTTTTTTCTTTCTGATGACACCCTCTTGTTGTATGAACCTGCTGGTTGGATGTTGGGTTATTCAAGTAACTTTGTTATACATTTTCTGTTGGCCCTATATCTGATTTATGTTCAAAGACTCCTTCCTACACCACCCATAAATTATAGTATCTACTAAGTTTTCCTTATGAAACTTTTTCTCTAATTGGATTCCACATATCATTTTAAGAGACCCTTTTACAAGTTTTGCTTCAATAGAATGATTTGTATATCAATTGAATTACATAATTAAATGTTACTAAGTCTTAACACTTAGTTTTATATAATATTTGTGTTTTATATGTCATGTCTTTCTTTAAAAAAAAAACATTCTGTGACAATTTTAACTTCAAAAGGAAGTTTGAACAGTGATATTTGTAATATAGATGTTCAGAACATTTCATGAACCGAAATATCGATATTCTCAAGCTTAATATTTGTAATATGGCAATCTTTTTATAGATTTTGGCCCTTCCTTTCATACTTATAACTTTTATTTGAGAATAATCAATTTATTTCACAAGTGGTTAATTCTTCTAACACCTATTAATCATTGAACAACATAATGTACCTCATTTCTTGGGGCAGTATTAAAAATGGAGCTTTATCTTCTCGAAATTTATTTTCATAAAAGGATAAATAAAGATTGATTGAAATGATAAGCAACAAGTTCATATCTATAACTATGAATTCAGTTTGTATTGTCAACGTGACAACCTTGGTGATAATTTGCAAGTATTTTTGAGTCCTTAAAACTCATCTTGCCGGAACTTTTATATAAATTTTTTGATCGAGTTCAATATTTAGGTTTTGTTCACTTTGAAGGATAAATTTTGAAGTATAATTTTGACAGAGAGCGAATGAATAAATTTGAAGCGATAGAGAGAGGACTATGATATTGTTTATTTTGAGCAACAGAGAGGTGAAAGTGAATAAATTTGAAGAAAATTTTTGTAAAAGATATAATGGATGTGATAGATAAAAAAATATTTTAATAGATAAAAATAAAAGATTACACATTTTTCCTTATGATTAAAAGTAATATAAAAGATTTTCTGAGTTAAAATTAATTTAAAAAAAAAATATTGATGATTAGAACATGCAAACTAACACACACAAAGCACCATAAGAAAGTGGATTTATGGCAAGAAAAATCAATTTTCTTCAAACTGTTGAGAATAATTCAAGTGTGAGTCAAAGTCCTATATTGGATAGAAAAGATAAAGATAAACATCATATAAAAGTAAAGACCCGTAAACATACTGTCTTGATTTTGTGGTAAAAGTGGTGTCAAATGTTTTATATGTGTAATACTAATATCATATATCTATATTCATATAATCACAATCTCTTAATGACTATAACTTATATGATAAAATAATCCCAACACAAACTAGAATCGATCCCAAGGCTTTAGAATCGATTCCACCTGTGCCACAATAATCCCTCACATGTATAATCGATTCTTTCTTGTCACAAACCACCCATAATCGGTTTCCTCACATGTAGAATTAGTTCATTCACATCCAAAGTTGATTCAATATAACGTGTAGGGCATTTATGTAAAAACACCCTCACATCTCCTCCAATAAAAATCCCTTCTCTCACTTGTCCCTCAAATTATCGCACTCAAATGTGGAAATCCACTGAAAGTAACATGCAAACTACTTCCCATTTCATCTACCTATATAATCAATGAGGAAGTGAGTAGGGAATATTTTATTTGATTAGATTGAATTTCACAACTTAATTGATGTTATATGAACCACTAATTTAATTCAGATATTTTTAATTAGTTAAGGTTAACCTGATGGTATCATCTTATTCATGTTTAATCATTAAAGAGTTTTATGTTATATTATTTTTCGTGTTTCTTAATTTTAAAATTCCACGAAGGAAATGAGAAAACTGAAAATGTTGACCATATATATATATATATATATTTTATAAAATAACCCACTAAAATTTTTAAACTAACATCTCTTTGAAGTATCACTCTACTTAGATATTTATATTACAATTTCCTATCATTATTAATTTCAATTTAAACAAATATTTTAACAATAATTTTTGGATTAAATAAATTTAATATTTCTAAAATTATCCTGTACTGAAATTGGAACCATCATTTTTTTAAAATTCAATATTTAATAAATATGTAAATTTTTCGTGATAGTTATTTTATTATTTTTAAATTAGCCGTGTTTGTGTATATGAATATCATATTATGATAATTATATAACAGTATTATTAATTCAAGAGTAATGAAACTATTGATAGGAATAATTGTATATTTATTATTATTTTTTTTGAAAAAAAAAGTATTAATGTTAATATGTATAAGTTTTAATGATCTAAATTTTATTTAACCCATGATTGTTTACATGCTTTATACACATATTAAATTCAACATACATTAAACAATTGTAAATATTTTCTAAAATAAGTGGTTAGGAGTGAACTTTAAACCTAATTTAACTCTAAAATCGGTTTGTAGGGGGAGGTTTGCACCCCACCACCCCACTTATATACTGTGAATTGACCTTATCTCTAGACGATGTGAGACTTCCAACATAAATAGACGTTATAATGAATTCCCTTTACCCAATGTTAGCATGTATATTAGCAAAACTTCTTTTTACACTTTTTCAAAACTTCAGTCAAACTTTTGATGATCTCAATATATCAAGAATAGACTATTTACCCAAATTAAGAATGTAATTAGCTTATCTCCATCGTTACCTTGCTACCTCCTCAAGCAATGATAGTAAATTTGAAGGTTATGAATATTCTTGAAGAAAATAAAGCTTATTTGTGTTGGCTTGTTTTGGATCTTTCTTATAGCCTTATGCTCTCATATAAGAATGTTCAGTGTAAAGGCATTATTATGTGCTTCATGTGTTCTTTATGCAAGTAGTAGAAGAGAGTGCTTTACATATTTTCTAGTGCAATTTTGCTCTTAAAATATGGTCCAGGCTTCAACAAGCTTTTTTAGGGTTTTTTTTTTTCTCCCTCCTAGTGATATTTTGCAGTTTCATAAACTTGCAAGTAGTCTTCTTGTGAAAGAAATTCTTCTTGCAGTTGTTACTTATATTTCTTATATATGTTGTGGAGAATGAGAAACCATGTTAGATTTCAACAAAGTTCTGATTTGGATATGACCATACTCACAATTCAATGCTAGATCAAAGTATCAAGGAATTCTTTAAAAAAAAAAAAATGATTAATGATATCAATAAGTTTACTATTAGAAAGAAATTATGTTTCCACATATCATTTGAAAGATGTATGATGTTGGATGGATTAAAATATAATATCGAGTGATGAATACATTGGCAACTTATCCTCTTATCTTGGTGTTAATAAATACTTTATGCCGAGTTTGAGTGCTATTTTGGTTATAGAGATTTCATAGGCTTGTGAGTTAGAATATGACTCCATCTTGGTCTATCAAGTTTTTCTTCTCTTCGGTCTTTTCCTTAAGCTCTCAAAGGAGAATGGATAAGTACATTAAAAGTTGTGATGATATGTAGGATAAGGTCCTTCAAATTTATCGTGAAGGCAATATTGTGCTAGCAATTTTGCTAATTTTGAAATTAATAATAGAGTGAATTTTAATTGATTTATTATTCTGCATTTTGTTTTTAGTTTGGAATTTTTCCATAATAGGTATCAACTTCCTAATTTTTGTTTTGTTTAGTTCCTTTATAAGAATGTAATTTTTTGTTTTTGAGTAGGAATTTAGTTTGATGTGTAAATTTTTTCCAGTGATGACGAATTATTATTACAGTCTAGAGTATTAATTTAACTAGAATTTCAAAATTGATAGTGATGTCTAACATGTGAATTTTAATAAAAATAAATAAATTTTATTTCATTGATCTCGATTATAAATTGATAATGAAGCATTAAAACTGTTTAAAAAATTTCCTTATAATCACTTACAGAAAAATTAAATAAAGAAATTGGCAAACTAAAATTAGCTTGGTATGGCATGGTGGATCCTTATACATGTGATTAAGAATTCTGATTCTGAGTAAATACAAAACATTTGCTAAAATATTTTGATTCAATAAATCGGTATTAGGTATTAGAATAGTGAAAAATTAGTTTGACAGTCCCTTAACCTAGATTTACTTCTAAAAAGTCACTTATACAAAATGTGATTGAAAAATCTCCACTTAGCATAACAAATATTTTCCACTGGCGTATATTCTTGTCACATTTATTAATTTCACCTTGTAATTAGGTATTAGTATTAATTTCACCTTGTTATTACTTAAATAAAAGATCTTACTTTTTCAAACCACCTTCTAGATTATGTGTTTTGCTTCAATTATGAATTATTCTATCCAAAAAATACACTTCAGATTTGTTGTTTTCGAAAACTTTTTATTATTTTGTATAGTATTTTACAAATTAGTTAATTTAAAATTTGTATAAAACTATATTGTGAATTAAAAGATTTAGAAGAAAATGTATTTTTTTTATACAGTGAATGGTGAACAAAGGTAGCGTGGTGAAAGAAATTGTATCCATTCACAAAGGAAACTCTAAAAAAAGCTGCAACGTCCCCGAACGAACGATTTTCCACTTGTGTCGTTATCAGTTTGTTTGATTAGAGATGGAGCTAAAAATAGAGAAGAGAGATGTTAAGAAAAGCGATATAATAATGGAAATAAGAAAAATGTTAATCAACAAAAGAATGCAGGCACTATATTAAAATGGAAATTACAGAAGGAAACAGAGAAAAATCATTATAATGTCCATACTTAGCCTAAATTCTGTTTCCTTAACAACCCCTATGCTGTAGGCTCTCATCCTATTCTGTACTTTTTTTCTTCCTATTTAATGTACAAGTTAGCCTATCTATCATGTAATTACATCAAATCAATATTGCCTAGAGCTTCTAAGGCTACTCCTGCGGCTGCCGCTAAATGTTATATGCCGCATCGTACTTCCACCGCTATAATCCGCATCGTCATCTTCCTCGTTGTAGTTCCCACTTGACACATATACAGCTTTCCGAGCTTGAACTTTCCTTGGAGTACTTGTAGGTCTCTTACGTTTTATATTTGCAGTGTAGTGTGAATAATCAACGGTGTCTTCTCTCAAAGCATGCTTAAATTCCTGGTGCAACAAATCACAAACAATGGCTAAACAAACCCTCAATGTCACAAGTTTATCAAAGGGAAATACATTCTCAGAAGCTATCGTACCTGATATCTTTGTACCAATTCTTGCGGTGTCGTAGGCAAACTGAATTGGGATTCACCTATACTAAAGCCTATATTCTGTCTGGAGATAACCTCTCCAGGTTTTGGTAGTTCAGTAGGAGAATATGCCTGAACAAGTGGGAGCACATTTCAGATTGAGAAGTTAGTTTTGTACCCATAATATCCGAGTCAAGGATGAACAACATTTAACTCTTGCGTAATTGATGATGAGAGATGCACTGTATAATTTACCTGACAACGGGCATCGTCCAGACTATACATGATTTTTAGGTGTCTCTTAAGCTTTAAAAGAAGCTGCAATGCAATTGCTGATAAACAGTCGGCCTGCACAATCACAGGTAACAAAATGAGCACATATACATATTCTGATGTTTAGGCAGCATTCTGAAAACATTTGACATTCTTAGTTTGGGCAAGGGTTTCCATTAGCAAAACTTTAAAACATTTTTCCTCGAACAAATAATTACCGACCAAATTAATGACCGTGGGTTCCAGTTCCAGAATACCTGAACTTTCTCTAGATCATCTTTTGAGAAGTAAAAATCTGTGTAACCCGTAGAATGCGGCTTTGTATCTGGGCTACCCATATACGAATAATCTAGCTGCTGGTGATTTGATCCATTTAAATCCAGGGATCTCAAGTCATTGGAATTGAGATGAGCATCTATATTTTGTTGTATTGATCCATTCAAATCCACTGACATTACTTGGGTTGTAACAGTAGACTCTTCTGGCGCCTGTTGATGCATTCCATTTCCATAAGGTGTACCGTAATTTGAAATGCTTGAACTCCAGGCTTTAAAATTCGCTTCTAGTGGTCCGGCCCTTACTTGAACTATTCGATTGATAGCATAGATTAAATAAAGGGGCTCATCGGGTGAAATGAATGGCAGCAATGCTAGGACTTCCGTGCAGTATCTGTGGAAAAACCAACTAAAAGGTCATGTAAGAACCTATATAAAGAAACAAAAAATAGCAACAGACAGTACTTACGTTAAGAAAGCAATTACTAATTTATTCCATCTTGGATTATCAAATTTCCTCACAATTGAGGACAAAAATTTGTTCCTTGATACCCGGTTCCCTCGGATGAGCTTGTATATTCGAGAAACCCCAAGTTTTGCTTGAGCAAGCGGCCCAGCCTCAGGCTTCCCTTTTCCAGAAATAGGCATCTTAGATTGGATCTTAGTGTCAACATTTTCAGAACCACCACTGATAGATTGCATAAACATAAATGACATTTGAAGTCCATCACCCAAGCGGCTTTCAAAAAATGCAGGATACCTGAAAGATTCTTTAACTAGCTTAGCTAATACAACCCAAGGTAACATGTATTACATCACCAGAACAATACACAAGAGATATACTTTTCATTCATGTTCATCAGGAGATGATGAGCCAACTTTGAATTTGACTCCAGAGGATCTGTTTCAAGTGCTATTAGATACGGAACACAGGTGATTGGATGAACAAGACCTTGACGCAGCACAATTTCAACAATCTGCATTATTAACAAATCTCTTATTTTATATGTAGTAAAAGAAAACTAGACCATTTTAAAAGAAATGCTTCAGCCCTGATTGTTTTAACATTGCCTACATATTCAAATGAAACTTGGACCACGGCAATAATTTCTTGCTTTCAGAGAAAGTCCATTGGATGTCACATCTCTTCGTTCGCAAAGCTAGACTCTTAATCTTCCAAAGAAAATAAGCTTCAAAAATAATTTAGACCACATTCCAAGAGACTGATAACTAGCACTTGCAAGATTCACCTTTAAACTCCTCTGAAAAGCATCTATCTAATTACTCATATCCTTTACCTCACCCCATCATTCCAAAAGACTTGGAAGAATTTAAACAATAGTAAATACAATACACACACATGCATATGTTTATTAACCGTCTCCAAAGAAGTGATTTAATTGTTCGATTACATTTGGATTAAGAGTATTGAATCTGAACCAATATAGAAACTAGATCTGACCTTCAGGGCTGATTGACGAACTTGTTCATTGAAATCCAAACATCTGCCCAAAATATTATCCCAATATAACTGAACTATACCCCCACATATGTTTGTATCACCGGCACCAGCAGCAACAGGGACAATCTGTCCAGCTCCTACTGTGTAACCAGCAACGTTATCATCACCTTTATCAGTTCCCATTTGGCTTTCAGCATCTAGAAGATACTCGTACATGTTTTGTAATCCTTGAATCTGATTTACAGCAAAAAGTTTAGTATATACCGAAGTATAAGTACACATATATCAGGGAAAATATATTACCTTAAGACGAGTATCAGCAGCAGAGGATAATGTTTCCTCCAGTATTTTTCCAACATAACTTTCCAACATATATTCCGGCCTAGCAATTAAAACAAACCCTAGTGCCTACAAGAGTTACAATAAAACATTAATACACTTCCAGATTAAACTGGGATAAGAGCAAAGTTAAAAAATAAATCATACCTGCAAAGATCTAACTTTGACAACAAAATCCTCCGCAGACAGATGCTTAATAAACAGTCTGACACTGCTTCCAAAATCAACAAGTTTATTACTGGAGTTTGCTAACAATCGATTACCATAACGGATAAGTAACCCAAGACAAAAGAGAGATCGTCCAACTTTCTGTAAATAGCATGGAACAATAAATTTTATTTTAAATCCAATTTTAAAATAAAGCATTCATCAAGTTAAATATAAGTATAAAAACTCCATAACAAAAAAATACATTGCAAGTTTCATGTTCATAACCACAATTCTCTAAACGAGCTATAATCTACAAGAAATAACAGCCTCCCTTGACACTAATTAAGTTGCCACTTGTCAGATGAATGGTCCACATAACAGGAAGAGTTCATTATATATAAACTACATCATGCATCTTTTAGCATGATCCTACAACTTTTTAAAAGACATAATTAAATGCTGAAATCAAATTCATTTTATGTACCATAAGAAAAAGTACCAACCTCACTCACCCCAAAAAAATGCCCCTTCACCAAAAAGGAAATGTTAGAAATGAAGTAGAACAAACTCAAGCCCAGAAGTTAGCTGAAGGTGAGAGGATAGGTCCTTAGGAGTTATGAAGCACCAATACTTCCATTTGTTTCATGTGTACGTGTCTAATACATATCTGATCACAATATCCTAGGATACTTTACCGTTATATTTTTTATGAAGTATCCAAACTTATGAAGCACAAATACTTATATAATGACAATGACTTTTTATATTTTTATTTTGGAAATGTTTAAGAAATGTAATTTCAATTTAGATGCACACAATTGCAATTTATATTTATCATGTTTTAAGAACTTCTATACATTTTTAACTATATATATATATATATATATATATATATATATATATATATATATATATCTTATAGCATGCGCTTATATTAAAAGTGTATCACCTAGTAGGATATGCATCGCACAGTATCCCATGCATGTATCATATTCCTGTACTAATGAGTATTTTGACCATACTCTAAGCCTATGTGGAACAATTTAACATCGCTTTCAAGCCCAAAAGTGGACATGTGGAGTCTAAGGTTTCTAAGACCAGACATTGACTAGTGACCCATGCATGTTAAGACTGGGTAGGCTCTTACCATGCACAGACACCTACCCGCCCTCTTAAGTCTTGTCAGGAAAACATTTGCCCTACCTAGCCGTGAAACACGTAAATAAGGAAAAAATGAAAACAATGCTACAGAATGATTTTGAAATACAATTTCATATTTTCTGAAAGTTGAAAAACATTGCTAAGAATTGGAGGTTAGCTCCAATATTAGATACACTATATCAAAAAATAAATTTTAATATGAATCTTTCAATAAACCTGCTTGTTATCAACAGCCTGAGTATCCAAACATTTGAAGAAGAACTGAACAAGTTGTTCAACCACAACAGCCCCCTTTCCAGACATTTTACTCGCAGAGCAGAGGCATCTGATAAAGAAAAAGTAATAAGATCAATATATAGATGAAAAGGCAAGCAAATTCCTTCTGTTAAAGGAAAGAAAAACAAATTTTCTACGATTCCAAAAAGTAACACATACTATAATTGCAAATTAAAACATTACGTGCAGTTCAAAGATTTCAGAAAATTTTCACAAAATAAAGTCAAAAAATGCTGAAAGTCACATGTTTTCGCATTGGTATTTATGTATTACATAAGAAAAAACATTTAGATATTCTAACATCAAGCTTCACAGACTTATTCAGCAACTATAAACTATTATCCATCAAGAAAAATCAGAAAACTCCACATCGCGTGAATCTATCAGCTAGTCAATTGCAGGATAAGGCAGAAAATAAGTAAAATAACAGAGCTAACTGAGGAAAATAATGGTAAGAAACTGTAAGTACTTGATACAGGCATGGACAACAGTCAAGAAAGAATGCCGGACAATCATTTGTTTTAAATCTTGCTCAAGTTCCCCAACAATAATTGGAGGTAACTTCCCAAGCATGGGCAGCACAGCATCAATTATGAATAGTATACTCTCAAGCAGCTGCGCAACCATACGATTGTCAACCTGAAAAAAATATATGGTGCCTTTTTGTCATTTTCAGATTATACTTTCTTGTAGGCTAAAAAATGAAAACTACTAGAGAAATATAATCAAACATCATAGACCAAAAGCTACATGAGTAATAAAAAGATCAAGACCAAATCCAAAACAAGGTGTGGAAGAGAATTTTGCTTAAAAAAGGATAGTCTTTAGATGTAAATCAACCTCACAAAACAACTTTGTAAGGTAAGGTTGGCACCCACTTATATATTATGATTTGGTCATTTCTCTAGTAGATGTAGAATCTCCATCCAACATATTCCAATTCTTTTTCTTGATAACAAGTCACATATATGGGACTAACTGTGGCATTGGTCACACTATAAAAGACATTTTAGATGCACATTAAGGTCCACCCACAGGCTAAGGTCATAAAGTTCTACATGAGATCCCTAAATCGTCATGGCATGCTCAATTATCAACTAACCTAACTATTTTAAGCTCTTTCACCATAGTTGCAGCTCACATACTATTGTATGCCTCCTTGTCCACACCTAGATACTATGATACCCAGCTGCCATGGTTTACTTGGGTGAATTGTTGGATTTCATAGTTGGTGCTGCTGCACAATACAAACATCTATTATCTTCTACCTTCTAATCTACTGGTACAATTTTATCAAATATACATTTTAGCCCCATAGCTCACCCAAAGTTCAAAACAACCACCCCAATATGGATATGACATAGCATGGCTGAAAATGACCTCCAGTACATGAATGATACTAATTAAACCAATAAAAGAGGAACATTGCTCAATTCACAATAACACCAGAGCAGGTCAATATATACCTGAGTCTTCAGATATGGCTGCAATGTAACAACAAATTGGGAAGGGTTTGAGGCTGGTGCACAGAGAGTAGGGTCCACAAGACAAAATGCATGCAGGAGCAACACATATGGAAGTGCACGCACTTCAACTTCATCACTGTTCATTTCCTCAACCTGATAATGAACAAAAACAGTCATGTTAACATCAAAGTAGCCAAACGTAGTGGCACAACCAAAATACTAACATACCTGCAACATCTTCTCCAGCAAGCATTTGCACATTAACTCACACCGCTTACGTACTGTAGCAAGAGACACCGGATTGATCCCTGTGGCTTTTGCAGACTGAGGCAAAAAATCAAGTGCCAAATTGCGCTTTATTACAGTTACAAGAAGTTGATTATTGGGCATTCCTCTTAACATTTGAACAATTTGCTCTGTTTTCTTAACTATCTCAAGTGGAACAGTACTACCATCCCCAAAGCTCTGAGTTTGGGAACCATGAGGCTCCTCAAACCAGAATTCACTGAAAGTTTTGCAAACAAGGTCCTGCACAACAAGGAGAACATCTTAATATAATGCGAGTGAGAGCATTGACAAAAGAATTAACACACAGTTCCCAGGCTTAACATCAAATAAGTACACGCTCATAACCAATGACTAGTATTAAATTAAAGAGTACAAATGAAACGCATAAATATTACATATCATCACCAATGCTATAAAACACGGCCATATGTTGGGAAGAAAGAATTTAAAATACCTGGATGCTAGCTTCATCATCACTAACACGTGTAATTATCTCTGTGCAAGCTCTTGTAAATCCAGAGAAGTTAGCATCTGAAGTGCACATATCTCGAATGATTTTTATAGCTCGTTTTCGAACACTTACACCAGTATCCTTTATTCTCTCAGCAATCTTCTCAAAATACTACGAAACACAATTGATAAAAATGTTTTAACAATTCATCATGGAATGTCTCTTCTCCATACCAGTTATGTTTACAAAAGAAAGGACCAGTTTTCTCATTGACCATAAAGGAAAGATCCGGTGACCCACATACCTTAAAACCCACATCAGGATGTGAAGCAATATGCCTACCAACAAGTTCCAATGCTGCTTCTCTAACAGATATTGCAGAATCACAGAACCTTCCTTCAACAGCTGACTGCACACGCTTATCTCCCAATACCTCTGGATCAGCCTCTACAATGATACTTACCTGCTCATTATATTAATTGTATTAAATGAAAATCAGAAAAGATTACTTTGGTATCAAGAAACTATTAAGCATCCCGTTTTCACTGGAAAGCAGAAAACTTAAAAATAATATTCTAAACTTACTGCTTTTAAAGCCTTAGCCCTAATAACTGGAGAGTTCTCCCTCAAGCTTGCCTGCACACGTCATAAGAAAGATTAGCAAAGAACAATTTTTAAACAAATTGGGGAAAGAAAGGATGAATATCAACAGACCAGAAGCGTGTGAAGAATTTTATCAAACCCTCGGCAAAATGAACTGTTTTGGCCCAAAGCTAAAGTAATCTTCTTGATTGAATCCCTTGTCAGCATAGAAGATACAGCACCAGAATCCCGTACTATGATTTTTGATTTCATTCTTGCAATGTAATAAATAGACTTCTGCTCACAATTGGAATCATCTTTGTACCACAGGCAAAGATAAAACCTGCACATTTACACAAGCATTACCTTTGCATATATATAACAAAAATGTCAATTAGAAGATCTGTCACAAATACTAACCAGCAAATGAAAAGATGCAGATCATCAGGAGAGGTGACATCTTGAAGGTAATTCAAAAGTAACTGTTGAACAATGTCATGCATAGAAACTTCAGAATCCTTTGACGCTTTTGAATTCTTTTTCAGATTATTCTTGTTCTGCGAATTGCAACATGATTGCAATACCAGTAGTTGCTTATGACAGATGCATGTCTGGCAGGACCAGTTTCGGCTTGAAATTTCATGTTCTTTAATGCCCAGGCAATCAGCATGAAAAAGCCTCTGGCAACCATGACATGTAAACAGGTTTTCAACCCTTCCCCCTAAACAGACGCAACATATATCTTTTGCTTGATGCTCAGCATGAGCATCAGGACTAAGGAAATCCTGAAGTATCCATAACTTCTCCTGGCTACAAACCAAAGCATCACGCTTCAACCTTGCAGCAATTATACCAAGAATATCAATTGCCATGGTACGTGCAGAGACATCCTTAGATTTTGGCCCAGCATTCTGAAGTAGTAGGACACAGAGAACCTGAAACAACTCTCAAGGTAAACTAAGTTAATGCAATTTACCAAAATAATACGTATACAAATAATATGCAGATCCCAGCAAGAACACACCCACACATGATCTACCTCAAGAATAGGAGCTGAAGCAGGATATTCAGGTAAATTTAGAGTCGTCAGTAAATCGGTAACAAGATTCTCTATTATGGATTTCAGCTCAGAAGCATCCTGAGTCTTTACACTTGCAAAGCGTTGAAGTACACGACTCCAAAACAGACAGCAGGCTTCTGTAACTGCCTCGTGGGATTTAATTGGAGTACTAGCATCAACAGAGGCTTCTAATACAGAATTACCATTTGATGCTTTTCTTAAAGCATCAGGCAGGTTAGCACTACAATGAATCAAATGAATCAGCAAAGCAGTAACCATTTGGATCTGCCTTGGCTCTTCCTCACGTACATGATAAGACCTTAAAGCTCGTTTTGAATAAGGTAATTTCCATAGAAGCTGAACCATTTCATCTATCACATAAATGCGATGTTGTATATATAAATAGAATATCTGCACCACCATATTGGAATAACAAATTATATAAGAGCATATGCTCAAAATTATGAAAGAACATTAGAACCACCATATGTGCATGAAAGATAACAATCAGAGCTGTAAAAGAGAAGTATCAGTACCGCACTGAGTAAACTGATTGCCTTCAGTTGCAAAAGCTGGATATTATCAACCAAAAATGTTGTAATACTTGTTTTTACAAGTTGTAGAATGCAACTATCTGATAACCTCTCTATTAACAATAAATCTTTGAGAAGCCCAAGAACAGTGCATAACTTCTGAAGGATAGTATTCACAGCAGTAGAGACCCTAATAAAGCAAGGACCAATAAGAAAATAATGTGAACAAGAATAATACCAACTAAACTAACTATAACTGTAGATGCACAAGAAAACCAACATAAAGGATATATGATGAGACCAAAAATAACCAGACCTGCTTGATGCCGATTTCTTCAACTTCAAAGTCTTGTTAGTGCGTCGTTTCTTGCTCGCTGAACCAAATTCAACATCATTTTCTTCATAATCATCTACTGGAAAAAAAAATATATAGAGATTAGGAGTTTGAAAACCACCGAGGAATTATCTCCCTCCATTTCAAGGTCCCCCAACAGGCCCTGTAATACACTTTATGTGAACTGTGCCATCCCACGTTGGACCTCGGAGAAATTGAAATATGACATTAAGTAAAACAACTAAAGTCAGATACCATTTAAAAGAAAAGTATAGCACTTCCAGTAGCATACTAAAACTGGTAGGACTAACCTTCAAATCCAGTGTTTTCACCAGGTCTATGTAAGGCCCGATATGATGGGTCACATGCACACATAACATCCATTATCTGACGCCTAGAAAACTCCAGAATTCTCTCAATTATCTGGCATGCATAAATTACTTTCAGACATTATAGACTATAGTTTAAAACAAAAATGAAAGCTAAATAAATAAAATCATTGATTTCACACATAGACAAAATACTTTCTCCAGCTGAAGGAGCTTTTTCTTTGTAAATACCTGTTTCTCCAGTTCTAATAAATTCCTGTTATTCATAGTAGTAATATTTGCTTGAAAATAGCATAAACAAAGAAAATACCTCTTCTTTATAAAGTTGCTTTGGCATATCAGTATGAGCCATCACTGCTAATGCAGCATGAATGGACTCCAACGCAATAAAAACAGATGAAACTAATTCTGAATCTGACTGAAAGAAATATCAAAAGCAAAAAGAAAAAGTCATTAATATAAATTCAATACATAAATTATGATTAAAAAACAGCCTGCAACCATATGCATTAACAAAATAGTGTGTTCAACTACATGAACCAAACAATACTGTTCAGATCTATCAAAAGATAAATTTTAAATAAATCCATTCAGTATATATAGCAAGGTCATTTCTAATGGTTTCTCTAACTGTTGTATTTGATTATCCTGACCAAAGAAAATAGAATAAAAATAGCTTAGAATGTAAAGATTCTAGGCTTATATATTATGAATAGTTTGTTCATGAATGGGAATAGTAAATGACAAGGCAACCTAGACACATGTAAATCACAATCCATTCTAGCAATACTAAGATTGCCCATGCCTAGTAACCTAAGCGTTAAAGATTTCATATCAACTAGAGATATGGCCAAATTATAGCACATAAGTGTGTGCAAACCTCACCTTTCAAGTTAATTTTATGAGATTGAGTTAGATCTTATTAAGATGGAATCAAATTCAAGGACTCATCTCATGTTTGATTCCCAATATAGCAAATGCTAAGGGGAGATGGTTAGAAGTTTTATCAATTGTTTCATAACAAAAGTCAAGTTGTTGAAGTCACAATCAAAGAGTTTGATTCCTAGAGGGGTGATTGTTGGAGGGAACATCAATTGTCATGTGGCAGAAGTCAAGTAGGTCAAGTCACAATTGAGTCATAACATTTGGGGTACTACACTCTTAAGTAACAAAAGTTGTATCTTGAATATAAGTTATAACTTTTGGTCTAATAGTAAGCGTTCGATCCAACAATTTAAGCGCTCTATCCAATAGTTTCTATAAGAGTTCTTGATCTTAGACGCTTTGTTTCTGCTGCCGTGTAAACAACCACAATTGTTGTTGGCCACTACTTTGTCAATCTAGGGTGAAAATCATTCCTTTGGGTACCTAATGATCTTTGGAGCATGAAATTCTCCGACACATGCTCTTTCCTGACAATAAGTGGGTCTTCATAAGATCATATACGAGAGGGAATATAACTTTAGAATCGTCTATTGCAATACTCAACTTTGTGTTTTTCATCATACGAAAAATTTAAATTATTCAATAATGTTTTCCCTTCTTAATGTGTATTTCACGACATTACACTTCAATAAATAACATGGGCAAAATTCAGTGTCATCAACTAAACATTGTTTTACCTTTTATTGATGTGTGTACATACATACATACATACATACATACATATATATATATATATACACACACACATATGGTTATAAAAAGTGGCAAGGTACATAACTTACAGCCTAACCCTAAAGTTGGGTACATACAAAAAGAAATAACTAGGGTAGTATGTATGTAATAAGAATCTTACTATTCACGATACGAAATGATTCAGGTCCCTAGCAATATGAATCGTGAGTTGTATAGTTTTACTCCCGTATCGTACTCATATCATATGATACTAGTGTGAATCGTGCGAATCATGATTCGATTCACGATACGAATTTATCCCAATTTGAAATCCTAATTTTCCGCTTAAAGATTTACCTCCAATTTGAACCCTAATTTCCCCCCTACAGATTTACCCCCAAATTGAAACCCTAATTTTCCCCCCTTTATTTTTTCGCACATTGAAACTTATTAACGTTACTTATTAACATTATTGTGCTTGAAAACATGTGCTCGAAAACACATTTTGCATTCCATAATAGAATGTTTTTGAGGTTGTTTAGGATACAAGGAGCAACAACAGTTATTTTTTGGATGGATATAATGCATAATTTGTTCAATAGCATATAGCCATAGTTAAAGAAATCTTATGCAGCAACCACATTGTTTTTTGAAGGTTGTGTTGCTGAAATTGTGAAACTATGTCGTATATACACATAGATACAACCACTATATTTGACTATGAGATTGTTTTATTATTAGTTGTATCTTTGCATATTTATATATCTTATATATTTAAGTAAAAACTGAATTTTTTTAATGTTTATGAATCTTACAATTCATGATACAATATGATTCATGATTCAAAATTTAAGCTCTCTGGTATACGATACGATTCATGATTCAACTTCCATGGAAATAACAACAAAGTAACATTATATATCAACACTCCCCTTCAAACTGGAGCATATAGATCATATGCACCAAGCTTCGACCATAGAAATTGAATCCTAGGTCGTCATTGAGATTTATTTAGAATGTCTACAAGTTGTTCATTACAACTGACACACTCTGTAATGAGATCCTTGGTCAATAATTTATTTCTAACAAATGACAATTAATTTCTATATGTTTAGTTCTTTCATGAAACACGAAATTGGAGGCAATATGAAAAAGAGCTACTTGATTGTCATAGTATAACTTAATATGATAATTTTCTCAAAATTTTAACTCTAAAGTGTTGTTTAATCCACACAAGTTTACATGTAGCCATGGTCATAGATCTATATTCCACTTCAACACCAGATCAGGCAACAACACTCTATTTCCTACTTTTTCAAGATATAAGATTCCCTCCAAGGAATACACAATATCATATGGTAGATCTTCTTTCAATGGGACAACAAGCCCAATCTACATCACAATATCTTAAGACTTTAGTATTTCCCTAGTTCTCATACAACAATTCTTTTCATGGGTTCCCTTTTACATATCTAAGAATGTAAAGCACTGCATTCTAGAAATCAATGAGGGTTATGCATAAATTGACTCAACTAAATAAGTTTTCCAACCAACCTTCTACCTCTCATGATTTGAGAATTGTTCACCTCTGTCTCTCATTAACTTCTTATTTGAGTTCATAAGACTATCAAGGGGTTTGCAATTTGACAAGCATATTTCCTCCAAAATATCAATAGCATATTTTCTTTGTCAAATGATGACACCTTTTAACTACACTTGAATACCAAGAAAATATTTTAGATAGCCCAGATCTTTGATCTGAAAGTGGTTGAATAAATGCTTTTTTAACCAAGTAATTCTAGTGATATCATTTCCTATAATAACAATATCATCAACAAAGACCACAAGATAAATGCACTTGCCAAGAGAAGTAATGGAATAAAAAACTAAAAGATTTGTCTCACTCTGTTTTTGTCCAAAAATTGACACAATATGACTAAACTTACCAAACTAAACTTGGGGTGATTGATTCAAACCATATAGTGAATGATGTACTTTACAAACCAAACTAGACTGTCCCTAAGCAACAAATCCAAGAGGTTGTTCCATGTAAATCTACTCCTCCAAATTACCATGAAGAAAGGCATTTTTTATGTCAAGATGGTTAAGAGGCCAATGGAGAATGGCATCAATAGCAAGGAAAAGACAAATAGTAATGATATTAGCCATAGGAGAAAAAGTTTCATAGTAGTTGAGGCCATAAACTTGAGTGTACCCCTTATCTACTAGGCGAGAAAGACAATTTTAATCGCTAAAGAGTAAATTGGGTTGTAAATAGTAGAATACAAGGACAAAGAAGGTCATTAGCTAACAAGCAACATCAAAATCACTGGAAAGTTCCAAAATATGGTTTCAGAAACATCCCTCATTCAGCCTTATCAAATCTTTGTCCCTAATTAGTTTACTAAGGAGTTTGTTACTTTTATTGACAACTATACCCATGTCACATCATGCAAAGTAAATATGGGGTATTTCAAACCTTTATTATTTCTTTTCGTCTTGTCAAAAATCAATTTGAAAAAAGCATCAATGGTATTATTATTATTAACATGTGTTGCACTCCACAACAAAAGTGGAGTTTCACAAAAATGTAGCTGGAGCACCCGTTTTCCAGATGTTTGTTCCAAAAATCTATTGGGGAAAAGTAGTGCTACCCACCACATACCTCATCAACAGGTTACTCACCCGTGTCTTAAATGACATGAGTCCTATCAAGTCCTTACTGTCTTTTATTATCTTTTCTCCCTTGGTATCAAGTCTACCTTGCCAAGTCTTTATTGTTCTTGTTCACTCTCATAATCCAAATTGCAGTGAACTAGATCTTGGAACTCTTAATTATGTCATGATTAGTTATCCCTACTAAACAGGAATATAAATTGTTATCATCATCAAATCATCGTGTCTTTATCACCATAGATGTTACATTGCTTGAAATAGAACCCCTTTTTGTCGACCTTCTACTTCAAGAGACAAAAACACTTGAAGCAATGGTTTTTCTTTCTACAATGAGGTAGAAGACATTTTTTGAAAAAATATATCAAAGAAGGAAACAACCCACTTTGGCTCTGGAGCAAGAAGAGTTGCCTAACTTAGGGGTGAGGATCCCTAAAGATAACAATGACAACGTAAATGATATTTGGAATTAACCCATGCATCGAAATAGGAAAAGATCATGTGTTAAATATCTTATTTCTCAATAAATATGTTTGCACTAACAATCTCTCTTATAAGCATCAAAGTTTTATTATTGCTATTGATGCCACAAAAAACTGCTACCACAATCTAAGAAACCATAAAAAGTGAACATTGAAGGCAGTTATAAGAGAGGTGATGACTGCATTAGAAAGAAACTCAACATGGGAGATTGTCAATAAATAAAGACACAAAAAAGGGTTGTAGGGTATACATGGATATTTATAATGAAATATAAAGCAAATGGGAATATAGACAAACTTATGAAATTAACTATGGGGAGAAATTTCCTCCAATAGCAAAGATAAATGTAATTTGAATTGTTCTTGCTCTGGCAGCTCATTCTAGTTGGAACTGAAGCCAGTAGAGTGTAAAGAATTTTTTTCTTCAGGGAGCTTTAGAAGAAGTGTACATTGAGATACCTTTAGGATTTGAAACTCTTAGTAGAAGGGATAAGGTATTTCTCCTAAAGAGGGTCTGAAATGGTCTTAAACAATCTCCATAGGCGTGGTTTAGAAGATTTACAAAAGTAAAAGTTTCCTTAAGATAATAAACAAAGCCAAGGCCATCATACATTACTCATAAAGCACTTTATTAGAGGTAAAACACTATAGTGCTAGTCTATTCAGATGATATGATTATTGCATAATGATAAAACAGAGAAATTGGTTTTGAAGAAAAAATCGGCAACCCAATTGAGATGAAAGACCTAGGAAAACTCGAGTATTTCCTTCGAATAGAGGTTGCTTATAAATGAGAGTTTCATCTCACAAAGAATTTATGTATTTGATGTCCTCAAAGAAACAGGTAAGTTGGATATAGAACCTCAAGAGTTCCTATTGACCAATATCATAAAATTGAAAGTGAAGAGAACTCTCAAATAGAGCTTCAGCTACAAAACTCGATTCTATGATGATATTGTCGGAACTGCAAAAAACTGACATATAGCTATTTTGATATTAAGCTTTTTCTTACAGCTCAATAGTATGTAGAAGTTAGATTTTATAATTTTTTGGAAATTTGAGGTCATATCCAATGTCAACTAAATCCAAGCAAGCCAAAGAAATTCAATACAAAGTAATACAGAAGAAGTGCAACATGAACTTACACTATTATCACATTCCTCGATTGACAAGCCCTCGGCTCTATGTATCTGGTGATCTAGAACTTTTAATAGTCTAACAAGGACTTCTATGGGAACCAAATGCAGAAGTTTCTTTTCACGAATAGATGTTATTTCATTGACAAGTAATCTAAGATCAGAAAGAGGCAGTGACAACCATTCTGCTTCATCTCTGTCATCACTATTTAGTTCGGATTTGCTGCATAAGTCCTCCAAAAGCTCACAAAACTTTTGAATGTGGGCACCTAGAAAAAAGTTACAAATACCAGTTGATTACACATGTAAAAGCAGCACATTTGCCAGCAGAAATGTGATTACAAACATAGAGATAGCGAACAGACAACATTAAAAAGCAAGATTTCAGGAAACAAGTATGCACCAACCTTGAAGCTCAGCAGAATCAGGTGCTATAGATATTCCATCGCCACCTTTCTTTTTTACTTTTGATTTTTTAGAAGACAACGTGGAAATATCCTGCCAAGTAATTTTGAAAAATTAAAAAATGAAAATCAAATATCAACTAAAACTATAACATATATACTATAATATAATATATTAATACATTTGTCGAAAAATTATCAAGCTGGCGACTATGTGTTGCATTATAGTCTTTCTGAGTCTGACTTGGGACAGAAAAACTTGATTCAGATTGCCTCTTTTCAGGTACTGCACTGCCAGAGATCTGCTCCTTAACAGGACCTGAGAAACTTGACCAATACAATAAACAATAAGCAGAGCACCATTAAATTATTTAATGGAAAGCCAAAAGAGCAAAGTAAAACATAACTTTTTGGTGGAAAAGGTCAACAACTTTATAAGTTTGACATCACAAAACAAAGTTCTAGTTTAATCAAACAAACAAATCACATTAGGCATCTTAAAAGGTAGAAAGGACAGTAATTTGTCAACATGAAATCTAACTTCATTCTATTATGGCAGTTTCTCTTCATTATAATTCTCAGTATGACTAAACTTTCCCAAGTGCAAAGAAATCACATCCTCAATTTATGTCAGACTATTATAGAACAATGAGCAACAGCAACTCCATTAGATTTGAAACAAAATCCACATTAGTGATATTCGGGGTAGAAACCAAGCACTCTTTTACCTGCAGTGCTGTATTCAAATGCTTCAGGATTGCACCTGAGAACTTCATCATGGAGTTCTAAAGGCTCAACATATATATAAGGAACACCTTTGGCTTCATCTCTTAAATTCCTACAGAAGAAAAAATTAAACAGAATTGTATTAAATTCAATAATAAATACAATAGTTACGACACAATCAACATTGACAATAATGGCAACAATATTATCCCTTTACTGAAACATCAAATTTTAACAAAACAAGAGAAATTGGACACGTGGAAACAGCTTGAATGAATGCCGTTTCCATTACATTCAACCAAAATGGTGAATAAAACTCCAAACTCGTTGGAGAAAAATGTACTAGTAAACTGTGGTAAAAACTTCTCCCATTAATTTCATAAGATATGAAAAATTTAAGTAAAGCTCTCAAACTAAAGTAAACCTTATGCACAGGGTTTTGAAAAGAAGCCAGTGACCCAAATTTCAGTCAGAATATCAAGGACTTTTAGTGTGCACAAAGCAACCCCAATTGTGGCCATACTTGTCTGCATTATCCCCAATATGACAAAATGTAATCAAACTGTAACTGCAATTCAAGACCTTGCATATGCACTTATTACAATAACATCCAACGTTTATTTATAAGTCCAATAGTAATCTGCCTGAAACCTAAGCATGCAAACTTCCCGTGAAAAGGCAACAAAAACTAAATCTAAATAAATTAATTTAATTTTCTTTAGAGAGAGAACTATAACTAGAGGTAGGTTTGGTATGCAGGAAAAATGGAGGGAAAATATAGAGAAGAAATAAAGAGATGATGGTATCGGTTTGGATGTATGCGTTTTGTTACAGATTTTATAGCCTTATCGGGAATAATTACCAACCAAAAGTATCTTATAATCACAAAAATAAGACATTTCTTTTCTCTTTACCCTTTGCATCTTCATCTTTTTCGAAAGCCTATACCCATTCTGCTGGATCTTTATTAGTCCTAGGTACAAAGCCTCTTCAATCAATAAAGACCTTTTTCACCTCCATTTCTCATTAACCCTTGGCTAGGATCCTGGCAGCAACTTTGCTTCTAACCGTCAACACAGTCTCAGTATGTGTTAGAAAAAGGAAAGGAAGCGGGGAAGAGTTTAGTAAGTCTAACAAATTCTTTTTCTCCACGACTCAGTGTGAAGATTCTACTGTAACATTTCCAGTCACCTCAGTGGTTTATAATGGATTATCAATAACTTTTATATGAGAAATCATTAGTTTTCCAAAAACAATCGGTAACGAATTGTTCATAATAGATTATCATCCTATCACAATTAATTTTCAATTTTTCATAATCAATTATGACTGGTTCATCACCAGTTATTTAACTTAAAAAAATAATTTGAAATATATATATATATATATATGTGTGTGTGTGTGTGTAGTTTATGTGTGTATGTATATTAATGTTTTTATTTCACTCGTTTTTCTTCAGAGCCAAACACTTATATTCCAACTTCATGTCTCGCCTATTTCCATTTGCGCTATTTGTATCTTTTCTTTCTTCATTTCCTCTTATTCTCACATATTTCTCTATTACGTACTAAACACATCGTAAACAAGTACCTAAGACGCAAATTTCGTACGATAACCAAAAGTAAATTCTCATCACATATGCTACACTAAATCACATGAAAATTCGAATTCAAGTAACTTCAGCTCGGAACTGCGAGCTTCAGTTGCACGAAAAAAGTAACAACTATTCAGTCGAAACTTCGAGCCTAATTCAGCACATGCTTATGAGATTCACTGATTCAATTATTCAACATACTGACGACTAAAACCTCGACGTGCAAAAAATGTAGAACGCGAACGGAAGGTAGAGGAAGCTTACAAGTACGACACATCGGTGTGGCGAAGCAGCTCGGCGATCTTGCCGGACTGCGCGAGCACGTCTACGCGATTGAGACGCGCCGGCGAGTCAACGAGGCGGAGGTCCTGGTCGGAGGCGCCGCAGAAAACCGGGAGCGACGGCAGCGGGAGGCAGGCGGCGAGCTCGGAGTGGACGGTGTTGGAAAGGCCGATGCCTCGGGAGCCGGAGAAGGCCGCGGCGGCACCGGCGTCGGAAGTGACTGGGAAGCTCATGTATTGGTCACGTGAAGGGCATGAAAGCGTGGAGAACGGTGAAATCTGGACTGAAATTGAGGGGAATTAGGGTTTACGTGGAAGGGATTGGGAGAGAAAGAGGAACGGAGTGAGAGCCCTAGAGGGACAGATTTGGAAGAGAAATTGCGAAGTGAATGGCGGGGAAAAGAGTGGATTTGCGAAAAGTGTGTTGGAAATTATTATCAAGAGAGGTACTCCAAAGTGGATTTGGTTTTTATGAGGTAAGAAAGAAGAAACCGAGTTCACCGAAAAATTACCCGAATACCCTTACCCTCTGTGCCAAGATTGTCACGGAAGCTATTATCCACCTGAGAGAAGGAGCCAAAGCAAAATTCCTGAACAGAAAATTATTTAGAATAAAGATATTACCTCATGAATTATTATAGGATTAATTATGGTTAAGACTAAACTTGAATAATAATTGTGTGCATTTAAATTTTGTATTTTAACGTTAAATAGCAGTTAATTTGAATTTCAATATAATCAATTTTAACGTGAAAAAAAAAGTTCTTTTTGTTTAAATTGGATTTCAATGTCCTCAATTTTAACACTTCATTAACTATAAACAAAAATTTACAGATATAAGTAATATTAAATATTTTTATCCAAATAGTTACTGAAATGTTATCCTCGAATAAATCGATATTTGTAAATAAGTATAAATTATGTGTTGATTTTCATAAATTAATAAAAATATAAATGACGTGACGTGACATCATAAGTTTATAAATAAAAATTTAATTGCCATTTTACCATTAAATTATCTTTATCGCATGAACCTGTCAGGATTTAGTTTTCAAAATTTCAATTTTCATAACTTTTTATTGATTGATTTGTTAAGCTCTTATAGCTGTTACTGTCATAAGTAAACAGAAAGAACTAAACTTAGTCCACGTTTTATTCTTTACTTCACCTTTTAAGTGATATTTTTTAAAATTAATTTTACCAATTTTACTCTTTTTTATTTTATCAATTTTGTTTGTAGACTAACATGTTAATAAAACAATATAACGTAAGGGGACTCATTTTTGGAGTGCTTTAAGGATCATTGGTCAAGCGGACCTTCTCCCAGGCTGTTGATGTGGCAACATCTTTGGAGTACTTTAAGGGGACTCGCGACCAAACGCCTCTGGCGTTCTTTTCCAGTTGAACTTTGTCTCCACCTATGTGGAGACACCCTCAGTTATGAAGACAACCGACAGGATGTATGGCCCATCGATCGGGCAGCCACACCAAAACCTGGATGAGCAGGTAAAAAGTGAATTAAGATAATACAAGTCAGTAATCATGTTTAAAAGGCAATTGGGCCATGATTAAGAAACCCTAATCACAGGACCATACCAAAAACTATAAATAGATGCCCAAGGTAAGTTAGAAACACCTTCAACTCGCATTTTATTACAGCATTTACTGCTACCTATCTGTCGGTCTTAAAGTGACTTAAGCATCGTACATCGTAGCGTTTTAGATAGGTATCCCGACCAGCCGAACGGGAGGAGAGAAGACACTAAGCAAGAGAAAGAATTGTATAAGCTCGCTAAGGAGGACGTCAAACAAAATGACTCGAGGGTAATTTGAGTGTTGGAAGTATGTGCTTGGTCCCTACACCCAAAACAAAAAACTATTTAATAAAATAATTAATTGTTAAATTGTCTTTGAAATTACAAGTTTTATAGCTGAAATTATTTAATTAAATATATAATGATCTCAACTTCTATCTAATTTTCTATGGTGTTAAAATCTATGTATCCTTAAAAGTTTTATAAATAAATTGTTATTTTATATAACAAATTAGAAGAGAATTCATATATTTGTATGTGTCGTGAAACTTTAATACTCTCTAATTAGTAAAATTGTGTAATTCGTTTGATCACATATTTATATATAAACTTAGTTTATTTGGTCAAGAATGATAGCTTCAAAAAGTACTCGATCTTTTAGTTAATAATAATTTTCATCCAAACAATACTTTGTATTAACCAGGAATAATTTTATTTTAAATAATAGTCAATGGGTAAGTTAAGAGTGGCAAATTCCAAAAAAAATATTCAAGTTATTTAGCCAAAAATGGAAAATGCAATGATCAACATTGCATTATTGGAAACCTTCCTAATGCATGAAGCTTTCAAACTTCTTGTACGTCTTGGAGCTTGTTTTAAACCACACAAGCGCTTCTTTAATCTGCACACCATATTTTTTTTCCTTTCTTTTCAGAAACCTTCAGGTTGATGCATATAAATATCTTCATCTAAGTCTCCATGAAGAAATTCAGTGATTACTTCCAATTGCTTAAGGTAAAGTCCTTCACTAGCAAAAATACTTAAGATTGTGTTGATAGTATTGAATTTCACAACTGGTACAAAGATTTATGTATAGTAAATTCCTTTCTTTTGTTGAAATTCTTTGACAACTAATTGGGCTTTATATCTCTTGGAGCCATCATGATCCTCCTTTACTCAATACACCCATTTGTTGTGAAGTGCCTTTCCCCCCATAGGCAACTCTACTAGTTCCCATGTCTAATTTGATGTTAAAGACTTCATCTCATCTTTCATAACAAGCTCTCACTTACTAGCATTTGAAGTTTGTCATGCTTCCTCATAGTTTTCAGACACCCATTCACCAGTCAATAATATATAATTAAGGTATTTCTTATTAAACTTATGAGGTCGAGAAAACCTTCTCAAAGCAGTAATTGGAGTAGAAGGCTCCAGTGTATCAATTTGTTGGTCATTATTATTTTCAATTGATTCCTTTGGTTGAGGAGTATCAATTATAGGAGTTTCTGGGACATCATCCACCTCTACATACACTGGACCATTATTTTCTAAGTTTCTAGTGTACGTGGTGTCCCTATTCTTGTACATTACTTTTTCATTGAAGATCACATTTCTATTACGAATAATCTTTATATTTTCATTGTTTCATAAGGGGTAGCCAAATTCATCTTCACCATAATCGATGAAAGTGAACTTCTTTAATTTACCTAATGTGTACATATGTTACGCAATCAAACACTCTAGGATGTGAGAGTTTTACCTCTTTTCCACTCCATACCTCTTTTGGTATTTTGTGTTGACTACTTCTGCCCAAAACTGCTCTGGAAAGCCTGACTGCAAATAATTCTTACTTATGTTTTAGAAAGTAAACTCATACCTTCCTAGAGTGATCATCTATAAAAGTCACAAAGTATTGTTTCCCACCAATGGAAGGGATAATCGTTGGCCCCCAAACATGAAAGTGGACAAGCTCAAGTCTCTCTTTCTTTGAGGTTCTTTTACTTGTATGAAAGCTAACTCTTTTTTCTTTCCTAGTATACAATCTTCACAATGTCAATTTCTACCGACTAAAGACATGGTAGTTTATCTTTTGAGTGCATGATTTTCATTAATTTCTCACTCATATGGCCTAGCCATAAAGTGGAATTATCATATGTTGCAACTGCAATCAAATGACATGCTCTAGAAGTCTTGTAAAGAGTACCACTATTTTTACCCTGAGCAATAGTCATTGTTAGAAATCTTCCAACGATCTCCATGGAATATTGGTGTATAACCTTCATTGGCCAACTGGCCTATTGAGATTAAGTTCTTTGTCATGTCATGAATATGTCTAACATTCTTCAATTCTCATATCGACCCATTGAACTTAATCTTAATCGTACCTTTGCCAACAATCCCGCATGATTGTTCTTTACCAAGAATTATAGGGACATAATTCTTGAAGAATACTCTTTGTGAAATGACATGAAAGGATGCTTCGGATTCTAACACCCAAGATTCTTCCTCGCTATCTAAAGAACAAATCAATGCATCATTTGCTCTTGAGGTAGAAGCAAAATTTTTCGTTGCCTTCGCATCTTGATTCTTCAGTGTATTCTTGCATTGATTTTTTCAATGCCTAGTCTTTCCACAATTTAACACTCAATAGTCTTCGAGTTATGGAAGTTATGAGGGTTTTTGGACCTAGACCTCCTTTTCTTGGATTTCCCATGTCCTTATCCTTTAGTCAAAGTTCTCCGGTTTGATTATGTATGCAAAATTGAAGAGGTTGATGATTCACCTAACTTTCTTCATCGGATCTCTTCATTGAGAACCTAATCACGAATCATCAAATTTTAACTTATTACTTCCCAACGAGCTACTCACAGTTGTGACAGTAGCATTCCAACTTTTTGGTACATAAGACAAAAGTATCAAAGATCGTACTTCCTCATCAAATTCTACTCCAACAAAACTCAATTGGGTTGTGACTATATTGAGTTCATTGAGATGTTGTGTTGTTGATGCACCTTTTGTCATCTGTAAATTGAACAATCGTCTTATCAAATGAACTTTGTTTGAGGCGGAAGGCTTTTCATAAATTCCATAAAGATTCGCCACAAGACTTGTTGTGATTGTTTCCTTTACAATGTTGAATGCAACATTGCAAGATAACGTCAAACGAATAACTCCAAGGGCTTGACTATAAGAAGATCCTAATCTTAATCTTTCATGTCCTCGGGTTTATTTCCTGAGAGAGGTTGATACATCTTTTTCTGACACAAATAATCTTCAATTTGCATCTTCCAAAAGCCAAAGTTCGTTCCATCAAACTTTTCAATTTTCACATTTCCCTCATTTGTGGGCATTGCTCCTACTCAAATATGATTCCCTCTAGATCGTTTATAACAATAAATAATAGTAACAACCAAACTCTGATACTGGTTGTTAGGAAATGACACACATTTCCTATAATCATATTTATGGAAGTAATGAAGAATAATCACACACAAAATTGATAACAGAGTTAAACCAATTATGCTTATATCTCTGGTTTGCTGTAGAATTTTTATTTGAAAGACAAAATTACAAAACAAGTGTTTATAAAACACTTAACTTACAACAAAAAATAAATAAATATTATCTCTCTCTTATCCCTTTTTTTCTCGTTATTGGAATTACCTAATAAACTTTTTATGCAAAGTATTTATACATAACACAAATGTATATAATCCTCACATTTTTGTTTTTCCTATAATTATGCAATCATTTTAATTCAATGGTTTTAATTTATCTTTCTCAAAATACGCTTCTCCACCTAAAGTATTAGTTGACCAATTTCAACACTTAAGAATGAGGCCTTTTATTTAACTTTTTTTTTGGATTTTTTTTATGCAAAATTATCTATAAAATTATTGTAATTAATTTCATTTAACTTTCACGTTGTTTTCCAATTTCAACTTGTGTTATTTCATCAGAGATTTCATCTCCATTATCCACCAAAAGACTAAACTCTAATCTAGTTACTAGTTTTGCAATTTAATCCAAACAAAATTTAATAGGTGTATATTAGTATTAAAAAAATTGAGGCATTTTTTTATTAAACATAATTTAATAGAGAAATATCAATTTAGATCTTTCTATTTTGGTAGTTTAAGACGGATGTATTACTTACTTTACTCTTGAGTCCACTCTATAAGAGGCCGAACTTTTATAATAGATTTTGATTTAATAAAGACTTATAAATAAAGTTTATGTAATCTAAGGAAATATTTTAACAAAACAATAAAGAGGTCTATATCTTTAACTATTTTATCTTGTAGAGATCAGAGATATACGATTGAAAGTCTTTTATTGACACTTTTTTAACTTTAACGCAATGTTAACTCAAAACCAATATTTGTCTCTCATAATTTCTACACAAATTATTTGAGTGTTTATCATTTTCTTCCAAACGATTCATCAATATTAAAGTACTTAAAAAAATATTATTACATGCAATATTGCAGTTGCAAGGAACGAAAATGCGATGGAAATAGAAAGAAAAATATCCTAGTGATACTTTTTGAGATATTTTTTCAGACTCATGTCATGTAACTTATTTTTATGTCGATATATCATTAATCTATTTAATTGTATAAAAAGAATATTACAGTAACCCTTCTGATAGTGCGTTGTTTCTTATTTGTTTGAAAAAAGCATTGTATGGTGTGTTCTTGGTAAGAATTTGTTATAGAACTAAAATTTAAAGAATTAAATATGTTTTTAGGCTTTCAATTTTCAATTAAAATTAGAATTAGTCATTCTTTAAAATTTTGATCGAATTTAGTCGTCCAATTTTAAAATTATAAGATTTAATTCTCTTAAGTAAATTTTGTTAAGTTTATTTAAAATTTTAAACGTGTTTCATGATAGTTTCTTAATTAATATTGAAGCAAAAATATGTCAAACGATATAAACAAATCAAATGCTATCATGAAACACGTTTGAAATTTGAAACGTAAAAAAAAAGCTTAACAATATTTATCAAAATGATTACATTTATACATTTTTAAAGTTGATGAAATAAATTAAACCAAAATCTTAAAAATTAACTCATTCTAATTTTTACTTAAGGGACAAAAACATATATAGTCCATATTTAAATAATATTGTATAATTTGAAAGATACAGTCTGAAACTACGACTATTGTTTATTCATATAAAAATAACACAAATGGTGCTTGAACAATAATAACACTCATACTTGCGAATGATAGCATCGACGTGGCCCAACTTTGAAGATGATGCGAAAAAAGAAACCCAATTCCGTAAGAGCTCTTTCTTTGTTTTCTAATTGCTCTTTACAACCGGCAATTTCTTCATGCACCTACATGAAGTGTGTAAAAGACTAAAATCTCATTGTTCAATGCGTAAAAAAACCTAATTTTATTTAGCTCTCTCTACATGCTATACATTCTATCTGTTATGAACCCCTGTGCGTTATTGAAAAATTAGCTCCATTTTTCTCTCGCTTTGATGCTTTGTGTGAGTTTTCACATTGTTTGATTTGTGAACTTTTTTGGAGTGTAATTTAGAAAATCATTATGAATCTTGTTCTTATGTACATTGAACATTAAAATATATGCTCTATTTTGCATTTAAAATGTTTTTATTCAAAAATTTACATAATACCAAATTACATTTCACTAGTGAAATATATATTTTGCATTTAGTAATCCTAAATATACTTAAGATTGTGACATCACATTTAATAAAATAACTCTAATAAATAAAACATTATATATTATAATAAAATAGAGTAAATAACGGAAAGGATATCCGAATTTAACCATTACAGCCATCCTAAAATATACTTAAAACATAAGTATTATGGACATAAAATAATGTCATAAACATGTCTTAAAACATAAAACAGATTACGATTGCTCAATAGAATCAGGTTTTTTCATTAATCTAGATTAAATAGATAAAACTGGTCTTATAGTTAATTATAAAAATACTTAATGAAAATATTTCGTCTTGAGAGAGAGCATATCAATGTAGATTAATGAAAAGATTATTAGGAATTCAAGTATGGCCCAAATCTTTAAAATTGAAAGTGAGCTTTACAAAGGTCACTAATGTATTTTATTTATGAAAAATACTCATTTTTGTGTTAAGAATATATGATGTTTGATTTATAATTTTTGTTTAAACCGATATAAATTTTTTTCGTTGCATTAGTGATATAAGAATGTCATCACTGATGTGCTCATAATTGAAAATATTTCGTCGAGAGAAAATATATCAATGTGAATTGATGAGAAGATTGTTAGGAATTTAAGTATGAGTCTCAAGTAGAGATAAGAACTTTGAACATGGTATAAAGTAAAAAAATCCATAAACAAATTATCTTAAAATTTTAAATTAGAAGTGATATTAATTCCTTATAAAATTGAAGTGGTTCGAATCAGTCATAATTGATCTCATTGACGTTAATTCTCTCAAATATATCCAGAGAAAAACCCATTGAGTAATAATTACTAAAGTTATACTTCCATTATTAATATTAATTATACCCCACAAATCTAACAAATTAATGAACATGGTATTAGATTTTGTTTTAGGAGTGATTCATTATGGATTCAATCATTTAACTTTTGCAGCACGGAAAAGTCAAATACTTAATTGACAACATATGTTTTCAAAGATAAATTCTCTCATTAAATCAACAATCTTAATCATCACCAACAAAGGTACGTATTCTTGATTAGATGCTCTAATATTTTGTGCCCACATATACGATTTAAAATATTAAATCCTTTAATCTTGACATATAACAACAACTTTTTGTTAGGAAACCATATTTTTCTTAATTGAAGCAACACGTACTATATATAATTGTAGATTTATTAGAGAACTGATTTTTCTATATTCCAATTTAATATTCTTCCATGACATATTTTATCTTTCTTGTTTTCTGTTTATATCAGTTACACAATTATATTTTCAATTAAAAAAAAATCACTCAAATGAATGAAACTAGATGAAGATAGTTCAAGCAACATATCAAATTCAAAATTTATGGATGAAAACAAATATAACTGAAAAGAGAAAACTTTATATATCAAAAGTTGTTAAATTTTTTGAACATATATATTAATTATCAATAAAAATAAAATTAGTTAATATTTCACACCTATAGCATAAAATGACAAAAAAAATAATCTATCAAAGGGGTCAAGTCTAACCAAACGAATCAATCATTTAGAAGATAAAAAGATCATATTTTTTTATATAAAAATGACATTATAATGTTTGTGAATAAAAAAATTCAAAATAGTTGGTGGGTAACTAAGATTCATTGTTGGAAAATAGATTTTGAATTATACACATACATAAAGAATTATCAAAAAGGACAAAACCTACTTTGATGACCTCTGTCTGAACCTTGAAAGAAATTAGTTCATTACTATTAGTTGGGAGACATTAATTGTAAGCAAAATAAATTTGTGGGAGAAAGAAGAGAAGAAGAAGAAGAAGAAAACCCTAAGTTCTCTATCAGCATTGAGCATGGGCATGGGCAACCAGAAACAACATGAACTTGCATGATTATTACAACCATGTCAAAAGTGAAGGTGTGTCATGTTAGACAAAACATGTTGGCATATGTGTGGGTCATGATGGTCCTACAACAAAGAACACAGAATTGAAGAAGGTACTTTTGTGACCAATGACTCTCTCACTCATTTCTCATGAATCACACACACATAGTGGGAACTAATCAACATTTGTCCCTCTGAAAAAACAAAAGGAATAAAGGCATAGGAAGCAGAGGAACCAAGGTGCACATGATGCAAGCAATGGTTAAAGTGGTGAAAGAAACCCTAAAAAAAGATGTTACATCACATCTCTTTCTTGCACTTCCATTCCCTCCATCATCTTGCTCCTACCATCCATACAAACCTCATTCTGTGTCCACAGGTTAGATAGTGACTTCAGCTACATGCACCGCAAAGGTATACTACTATTTATACATACATTATTCATACATATTATATATATATATATATATGCATGCTCATTACACCATTTTTTTTGTTTCAGTACTTTGCTCCTGTACTATCATATATATATATATATATATAAAACCTTTTTTTATTCAGTTTGTTCAGTTAATAAGATGCATATAGTTGCAGCAGAATGACACAGTGTGAACCTCAATTTCACAGAAAAACAAAAAACAAAAACATTATGGTGGTTTGATTCTGTTTTTTTTTTTTCCAGTTAGCTAGATTTTTGTGGTGTTAATTCAAAAATCAACACAAATTAGTCTCTCTCGTTAAGGAGAGAAAGATACATATGAACAAATTTTAACTGTTCCTTTTTTACTGATTAATAATAGCATCTTAAAAGTACACTTCAATTCATTACCACACACTAATTCCCTTTCTTATTTTTATATGTTAAATTTCAAGGTATTATAGGGGGTTTTTAAAATGTGATTAGTAAAATTAAATTATACTAATTAGCTGGTTCGTTTTGCTTGTGTTTGAGTTTGGAAGGATAATTAGACTGATTGAGGACATAAAACTATAACTGAAAAAAAATTATGTATAATAATTTACACCAACTAGCTTGTTTAAATGTCATGCTTCTATAATTAGTGTAATTGATTCATATTTTTTTTGAACTGCACTACTAAAAGAATTCATTTCTTGTTAATTTTATTTTGAAAACTTTTTCGTAGGAAATACATATTGTGAAAAATTTTTTGTAAGAAATTGTTACTAATTTTTTTTGCAAAATATTTTGTATAAAACAATTTTCGCAACAAATTTTGTAGGAAATACTTGCAAATTTTATAATTTTGTAAGAAATGATTATTCAGGAAAGAATTACCTGTCAATTAAAATTATTCGAAAAAATGACAGAAAAAAGTATTTTCTTGTTTCATGTAATATAAGAATTTCTAGTAATACGGAAAAGATATAGAGTTGAACACTTGAACCAATTTCCTTATACTAAAACTGATTAACTTATCACATTAACACTGAAATACATTATTGTCTTTGTGAAATTTTTGTGTTTGTTTTTTATGTGATCAAGTATAATTGGCACACACTAAAATTTGATGAATCAAATGATTATGGCATCAATAAAAACTAATCCAGTTTTTAAATATATATGATTTCTTTTTTCAATACAGTAATCAATTTTCTTTTCCACCCAAATCCAAATGGAACTGGATAAGGCTAAAGACACCGTTTGAATCACATGTAGAACCCCCACACATGTCACACATGCCAAATAGAAAAAGTTTGGAAACCAAGTAGATGCATGTGCCTTGTAATACACTTTATACATATAGAAATACAAATCTACTAAAATACGTTCGTTGATACGCATCTAATAATGAATTATGTATTAATAAAATTGTTATTAAAAAATGTGTGTAATAAAAGATATTAATTAGTTGGTAAATAGTGGAAAGTATGGAATATTTGAATTGAGATGTAAAATAATGAAATGGTGAAGGAAATGTAAAAATGGGGAAAGAGAAGATTAGATTGGTGTGCTGCGATTTGATCAGTTTGATGCAGGGAATGTGCAGAACATGGTGTACATTTGATGCTGCCTCACTGTCCCCCCTTTCTCACATCACATGCTTTCTCTTCCTCAAAGACCAAGCAACCCATTCTCTCTCCTCATGTGCTACCCATGTGCTTTCTCTCTCTCTCTTCTTCCTCTTACCAAGCCTTGCTGTCCCATATCATCTCCACATGCACTCTTTAGGGCTCAACACAACACAACTTACCTCACTTCACCACTTCTACAAACATGTTCTTTTGGATAAATCCATTTGGGAAGAGATAGAAAGAATTAGAGAGTTGAATTGGTCTTGTTATTTTTTAAGAGATTTGGTGTTGATTTTTGAGTAGATTAGAGAGTGAAGTTCGTGAATGATTTGATTGAAGTGATAGATAAAAAAAAATTTAATAAATAAAAAATAAAATTGACTAAATTCTCCTTGTTGTTAAAAATATGAAATAAATTTTAGACGAGTTAATTTTTCTAACATTACTATTCATTAATTTTGAAAAAAAATAATATTTATTTTTAAATAATCCCCTTATTTTTTGAAAAGAAAAAATAAATATTTAGATATTAATGATTATTGTGAAAAAATAAGTTATTTTTTTTATTTTTTTCTGACATAATTAGTATTTAATTTGAAAACATTTTTTATCTTTTAAATCATAATGTTTTTTTGTAAAAGCGCAACTTTCACTTGCTCATCTCTTTGCAAGAGGGAATATAGAAAAAAACATCAATCCTACATTTTCACTCCTTCCCTCACCCGCAAATCAACTAAAAGGAACAAAAAAAAATCTTTAAATCCACGTCTGCTATTACTTTCAAACATAAATCTGTTTAAAAGAACACGGTCTAAGTATTTCTTTTTTATCAGTATTCGTTAGTTATTAATTGAGGAATTGAATTCACAGCTTCTTTTCATTTTTCTTCATTCATTAAGTGAATTTTTAATGTAAAAGATAATTCTTCAAAGTGACTTAGTTCGATCTAGTAGATAAAAATTGAACATTTTAATGTGATTTTTTTGTGAGAGTGTGCAAGAGTAAAGTTCTATTTTACCATGGGTTTTTGTTAAGAGTATACTTTTCATGGAAGAGAGAAGCTTCCTTTGTGTTGGTGAAATTTGTGAATGAATGTTGTTCTTTTATTATGAATCCTTTTCACCGTTTGTTTTAAGAGTTTTGTCCACTATCGATAATGCCAAATAAGTAGTAGCATAAAAGGTACAATTCTTCAAATATCTTATTGTCTCAAATAGTACTCTTGATTTGAAGATTTAGCACACACCTTAATTCAACACCTATTGATGTTGCCTATAACCTTTTCAAATCTAAATCCCAATATTATACTTAGGGAGTGGAGTTGATTGTGAGCATATAAATGATTCACGTGCAAACATCACAATTCACTATAAGTCACGAGTTTTTTCTTTCTCAAACTTATCTCTTACAATACTATGTTGAATGGATTTACTCATATCTTATTTTCAATCAATTTTATTCAATTTTTTAAGTGTAGGTTTTGATTAAAATAAGTTTTAATTATTAATTTTATTTCTATATTTAAGGTTTACTTTAGTCTTTATATTTTTTTTATTTAATTGATTTCCAAAATGTTCTAAATAGTCAATCGGGTATAATTCGTTAAATTATATTAAAATCATTCGAAAACTGTCACATGTCAAAATTTATATCATCTGTGTTTTCTGACTCATTTGGTTTGATATATGGTATTTTTTAGATTTTGTAATATTTCAAATTTTGACATATGACTTTTTTTCAAATGTAATTAATGTTTATATAATTAAATAATGAAATTGACTTTATTTAATTAATATTGAAGCTTGATTGAATAAAAATAAAATATAAAAATAAAAATAAAACTTAAATATAAAAACTAATATATTAATTAAACCTTAAGATAAGAAAAGTGAGTTTCATCGTGTTATTTACTAAAGATATCAAATTCACACTTTGGATCATGATTTGTGTTTAAGTGAGTTGGATGGAACCTAAACATGATAAATTGGAATTAGGGTATGATCATTGAAGAATATCTATATATATATACATATATATATATATATATATATATATATATGTATATGTGTGTGCTTTTTAATGTATACCTAAGCAAATCCTTGTTATAAAATTATTTGCAATATATGGTATAGTTCTATCAAAAACCAAATTAAATTGACCCCAAAAAAATAATAATAATCGACTGTACTTTCTAGAAACGTGGTCTATACAGTATATTCTTTAGAGAAGGAAAAGAAGAACTTTGATTTTCAGTTTCAGATTGGAGAGCTTGCATGCTAAAAAGAATTGGAGTGGAAAAATCACAAAAGCATTAGTAAAAGAAATTGAAAAAGGATGGCACAAATCAAAAGCTACCACCACATGACAACATACTTTGAGAGGTACAATGAATATTTTGAAATTGCCCACCAAAGTTTACCACTAAAATACAAAAAGTGATGTACAATCTTATCACACATTTTAATTTTTAAACCTCAACCAATTCAGTTTTTCAAATGTGTGATATTTTCACCCCTTTATCAATTGTTAAATAATCAATAACCTTTACCATATAATCTATATATACATTAGTCTTACTCAATTATATTTTTATTTTATTAAATATGATAATGTGAATATTAAGGAGGTATTCTCGATGAGTTTGGATTAAATTTTTTGTATTATTTATCTGTTATTTTTCAAAATACATTAATTATTATGTTTTTAAATATATTAATATTAGGGTTAAATATGATTTTGTCCCTAAACTTTCAGTAAAAATTGAAATTAATCCATTTTCAAAACTTTGATCCAATTTAGTCCCCCAACTTCAAAATTGTGTGGATTTACTTCTTTTAACCAAATTTTGTTAAGTTTATTTGACGTTTTAAATGTGTTTCATGATAGTTTCTTAGCTAATATTGAAGCAAAAATATGTCCAACGGTGTAAACATATCAAATGCTACATGAAATACGTTTGAAAATAAACTTAATAAAATTTGCTTGAAAGGACTAAGTTCACGCAGTTGTTGGAGAATTAAATTGAATCAAAATTTCAAAGAAAGACTAATTCTTATTTTGATTAAAAATTGAGGGACTAAAAACATATTTAACCCTTAATATTAATATTTTTTTAAAGTTAAGTGAAAAAACTAAAAATAAAAAATTATTGGAAAATCCAAAATCTATTATTGACAAATAAGTGATATTTGATTTTTTTTTTGAATAAAAATTATTAGAGAAATTTTGTATAAGTAATGATATAATTATTTATTTATTTTAAAAAAATATAATGTAATTGATATTGAAAGAAATGATGAGAAGGGTAAAACGGTAATTAAGAACAATGTGAAGTTCCCGGGACCTTCACATGTGCCGTTACAGAAGGACAGGCTTTTCTGCCTCTCTGGCTCGCAAGTTGTGCCTCTCTTCTTCCCTTCCCGCTTTCTCTTTTTTCATTTGGGGGCACATGTGGAATTACCAAAATACCCTTCTTTCATGGAAATATCCCATTCTTTATGCCCTTTGGTCCCACTCTTTTCTTATGCTAACAATGCATGTTTCACCAAATGAGTGAGGATTTATTGCCATGGACCTTATATATTTGGTTGGTTGGGCAAGAAAATAAATAAAAAATTCTCTGTATTAATTTCATGCTAACTATGCATGTTTCACCGAATTAGGGGTTATACATACCCACATACATACATGCTTCAATTGTGCAACATTTTGATGTGATTTTTCTCAAGAACAACTAAGAAAAATGATGTAACAACAAAAACTTGACACCTAATGTTCTTGGATCTTATCCTTTATTGGCACATGATCAATTGACATATGATGTTTGTTTTTTAACCTATTCTCAACAAATTTGGTCATCAAAGAAAAAAACCAGTGGCATTTCTGTAGTAACCCACATCATCAAGTGGCAATTTTTTTAAGCTTCAGTACTTAAACCCAGAACCCCTCTTCTCTCATCACCAAAACTGTAACAAAAAAAAAACACAACACAATCACAAAGTTACCTAAACCAAACCCACTTCCTTTTTTCTTTGTTCTGTTGCCATGACCACAACCACAAGGCACAGTTACAAACTCTCTCTCAAAAGAGCCACAAAGAGAACAAGAACACCAAGAGGGAGAAACCAAAATCTCATCACCACAATTGACCCCTCCAACCATGAAAAGTGCCACAAAAAGTCTCAGAAACTGTCGGAGAAGCTTGAGGCTTTGAAGAACCTCATTCCGACTACGAACACCACCGAAGAAGAGGCTGTGAAACCAGACCAGCTGTTCAAGGAAACCGCAGATTACATCGTGTTGCTGCGGACGCGTGTGGTGGTGCTGCAGAAACTCATCGAGTATTATGGGAACGACAGCACCCAGAACGATGATGAACATGCTTTGTTGTTATAGTAGCTTCCCTTTCACTCTCTTTTATTCTTTTGCGCTTCTTCTAAATGTTTTTGTTTTGTCCTTTCGTTAATGAAAAAAGAAAAAGCAAAGATCTTTGGTCTTCTGGGGTTATTTATTTTTTTGGGGTTTATGATTTTTATTTTCACTAGATTTGGGTAGGGACTATGGTAGAAGAGAAATTTGAATGGGGAAACGGAGATGGAAAGGTTGGGAATTTCAGAATTTGTAAAGGAAATCCAATGCATGTAATGTAACCATTTTTATTCTATTTTTCTTCTGTTTCTTTCTTTCACATTTGGTTTTCTTCGTTCTTCCTCCATTGCAAAAGGTAAAATTGCTACTATAAATTATAGATTTTTTAACATCAGTAGCTTTTTATTGCAAATTTTATAAGTAGTTAAAAGAATGTTTATTTTTTTTTGTCAAATGGGAATTTTAAGCACTTTTTCTTTGATTAAAACATTGATTTAGGGGTAATTATAGTGTATTCATGTCTAAATGAACTTTTTATTTTCAGAACAGTGGTTCTTGTTTTCTTTTGGCAGCAAGTATGCCAGAAACACATGGAGCTTGAATTTGATGCTTGCACTGTTACATTTAGATGACTCATCTTTAGAAAAATTAAACTTGGTTACTGGTGGTTATTACACTGTAGTAATTACACTCTGTTAATAAAAATCATTGAACTAAAATATAGCTGTCTAAGTACTTTTATACTGTTCATTAATTAGGGTTAACTTTTTTCTGATAATTTTGCATAGGGGAAATCTACATTCAATGTAAGAAATCTTCTCACAGTTAAGAGTCAGAATTGTTTGCTTACAAATCAAGTTAAACATTAATTCTAACTGAAAAAATACTATTAAAAGAAGTATCTTTAAGTTTTGAACAGTTTTAAATTCTTGAAATTGAAAATATTTTAAAAATGTTTCCTTAGTTTGCAAAAAATTCAGCTCTTACCATTTCTATTTTTACATTTGATAAATAAAATATTTACAAATTTAACATTTTGCTTCTTTATTTTCATCCCATCTCTACAAGGTTGATTCTTTTTAGTAATTTTTGAGATATTATTTGGATTCTTGAAATGCTATACCAATTTATGTGCTTTTTAAGTAATAAAAATAATATAATGATAAGATGAAATACAAAATAGTAAAAGAAGTTGGAATCAGAAGAAAAAGTTCACAAAAAAATCAAATAATATAAAAAATGAAGTTGCAATCAGATGTAAAAGTTCATCAAAGGGTAAAACAATATTTAATTCTTAAAACTTAGTGTAAGACCATCCATGATGCTAAACACAGGTTTTGAGTTTCAATGAAAGCGTGACATATCTTTGTGTTCAGGTGGTGACCAAGTGACACGCATCCAGTCTCAAAGAAGAGAATTTTAAATTTAATTTTAAATTAAAAAAAAAAATTAAATTTAAAAGGGTTAAATATGTTTTTCTTGAATGATTTTTGAAATTATCGAAACTTTGAACCAATTTAGTCATCATCTTTTGAAATACGTAAATTTAATTTTTTTAATTAGATTTTATTAGATTTATTTGATGTTTCGTATACATTTCAGAATTATATTGAGTTATTTATACTGTTTGATATATTTTTACTTTAATGTTAAATAAAATACTATTATGAAATGAAACGTGTTTAAAATATCAAATAAATTTAATAAAATTTGATTAAAAGACTAAATTTATATATTTCGAAAGATAAAAGATTAAATTGATCTAAAATTTTAAAATAAACTAATTTTAAAATTGGAAAAAATATATTTAACTCGGTTAAAAATAATATATGAAGTGAGATTTATAAAAATTTATATTTATTATATATATATAAGTGTGCAGTGATGTTCATTTAAGAGGATGGAGGTATTGCATGGGAGGAACAGAGTCACAGTGATGTTAGTCTCTCTCAGAGAAAAGGGTTGGGAAGCAAAGTAGAGAGATTGAGAGTTACAGAGACAGTGAGTGCAGGTAGCTATGTGTAGTGTAGCTGCATCAATCTGCAAGGAATTATGGAGTGACATGCTCTCTCATCATTCTCACTCTTCATTTTTTCAGATCAAAATATCTGAGTGACATTGACACCTATACCACCTTTTTCATCATTCCAAATTATCTTAATTACCCATAATCTAATTAATCACACACCCCACTTTTCTTATTTTATTCAATTTTAGTGAAATCTTTTTATTTTTCTTATTTACAATACTTAAATTTAAGAGTGTGGAGAAGGGTGAGTGAATCCAATGACATTAATAATAGCTTTTGCATGTGAACATGGTATGTGTGGTTGTCATGACCATGACATGTTGACTCAAGGAGTGAATGAAGGCATGTGCAAAAGCCCAACATCCAAGGGTGTGAATGTAAAATCTCCAAACTCACTAACAATTGTGGCTTCAAAATCCCAACTAATTAAACCAAAAATGGTTTGCAAACATCATGTGGGTTATCTATTTTTCACAATCTACTTTGTCCCTTTTGTTTGTGGATTTGTGTGCATCTTCATTTTGTTGCCATTGTTGTTTCATTCACTGACATGCACACTGTTTCTTATAGGAAACCTATTAAACAAATATTAACTATGTAGTGCTGCTTTGTCCACTATATTTTTATCCATCAAAGGAATTTTCTTTTGTCCTATGTGTGTTGGAACAAAGAAAATAAAATAAATTATAACCTACTTCTAGATACAATTTGCAAACAATACTAATCAAAAAACTTAAAACAAATATGTAATATTGAGTTAAATTTTAAAAACCTAATAATTATTAATAAACTAATTTTTTAACATTTCTCTTCATCAAAATTTGGGATAAAAATTATCTATCCTACAACACATATTCAACAAGGGAACATTCATACATATTCATGAATCCAATAAATAATTACCATTTCAATCGAAATGTAAAGTTTAACACATATTAACCTCAATAAAAAAATTAATTGGACACCGAAAGTTATATGTAAACAATCACATGTAAATGGAAATGTAAAGTTTAACAAACTATAACATTAATAAAAAATAATTATATACAAAATTGTCTCACAACAGAAGCTCACTACCAAAGAAGCAGATTTGGTCGGCAACAAGTCCAACAAGTACAATAAAATCTTCGGAGAACAACCTTGAATTTAAAAATAACAATAATTTTTCACATTAACTTTGTTTGTTTTTTCACATAACATTTTAGTAATTATTTTATAACATTTATTTTTTCTTTGGTGTGTGACCTTGTGCAAGGAATAATCAAATATTTAAACATGAAGAGATTTGATTGGAAGTCAAGACAATGATTATGACTAGATCGATACCTATATATTAATTGTATGTTGTTTGAATGCAGCTTGCTTGTAGTTGTAGTTATTAGTGTTTATATAATATACTTTTATCCCAAATTTGAAGTCATTTCACTAAAGAAAAATTATTAATTGGTATATTATTTTTAAGTTTTTATTAAAATTGGTATTTTTATTTTAAAATTAAATGATGAAAATAAATTTATTATTGGAAAATTATTAATTATTATATAATCATTTAAAATTTTATACATTTTTATTGTTTATTTAGGTTTATAAAATTGAAGTTATTTTGAAAAAATTAACTTTTTAAAGTTTATATTTTGCAACACCTCATTTAAATTTGTATTACGTTAATATTTTAATTTTTTTTTTAATTTTATATTTTAAAAATTTGTCTTTAAATAGTTTTATTTAAAATAAAAAATATATACAAATATTTGAATGTATCCATGAGTACATGTTGGTATAATAAAAATTCAAGGATATTTTTTCAAGATACTTGACAAGTAAGGAAGTGAGTAATCAATTTTTTTTTTCCAGTGAGGCGGGTAGTGGGTAGGCACTACCCATACTTGACCTGATCTAATGTCATCTCTAGTAATTGCGAGCTTAAGGTTGAGGCGAGTCGGCCCAAACTTGGAGTCAAGGCAAATCGACCCTGGTCGAAAGTCGAAATGAGTTAGTCTTGGCCGAAATTCGAAACGGGTAGGATCGAGCCTAGGGATGACAAAAATACCCGTGCCCGCGGATATCCACGGATAAAATCCGCGACGGATAGTTAATACCCGCGGGTAGCGGGTATTTATTACCCGTGGGTAGTGGGTATTTTAATACCCGCTTATAAACGGGTCGGGTACAGGTATCATACTATCCGCACCCGCGGGTACCCGTTACCCGCAAAAAAATGAAAATGAAAATTTAATTTATATTTTATTAAGTTAAATTTAATTAAAATTAAAATTAGCAGTATATTTTATTATGTCAAATTTAATTATAATTAAAATTTAATTCAATTTTATATTTTATTTTTATAATTCTATATTAAAAAATTTATAAAATATTAATTTTTTAAATATTTGCGGGTATCGGGTATCCACGGGTACCCGCGAGTTTAAAAATATTCGCGGATATTTTTTAAGCGGATACCCAGCGGGTAAACGGGCGGGTAGCGGGCAGATTTTTTGTGGCGGGTCGGGTTGCGGGTGGGCATTATCCGTGCCCGACCTGACCCGTTGCCATCCCTAATCGAGCCGAAGTTGAAATAAAGCGGCCTAGATTGAAGGTCGAGCTAAGGTTGAAGGTCAATCCAAATCAACCCAAGCTAAAGGACAAGTCGGGGTCAAAGGTCAACCTAGGTTGACCCAGACAAAGGTCGAGTCAGGTCAACCTGAGTCAAAGGTTGAACTGGGGCTAAAGGTCGAGCTGGGTGAGTTTGAGGTGAAGGTTGAGTTGAGTTGGCTCGAGATCGAAGGTCAAGCTGTGTCAGCCCAGATCGATGGTTAAACAAGATTGCCTAGGTTGAAAATTGAACCGGGTTGGCCCAGGTCGACCCAAATCAACTAGAACCGATGGTTGAGCTTGTTGGCCCAGGCCAAAGATCAGGTCAGGTCGATATATGCCAAACGTCGACTAAGGTTCCCCCATGATGAAAGTCGAGTCAATTCGGCCTAGGTCTAACGTCAAGTTGGGGTCGAAGATCAAGTTGGTTTGGTTTGGACCGAAGGTTGACTCCGGGCCAAAAGTCGTGTCAGTCAGTGTCGAATGTTGAGCTAGATCGACCCTTTCCAAAGCTCTAGATAGGAAGGCCTAATCTGAAGATCATGCCAGGCCTACTTTGGCCGAAGGTTGAGTCGAGTTGGCCCAAGGCAAAAGTCAAAAAGGTTCAACCCATGCCAAAGGTTGAGATGGGTCGGGCCAGACCGATGGTTTAGTCCAATTGGCCCAAGCCGAAGATCAAGTTGGGTCGACCCGCGTCGAGGGTCGAAGAATGAGACAAGTTGGCCTCAGTTGAAATAAGTTTGTCTGGATTGAAGGTTGGACAGAGTCAGCTTGAGAGGAAGGGTAAAGTTGTTTGCTTTTTCTTATGTAAGCTTTTTGGCCTTGTGGAATTTTTTATCTTGACTCATGTGGAATTCGACAACTTGTGAAATTTCAATTCCATTCCTTTTTTAGTGAATTTCAAATTCTATTGTTTTTTATTTGAAATACCTTCTTAAAATTTCTAAATTTCAATTTCTTTTTAATTATCTCATCCAAACAACTTGTTCTATCTTAAAGAATTTCAAATTCACAAAATAAATGAATTACACTCTTAAATTGGCTCATCCAAAAACACTATTAAGTAAATCTAATGGTTGTAAACTACTTTTATGTGTCACTTTTAAGTGCATGTGAATGTTGCAACTACTTCATATCTCTTTTCAAATTTCTTAAACATCTCATGCACCAAATAGAAGATTAAAGAAATTAAATATATGTAATCATAGGATTAGGGCTCACACTAGATGTAATCTTTTGTTTAGTCTAATCATTATACTTATGTTTTGAAAATTTTATACTTCTAAGATCTAAAAAAAGCCTCTTTGTATTCAATATTCAAGTGTTTTTTTTTGTTTGTTTCCTTAAGAGGAAACCTTTGTTTATATGTTTTATAATTTATTCAAAAGTCATGAAGAATGGGTAAAAGTAATGTGAAAATAAAGAATTCTAATTATGAATATATTAGTGTGAACATAAGTATAAAATTCTTTCATTTGGTTCTTATCTTGGAGGAACTTCTTCAAGTAACAAATGTCCATGGCACATGTCATTTTGATTTCGATCTAAAGGTGGTGTTTTCTAATCCCTCTTGTAATCTTAATTCATTTTCTACTTTCATTTATAATTTGTCCTTATTTTTGGGTGTTTCGTCCATAATGTCGTAAGCTCCCATAGCAACCACAGAGAAAGGTTGCTATTCAACATCAAGTTGATGGATCTATCCCTTCCAAGAAACACATAAACGCTAACTCAAAGAGAATGTGATTCTTAACGAACTAACACCTAAAGCAGGAGCAACTTACGGAACTGAAAACAAAATATAGGTGAATGAAGATGAGGCTATGATAGAGAATAGTGTGGAACCAAAACTTGGAAATAGAAAAGGAACACAAGAGAGCTTGAGTTTCAAGTCCTACTTACCCGGTGGAGGAGTGTTCAACAGATTTAGAGGAGGAAAAACTATGCCCTAGTAGAGCTTGTTGCTTCAGCAGTGGAAGGGAGAAATGTTCTTGTTTTCAGAGAATGGAGCAGAGCGAGGGGGTTAGAGCTGGAAAAGGATTTTACGACACCCTATAGGCTGACTTTATACCCAATAGATATGCCCTTAAACATCAAGAATAGAAAAGTGGGTCTTATAGAGTCAACGATTAAGTATATAAATTTTATGTATGTTATTTTTCCTTTTCAAAATTATTGTAATCTAAAATTTGTGTTACAAATATTTACTTATTTTTTTACTAAACTGGTGTATTTTGTGGAAAACAGATAAATTTTAAAAAATTTACTTAAATGGAGTACGTTGAGCCACGACTTCATCTTTTATTTTGCAGGAATGATGAGTTCAGAAGATGACTTTAAATTTTAATTTTATCCTGAAACCCTAAACTTTAAATTTTAATTTTAAAATTAAAAATCGTGTTAGGAACCAGGCCTTCATCATTCAAGATATGAACCCACGGTTTTCAAATTTTTTTTTTTTTGAAATTAACAACGGTATCCTTAATGCTGTACTTGTATGTCTTGTAGGTAAATTTAACAAAAAAAAAGTCGTTGCAATGATAATGACTTTTTTGGTAAAAAAATTTTAAGTAATTTTTTTTTAATTAATGTTAATGATCAATTTAAAAATTAAATTTACTCTAATAATTGATTTGTAGATTAGTTTAAAAATTATATTAGTTATAAATAATTTTTAATTTATAAATTTATATCTAAATTAGTTATTATAATGATTAATTATTTTTTACTATTAAAATTAATTATTAATAAAAAATTTCTTATGATAACTATGCCTAAATTCTTTGAGTTTGATAAATCTCTTGAAGCATTCTCTTACCAGCCTCAGTGATCATAGATGGAGATGAATGTACTAATGCATCATCAACCTCTGATGAGGTTTTGAATAGTAAGAAGCACGTATTTTCTACACCTATAATTACAAACAATTAAACTAAACACCACAGTTTCATAACCTAAGCCATTATTTACAATCCATTATACTAAAACACCACAGTTGCAACTATATCTCCTATGAGGATTCCAATCCATCAGAAAACCACACCAGACAAATTTTAAACCCACATGGAAGTGCACTCTTCATCCTCCTCTTGTTTTTCTTTTGTAATAGATAAATTTAAAAGAAAATTGCAAATTAATATTTTATCGATATAATACTTTTTTTTTTCTTAAATTATAAGACATGGTTTTATGATTTTTTTTTTAATTTTTATAAGATTATTTTTAATAAAATACCCATAATTATTTTAGTTCATAATAGTAACTACTATGGATAATTGTAAAAAGAAAATCGTTCATTTTTTATTTTGATAATTCGTTCAGCAGTATTTCTCTCTCTTTTTTTTTTTAATCTCTGTGAATTGATTTTGATTGCAGTCATTTTCACCCCAATAAGACAAACAAAGGGTAGAATGATTGATGATGAAAGGGCATTGATCCAGACAAGATGTAAAGAAGTTGTTACAAACTTATTATGAGGTGTGGGGATGTGGTTAGACATCAGTGGTCACTTGCTCAGTAGGTGTTAAATAGACAACTTGTGCAGTGGAGTAGTAACTATCACCAAGGATCTAATCTCATTGCAATGTAAAAATAAGGGTAGAAAAAAGAAACAAATTCAAACACTGTGTGGTCCCTGAGAAGAAAAAGTGAAACACATACCACACAGTGATACAGTGATGTTGAACAATCTGCATCACTTCTGATTGGTTCCTTTTCATAATTCTCTTTCTGTGTTGTTAACTTTTTATCCAGTTGATGAAGCTGTCTAGATTTTTGTTTGACAAACCACCTTGTGCAGTGCCAATTTGAATCTTCTTCTTCAAGTCTCTAGCCCTTGCTTTCAATTCTTCATCATTCAAAATTTGTTGGATTTTGCTTCTGATTTCACCTTCTGTCATCATGCCACTCTCATTTGGTTCAAGCCCCAATCCCACCTTCCAAACATCACAAACATAGCTCTTGTTCAGGAACTGATCGGCAAAATAAGGCCAACACAACACTGGGATCCCATTGCTCACACTTTCCAGTGTGGAGTTCCAACCACAGTGACTTATGAAGCAAGCAACTGAAGAATGGCTCAGAATTTTCTTCTGTGGTGACCAACCCACCACTCTTCCACGTTTCACCACCCTCTCTATAAAACCTTCTGGATATGCAATTTTTGACTCTTCTGGTTGCACAACCCAAAGGAAAGGCCTGTTGGAAAGTTCAAGAGCCAAACGAAGTTCTTGGAACTGGGAAGGACTAAACTTTGTAAAGCTTCCAAATGCAACATATATTACTGAGTTTGGTGATTGTTGATCTAGCCATTTCAGACAAGTTAGGTCTTGTGGCCAGAAATTTCCTGCAGAGTGGCCTAGCTGATCGCATGACAGAAGTGGCCCTACAGGTATGATCTCTGGAGCCATAGAAAATGCTGCAGACTCAAGTTCATGTGATGAATTGCAAAGCAGCCACTCAGTTTTCTTCATGGACCCTATGTTTTTTACCATGAGTTGGAAAATATGACTCTGAGTTGTCTTGTTCCCCACACAAACCCAGACAAGCTTTTCTGTACTCACTCTTGGCATTGTAGGGGATAGTTGAATGACCTGCTTTTTCAATGGAGTTCCTGGGTAATTTAATTGCTGATCAGTAAGACATGAATACTAATACTAATGATTATATTATTTTTATCGGTAAATGTTGTTGTTAATATTATCTTAAGGAGTGGAGTTGAATTCAGAATCTCTCCTATGTCCTTCCAAACTCACCAAGTCAACCTTATAATTCCTAAATGTTAGTGAGAAGGGAAGAGTTGAACCCACAGTCTCTCTCACTTTTCCTTTCAACCCTGTGACCATTAAACTATCCTTATAAAGTCCATGTACGGATAGATACAGACACGGAGATACAACTAAATTGAAAAAAATATAGGATACAAGACACGACATGTATGTACATACTAGTTTCAAACCGTCAACTAAGAAAAAAATGAATCTAATATATATGTCTAATATCCAAAAAAACAAAAAGTAGTGATAATGTAGGATTTGTTCCTTACTTTATAATCTTAATAGAAACTTATGTAATAAGTTTACAAGTGTATAAGTTTTTCAGAAAATTATTGGATTGTGGTTATTAAAATCGCGTTGAAGTTATGTTAAAATCATTTCAAGACAAAAAAATGTCTTTCAAATTAAACATTTTATCGATAAGTGTATCCTACGAATATCATACGCGTGTCGATGTCGAATACGAGACACTGGACACGCCATTTATGATAAGAGTCCGAGCTTCGTAACTTCTAACTCCTCTAATGAGTATGGTAACATCCTGATTGCGGTTTCATTTCAGGGTTTATGAGCAAATTTTCATGCCAAGCCATATGCTAATTACATCTTATAAAACATCAGTTTATGAAGCTCACAAGTGCTGGAAATTTCTTCATTAATAAAGGAGTATTACATTTAAGCAATACTGTTTTCTTGTCTTCATTAATATGGCATGGCATGATACTACTTGATTACTCATGAAACTCTTTACAATGAGTAACTTGATTTGTGTAAGTAATGTCATTGAAAAAGAAAAGAAGCAAACAATAAAATCTTGAGCTGCAGAAGAATCAGAGAAGTATGAACTCACCATCATTGTCTATGATCCCAGTATCAATAAACTTTGGAATGCTGAATCCCAACACCAACTGTGCTGCTGATGCAGGACAGAAAGCTGCTCTTCTAATCCCCTTCTTCTCTGCAACATCAAGTGCCCATCCAATGCTCTGATCAGCAAGAACACATGTGATCTTCTCACTTTCTGATCCATTGATGCATTCAATCAGCTCCTCAACTTTCTCTGGCATAACCTTCAACACTGCCCCAGATGATTTCCCAGGCCTTTTCCTCTCCTCTGAGGATTCCATTCCATCAGAAATCCCCACCAGACAAATTTGAGATAGTAAACCATCATCCCCACATGGAACTGCACTCTTCATCCTGTCATGGTTTTCTTTGGTGTTCACAAATGTTATTTTGATACCTTCTTTCACTAAGATCAGTGAAATCTCCATCAGAGGAATCACATGACCTTGTGCTGGGTAAGGTACAACCATCACATGTGGCCTTGCCATCATTATTGGTTTTCCTTGCTATGCAGATTCTATGTTTTCTTTTATACTAAGATTTTGAAAAACCTTTGAGGAAGGAGAATTTGATTCTACCATTGTCTTGTCTGCAACTACTTGTCTTCATATGTCATGGCATGTTCTTCTTTCAATTTGATTTTTCTATTGGAATTTTCTGTACTTTTCTTCTGTTATAAATCTTGGCACAACGATCTTAATATCTGAAAATATATTAAAAAAATATTAATATATTTGAATTTTCAACAAATTAATGAAAGATTTAAACAATTGCAATGGAGTCATTTGAAAATTTCTCAAAATACATGTACGTACCCATCAACTTAAATATTTTTCTTGGAATTATTGAGAAATGATTAATGGATGATTCCAACTTTTGGTGTCCATTGCATGAACATTATTGTGCTGCTTCCATCAAAGAAGTAACGTTAACACAAAAGTTTGATACTATGACAAAGGTGCATGATTTTTTCTGCATTGAATACACTTCATTATAAATATGTTTGTAAATAAAAAATCATATCTATATATCATTATCTGACTTGAAAAAAATAACTGGGGCATTGATGTAAAATGTTTCCAAAATGTTAACATTCAATAATTATCCTTCGGTTAAATAAATAGATGACAGAATTTGTTTCTTTTGAATAATTAAGGGTTTGGTAAAGTCTTGTACTATAAATGATTTATTAATGATTGTGGGTAGCTATACTATGAGTACATATATAGTTTCAAGATTAACAATTTATTACTATACATTTATTACGTAAAAGAATTGAATATACATTTATTTAACTTCATTTATCACAACAAAACGAGTATGTTTAAAAATAACTTGTGCTTGGAAGTATTTTGAATGTATACAAAATCTTTTATTAGAAACCAATCTTAAAAACAAAAAAATAGTTAGCTATTATTCTTATCAGTTTAAATATCAATCTACAAAATTTAAAATTATTAGTTATTAAAATAGTCAGTATTATCAATAAATATTTTAATTGATCATTAATTAATTAGAGACTAATTTATAAACTAATTTATTTTGATAGTCAAAACCTATGTTGTTAATTTTTAGTAACCAATTCTCTTTGGTATAAAAAAACATGTTACTTAATCTTAAAAACCAATTTAGTGACTAATTATAATTTTTTATTCATAATAATGATTATTTTAGTAACCAATAATTTTTTATTTTGTAAATTAGTATATAAATTGGTCATTATAGTTACTAATAATTATTATATATATATATATATATATATATTAAAAAAACTATAATAATTTTTATAGGCTTATATTATGAAAAAAAATGGTTAAGTACGTTTTTAGTCCCTGAACTTTGATCCAAATTTGAAATTCGTTCCTAATTGAAACTTAGATACATTTTGGTCCCTACACTTTAAAAATAAATCAATATAGTCCTATATTCATTCACTTTTAAAGTTTAGTCTCTAGAATGTATCAAAGTTTTAGACATAGACGAATTCTAATTTTTAGTCAAAGTTTAGGAACTAAAAACATATTTAATAAAAAAATTATGGTTATTATGTGGTTGATTTTTTTTTAAGTATTCCTAAATATCAATACAATTTATTATATGTGCTTATAATTTTATAACGTGATGTCTAATATACAAAAGAACAAGTTTAGATAATTATTGTGTCCTATAAAACAAAAAAAAAATTATGTATCTGTCCTATTTGTTGTCATCCTAATTATGAGATGAATAAAATATAGATGACATTATTTATAACCATTCACATTAGAAAAAGTTATAAACTTTGAATAGTTGAAAATAAAATATAGAATTATAATAGAAGATTCAATTTTTTAACTGAGTTGCAAAACTTGAAAGAGAAAATAGGGGACCATTTTAACTATTCAATTATTGTTTAGTTGTCATTGCTTTCAATTTTCACTTAATTTAATCATATATAGAATATAATAATCAGCATTACAAATCCTATAAAAAATAGTTTAGCAGTACAATTGTGTTCTCCATCAAACAAGATAACCAAATCCTCGCTTTCGTGCATAAACTGATTAATTTGATGCACAATATAAAACTAATTGAAAAAAAATATATGAACACCCAAAGTAATAAAAACTTGCTAAGAAAATTGTTTGTGTATTTTATTATGTTATTTTATTGTGTTGAGATAAACTATAATTATTATTAATTCTAAAGTTAATATATTTTTTAATATCTAAGTGTGAGAAAGAAAAAAATCTAAAGCATTATTAGATGATCAGTTTTTAGGATTTGAAAGATGAGCTGAAACAAAAAAATTAGATATAATAATTTTTATCAACTAAACAAGATAATGTTATGTATATTAGAAAGAAAAATATATTTAGCTGAAAATTTTATATACATTTGTTACAAACTATAAAAATTTACGTGTTAGTAATTTAGCATCAATCCACTGGTGACCATGCATAGGCAGAGGTGTTTGGTTTTTCTTTTTCTTTTAATTATGTGTTCAAAAAATTACTGAATATTTATAATATTTTGAAAAAATAATTAGTTTATAATCTTATGTGTTATATTTACACTTTATGCCAAGAATAATAATTAATATTAGAATTACATAATATAAGAATTTCGGATATATAGTTAATTTTGTGTATGTTATTATTATAATTTTTGATGCATATAATGGTAGTATTTTTTTTAATATTTAATGGAGTTTTCAAATAATTTTTGTTATTTCTTTAAATTAATTTCTGTTCATTATTATTCAAGAATTTTATTATTGTTTGGTATATAAACATTAAAGAAAAATGTGTATCGGTAAGGGAATATTTCAGTAATGCAAAATTAGATTTTTTTTTTTTGTAGACACTAGTGCAAATTTGACATTTTACTTTGTCTTATATGTGTAGGTTATAGTGGAACCGAAGTCTATAAGGAGGCGGTGTCATTTTTGCAATTTCTTCCAACTATATTGCCTTGGGTCTCTGAAAACCGTTGCAGTAAAGGGACTTTAGGCCTCAGTTACAAAAGAACCAAAGCCTATTAAGAAGCCCAGTAAGCAAAATTTCAAAATTGCCACCAGCATCAACATTTTTGGCCTCGGGTGTTTAGGGACTAAAGCAGTTAAATTAATTGAACCGAGGCCATAAAGCCTGTTAAATTCCCAAATCGCGAAACCCTTTCACTATTCATCGTCTTCTCAAAACTCTTTGCGTGCAAAACCCCTCTTCGCTCTCTCTGCCACCACCACTGTCTAGCTCCGTCGCCGACCAGCTACCATCCATTGTCGTCGATTAAATCGTCGCCTCTCGCTACCGGTGAGTTCGAAAAATGGGTTTCCCTTCGCATTTATTTTTTTGCGTTTTTGATTCGTTTGTGTTGCTGTGGGGTTCACAAATTTAGGGTTCAAAACACACCATTGCCCTATCACGAAGAGACACCGCAAGCGAAGAAGTGTCTTTACCATCGTAACCCACCATACCAGAAAACGAACGAGAATTGACACGACAGAGGCACCTCGAGTTGTTGCGCGCGAGCCACGAGCCCCACCACGAACGCGCTACCATGACGAGAACGCCTCCATTGCGGACGCGCCTGAGCCACCGCTGTAGATGGAAGCCAGCGCAAACTGTGAGCTCTTGATTGGCCAGCCACTACGACGAAAAACTCCCGGTGACCACCGCTGTTGCAAGAGCTCCAGATGTGTCGTTGCGAGCCATCGTGGCTAGAAGCGCGAGCTCTAGATTTTTTACAGAATGGCTTCGGTTCACATTAAAACCGAGGAAGAAGAGTAGCTATATGACTTCGATTCACACCCGAGACCAAAAGCCATCCCCTTTTGGCTTCGTTCTAATATGTCTCGATTTTGAAACCAGGATAGAATATAAAAAACAATTGGGGCTAAAAGCCCTTATTGCACTAGTGAGACATTTGTTTTTGTAAATGTTTGATTTTATAGATTATACCGTTTTTTATATCATTTGCACATTATCATTTTCAATGCAACTTTCGTTTACATTCAAGAGTTCTCGATAAGTCATTTTGTTTCTTGGTTTTGACAGTGCTTAGATATATTTTGTGGTTTATGGACGAATATGTCACATATATAGTTTCAAGAACCTATTTCAAAATTCTATTTGCTTATTACATCCGGGGGGATGTAAGTCATATTTGATGTTTTCATTTCATTTTCATTGTTCCATATCATTTAGAGTTTTATGTAATACATTTGTTATTCTTGTTGGTGATCATTTCACATCTAATAAGTTGAGTATGTTAAAAGATATTTTGTACTTGAAAGTATTTTGAATATATTTTTTTTAAACTATAATAATTCTTATAGACTTATATTATGAAAGAAAAATTATGTGAAAATGGTTATATGAGTTTGTTTTTTTTTTAAATATTCCTAAATATCAATTATAATTTCAACGATTTTTTATATGTGCTTATAATTTTGTAACTTATAATGTCTAAGCACTAACACAAAAAAAACCTTTTAACGTTCGATATTTTTGACCTTTGACGTCTGCCCAAACACCGACGTCGTACGGGTGACGTCAAAATAACGTCGAAAAAATAACAGACGTCATTTAACGTCGGTGCATTAAGAGTCCGACGTTAAGAAAAAGAGAAACCAGAAACGTACAGGTGGGTGTAGCGAGCTTGAGGGTCCTGAAACAAATGTCGTAGAGAGCTTCATTGTCTAGAACCATGCACTCATTAGCGTTCTCTACAAGTTGGTGAACAGAGAGCGTAGCATTGTAAGGCTCCACAAACGGTGTCAGAAACCTTAGGAGAAGGGAACACCGAAAACGTCAACATCATCTGATCTGGATACTCCTCATGAACTTTGAGATCAAAAGCGTCCCCATGTCGGAACCCGTTCCACCCCCAAAAGAATGGCACACCTGAAACCCTGCCACTTCACCTCCAGTCCAGTTCCATCAAAAACACGAGCAAATGAATTGAAATTAGTGAGAAACTAGGAAATTAAAAGTTGCGGTGGTACCTTGCAAGCAATCGCAATTTTCGGCTTCCTTGCGAACGACGTCGAGGACTAAATCGATGAGTTCGGCGCCCTCAGTGTAGTGGCCTTTAGCCCAATTGTTATCGGTGCCGAACTGGCCGAAGACAAAGTTGTCGGGGTGGAAGATCTGGTCGTAGGGGCTCGATCTGACGGAGTCCATGGTGTCGGGTTCAAGATCCATAAGGACGGCGCGTGGAACGTACCTTCCGCCGCTTGCTTAATTATAGTAGACGTTGATGCTTTCGAGCTGGAGCTCGGAGTCGCCGCTGTACTTTTCGGTTCTGGGAATCACATTTAGTCGTCGGCGGGAAATGTCGTGGAAACAGTGAACATTGTGAGGGTTTCTGTGTCTCGCGGAGAAATAAACAAAACTTAACGTCGGTGCTTTGTTAGTCCGACGTTAAGAGACGTCTGGCGCGTGTGTGTCCGACGTTAAGGGACGTCTGGCGCAAAGGAGTCCGACGTCCTTTTTTAAATGACGTCGGGGTATTTTTAAACAGACGTTAAGTGACGTTTGACCTAGAGCGGACAGACATTAAAAAGGTCCCGTTATTTACAAAAATGCCACCGGTCATTTTTAACGTTGAACATTTTTTAGACCGACGTTCTTGGGGTGACGTTATAAGGCTTTTTTGTATTAGTGAAGTTTGGATAAATATTATGTCATATAAAACAGAAAAAGATAATTATTATCCATATGTCCTAGTGGTTGTCATCCTTGTGAGATAAATAAAATATCGATGACATTATTTATAATCATTCACATAAAAAAATAAAAGGTTATAAACTTTGAATAGTTGAAAACAAAATATAAAATTATGATGGAAGATTCAGATTTTTAACTGAGTTGCAAAACTTACAGAGAAAATACGGGACCCTTTTAAATATTTCAATCATTGTTTGGCTGCCATCCCTTTCAAAATTCATTTAATGTAATTATATATTTATACGTATATATAAAGAGATTATGCTCTTGTGTATGCATCTTATATTCTAATTTTATCTTTTATAGTTTATAGTTTATAGTATAATTGTTGTATATAATAACAGCTATTTTAATTTTTTCTTAATAAAGTTATCATATAATCAGCGTTATAAATCCAATCAAAAAAGTTTAGCAGTACAATTTTGTTCTGCCAGATAACGAAATCATCGCTCTCATGCATAAACTAATTCAATTTAGGTATACAACAAATCGACTACAAAAAAAAATACGAAAGTGGTAGTTGTCCAAAATAATAAAAACTTGTTAAGAAAACTCATTCATGTCTGTATTTTATTATGTTACTTTTTTTTTAAATAAACAATAATTATTATTAATTTTTAAGTTAAAATATTTTTTAATATCTAAGTGTGAGAATTAAAAATAAATAAAGCATTATTAAATGATCAATTTTTACGATTTGAAAGATGAAATGAAACAGAATAAAAAAATATAATAACTTTTATGTATATTAGAAAGCGAGAAAATTATCTTTTGACAAATTTGATAAACTTTTCATAAATATAATAAAAATAGATTATTTTTTTATTTTTTAACTAAAATAAAGTAATAAAGTAGTATTTTCTTACCTAAATTAGTAGTTTCTCAAAGTTTTTAAAAAAAAAAACTTTGTTAACCTATTATTCTCTTAGAAAGTGTGCAGGATCGGACCATTATATGATCGGATGGTCAACTGATTGGTCAGCAAAACTCAAGCACTATCTAATATCTATTAAGAAAATAATATATTATCAAAATTATTGTATTATCTATTATCTTTTATTGATAAGTGTTATAAAAATTAGTTTTTTTGTTATTTTAAAACTGTGGTACAAAAGGATCAGGGTTCAAATTCTACAAAAGTCAATTTTTTTTAATTTTTTAATTTATTTATAATTTTAACTATAATATTAATTATAAGTAATATTATCATTTGTAATATTTTTATAAGTATTATTATTTGTAATTTTTAACAATATTATTTGTAGTGATAGTAGTAAAATTATAACCAATATTAGTACTGTTACAATAAAATAATTATAAGTAACAAATATATCACAACTATAATATTAAGTATAAGTAATTTTACATAAGATAATGATAATAAATTGTTTAAATGAATAATAATATTTTAACACAAATTATGTTTATTTACTAATAATAAAATAATAAAAATGAAAAATTTTTCTTCGAGTACTATTAGATGTTCGAGCCTAAGATGTTTATTTAATTTATTGGTTTTTTTTTTTCGTAAAAGCGCATTAAGATGTTCGACTCAATGCTAGAGTAGGGAGGAAGGAAGAAAACCACTGCTGAACTAGGGTGCTTGGAGGTCTCTAGCAAAGTGATGCTGGACAGAACCAATCAGAAGAGTGTTGGCGTTGAGCGAATTTAGTGGAACTCGAAGACGTTGATGTAGAAGCGTGGATGAGACCTAGGTTCTTTTACTTCTTATGATTGTTGTTTCAATAAAAATGGATTTTTAGAAAGAATTAGGGACGAGTCTTCTTCTTTGATTCGTTCCTTCTTCTTCTCTCTGTAGTCTCTATAGTGGGCAAATCTGATACCTAATCTGCGTAAAGTAGCCACGCATAGAGATGGATTCTACCGTGCAAGTAGGTATTGCAAAGGAGGACGCTCTAAGGTAACTTGTACCTTTTTTTCTTAATAAATTTCTATTTTGTAAATTTTAGTTCTTTTATGAATCTTGTATTTTTTTTTACTTTGTTTATGAACTCTTCCTTTGTTGTTCTTGTGACTTTCTTATTCTTGATTTCTTCTTTTTTCACAATTTACATTTATGTTGATCTTTATGAATTTTGAAATTGGTTTTGATTTATTATGATATAGTTACTCTTCTACCAACAAGGCAAAAAAAAAGAAAGAAAAATATATCTATATATACATATATATATATATATATATATAGAGAGAGAGAGAGAGAGATAGATAGAGGGGGAGAGAGAGAATGGGGGAAGAAGGAGATATTGGGTAGCGTTGAGTTCAACATTGTAAGAAAATGAGAGTTCAAAGGAAGAGAGTGCAAAGTAACCTCTACCCAAGGGTTGCGCTGCCGTCTAGAGAAACGGACCATTGTGAGCATTAAAGAGTGCAAAGTCACCTCGAGTGTTTTAGGGTAACCTTTGTTTGTACAATACAATTCAATTTAGCCTTTTCTTTTCATTCTTGTTTTTAATAGAAAAAACAAACGGATTAAATGGTTTAAGGGAGGAAACGTAACATCCCTAAGGAATATTACTTTTAAAATACCATAACGAATTAAAAGAAAATAAAATAAGACGCGATAATATTGATAATACCTCATTTATAATCACATGTTCCCAAAATACGGGGAAATAAAAATCGCAACGTTGCATACAATATAAATGTTCGTAATCCAAATTTATTACAACTATAAAAGCTAAAATAGCCAATGTCCAAAAACATGAAAAATATCATAAAACTCAGTCTTCAAATGCCCATATAATCCCGCTCTCCAAACTCAAGCGTCTCCTGACTCACCTGTCAAATCATCTGCTCCCGGATAATAAATTATTCGATCATCGCCACACACAAACAGATAGGGTGAGCTATGCATATATAAATATAAAATAAATATGACACCCATCCCAAGAAGTAAATTTACTGATATGTGTTAACTGCAAATTACCCACCCTTGATCTCATATTCCTTCATGAGTCACATGCATGAAACTAGGTCTTGGGACTTTATTATGCTCCCACGAAACTATCCCTTTCGTGGTCCAACCCTACGAGCCAATCCTGCTCTTATTCCAACCCCACAGACTCCTCGTCTATGGTAAAACATCCAAGCCTTCCTAGCTTGGACCCTGGCACGCACGCAATCACCATACTATGGACTCCTCACCCAATAGCAGCCAACGGGAATAAAACTATTCCTTGCCCATCGTGCGTCTGACGCATGTAATCACCATACTAAGGACTTCTCATCCAAAAGTAGCCGACGGGAACTAACCAGTTCCATGCCCATCATGCGTCCCACCACCAAGCACATCCCAGACCCCTATTGGACTTAGTCCGTCAAGCCCAAGCATAAAAGTGAGTGAACTTAGTCCTTCAAGTCCACTAATCCACGCATCAACAATTCCACAACAACCAAAATCGCCTGGCGCCACCTAGACTCCGCTAGGCGGATACTGGAAGTTAACCGCCCGACGGCCACACCCTTGCCGCCAGGCGCCAACGGCCAAACAGGAGCCACGCTGCTCTGTCACCGCTTGGCGGACACAACGCTGCCGCTAGGCACCTCCTGCAGACAGTGGCCACTGCCACTGATTTAGACCCTACCGCCTGGCGGCTCACCCCGCGCCGCCAGGCGCCATACCAGTAGCGCAATGCTACTGGTTTTTTGCACTATTCACGTGTCTTAAGAGGTTCCAAACTTGAAATTCGTCTTTCGCACATCAATCATTGTAATTAAGGCATAACACCACAACGAAACACAAAAATTACAATTAGTTCATGCCCAAATTAAATATTGACATGTCCTAACATGTTTTACTTTATTCACTAATGAGACAATTCAAGAGATGGTCCATATGGTACCCTCCTCTTGCAACAACACAATTAAACAGTATACAATACTCTATCAAACTCCAGCTACACACCCAAATCCTGTCAAATCAATTTAAGCATACACACATACTCTTCATCGATACTTGCATTAAACCTGCCCCATATCCACAACATACCTCGAGTCTCATACACATACAGTTTAATTTTCATATAATTCAGGTCACTAAGTTTAAAACTATGATTGCACCAATACTGAAATAATGAGACCATCACTGTAGTAACCATTAGTTATGAATTATCTAATCCATCCAACTCACACACATAATTTTCATAATTATCACTAAATGACATACACCCTAAAACATAGTTTATCGCACACCACAAAACTTTCTACCGGTTCCCAATTAAACCACTCCCATAAAGGGAATCCACACAAAACAAACTTTTCTTCTGAGTTGATGGGTCGCCTGGCGACAACCTTAGTGCCGCCAGGCGGTGCGTGAAAATCTGGGTTCTGCCCAGGTTCCTCCCGCACCCAGCATAACTTCTCCAACCACCCAATATCATCTTTACCTTAATACTGACACAATTTCTCATGCACACCACATCCAAGGGTTCATAACATATTCATATTAACATCAAAAAATGGAAAAAATAGAGTTTCATTTGGGTCCCTCTAAGGTTTGAACCCACACCCATGCAAATGCCAACTCAATCCCAAACCATTCAACCAATTTATGTTTCATGCTAACCAATATGATTCAATTATTATTATATTGGTTAAACCCAAGTCCAAGTCCTGTCAAAGACTTTAACCCAAGTCCAAGTCCTGTCAATCCAACTAAGTACGCTCAACCACTTGAGCTAATACTTTTCTACGTCATAGCATTCCGCATTTATTGTCTTAAAGATTTCCATTACCCACATTTATTAAATAATTATTTAATTATCTATTTAATTTTTCTCGGGTCTTACAGAAAACCATCTTGATTAAACCCTTAATCAATATTAAATAAATTTGGGTTGTAATTAGGTTAATTCTAATAAAAAATCCATTAAAAAAACTATAAATAAAGATTCAGGTAAATGGTAGATTACACAGTAATTTAGTATTTTTTTTATCTTACATCCAAACTAAACTGAGTTTAACATTTGGAAGATCTTTCTCAAAACGTACCCCATGTGTAGATGAACAGAAACCGATCTTCGAGTGAAACTTTGGATGACCAATCCACTTTATATATCGAAATAGAAAGAAAAGTACAATTAGCTGAAAATTTTATTTATATTTATTACAAATTATAAAAATTTATGTGTTAGCGGTTTAGCACCAATTCACTAGGTGGTGGAATGTATTGTCCTTTTCTAATTTATACTTCTTTTTCAAAATTTGTGCATCTTTCATCAAATTGTGTGTCTTTTTTAAAACTGGATCATACCTGGTAGTTGTTAAGAATTATAGGATCATTTCTAACCTATTATATTTTTAAATAAAATAAGAAATTAAATATGTTTTTGGTTTCTTAATTTTTAGTGAAATTTAGAATTAGTCCATCTTCAAAAATTTTGTCCAATTTAGTCCCCCAACTTTATAAATGTGTGAATTTAGTTTTTTTTTTAACCAAATTCTGTTAATTTTATTTGACGTTTCAAATGTGTTTCATGATAGCATCTGAGTTGTTTATAACGTTTGACACATTTTCGCTTTAATGTTAGCTCAAAAACATGTTTAAAAGATTAAATAAACTTAACAATAATTAGTTAAAAGGACTAAATTCATGGTTAAAATGACTAAATTTATGCATCTCTGAAGTCGAAGGATTAAATTGGACCAAATTTTCAAAAATGAACTAATTCCAATTTTTAGTAAAAGTTAAAAGACAAAAATCATACTTAACCCTAAAATAAATTGATGTTTTTACTTTAAATATTCGCATTAGATTAGATATAATATTTAAAAGACACCGCTTAACATTGTGTCTATCAAATAAATTATTAATACTATCACATGATATCTTATAAAAAAATTCAAAAGCTTTAAAACACAGTTTAACAGTTACTTCCTATGTTTTGACTTATTTTTCATATGAATGCTTTGACTTATTCCCTTTTTCGTCCATTTTATCACGTAAACTTATATTGTTATATTAAGATAACTTCCATCTTAAACCTTCATAATTTGAAATTGTTCTCATTATAAAACTTTCTAGTCTCATGGTTGGTGGTCATATCTTTGAACTTTGCTCTTCTTGACGTTCTTTGTAATGTTTTCAGTGATGACACCAATTGTTGGATCCACACAACTATAACAAAACACAAGACCAAAAACGAAAGAAAATGACTACATTATAATAAAAGATTCTTCATATAAAGAATATGTATTAACACAACATATATAAATACAAATATATATATATATATATATATATATATATATATATATATATATATATATATATATATATATTATCTGGTCCTTACATTTATGTTTATGTTTTTCTTTGGTCTCTATATTTTTAATCAACGAAGTACTAATATTTCTTAAATGAAGTCAATCTGTCCCTCCACATTGCTCTACCTTGCTCCACCTTTCACTACCTTCCTCCCTCCATTTTCCTCCATCGTAGTTAAGAAAACAAAATTATGATTTTAGATTATCTTTGGGTGTAATTTAGAAAAGAAAATTAAAATTTAAAAGTTTGCCATATTGCTTTGTTGTCTTCTGGTGAAGATTTTTGTTTTTAAAATTGCATAAATAAGGTTCCTTTTGATGTGATGGTGTTTTATTGTATGGAAATGGTACAAATTTGTACTTTATGGGCTCAAGATCATCTCAAGCAACACATCAAAAAATGTATCAGGCCCACCCAACATCTTTTCGCCCAATATCGTTGAGATTACTACTTTAAATGTGACTGAGAGCATCTTGACCACATCAAATTTCGGGATTATCTCGGACGCCATGAACGCATACTTGATACCATCCCATGATGACGGAAATCATATTTGTGACGACAATTTTTTTCTTTCTTTTTTCTAATTATTATTATTATTATTTCTAATAATATACTTATAAAATTTAAAGGCAAAATTATACATAAAATATTCACACACACATACATACACACACACATATATATATATATATATATATATATATATATATATATATATTTACAATACTATATGCATCTTATATTTATACCATTTAGTATATCTCATATTTCTTACATTACAAGAGGGAAAAAGAAAGTTATTTATTTACAATTCCCCCTCATATATTGGTTTTCAAACAGGTGGAGGAAAAATGTTATGGATAGGGTTCACTTGGACTGTTGGGGGTAAATAGAAGGTAACTCCGATTTGTCCTTCGATGACAATCGACGCGTTTGGAGTAGAGAGAAAAGTAATGGTAGAGTTTCCCGTTCCCTGAAATGTTACCGAATTATTCACTGCATTGGTTTCACATGCATGTCCTGGAAAAACAGCCACAATGTCGACAAAGAAGGGATCAGGCATGTTTGGAGCAGCCATCTATGATAAGGTTATAAAATTTTGTTTTTTACACACAATCATAAATAGGAAAGTGAGACAAATATCACATAAAAAAAATACAACATATCATAATAAAATAAAATGAAATGAAAATTCTCCCAATTCAATAAAACGAGATTTTTATTATACTTTTGTAAAGATATTGATTAATTTTGTAATGACTAGTCAGGATAAATGAGCTCATGACCAACAAAGTAACTCAAAAACATATCATCTTGAGTAATACTAACTCGTTTAAACCCCCAAGGTCATACATCCAACTACAATAATCAAATCTTTATTTATCATAAATTTTATTTCAATATTAAACCATAATAAATAAATAAATAGATATGATCAATGAATAATTAAAATAAATATAAATAAATAAAAAGAGTCAGTACGTAATTGAAGATAAATATAAATAAGTAAATGAGAGTAAATATAAATTGAATAAATAGGACCAGTGCACAACTATATATGAATATAAATAAATAAATAGGAACGAAAAATAAATATAAATTAGAATGAGGTTAGGGACACATCACTTAAGATAAATATAAAGACTAAAGTAATTATAAACAGATAAAAAAAATAATAATCAAAGTAAAAAGATAAAATGATAGATGTCTCCTCCCCTTACCTTATTTATCGTGGAAATTATACCAAGGTTGTACTAAGACTTCGTTGATATATATATTTTTTTTCTTTCTTCCTTCTCACATGCATAGCTTCTTCTTCTTTTCCTCTTTTTTTTCTTCTTTCGTTCTCAATATCTCTCCTCTCTTCCTATTCATCCTATTTATACTCTTATTTGTAATGATTACATTAGTTCAAATTTAACACATTTCCTTTAGTTCTGCTACTTCCGTTTCAATCGTATTACTGATTCGCATATTTTTTTTCCTTCACAGTAACATGATAGAATGATATTTATTGTTACTTTATCCTTTCATTTTTTTTTTAATAACTTTTACGCGTTATCTACTTGTCACCCTTTTATTCTATTTTTATTTTTCTTCTTGCTTTAATAGAATTACCTTATACGGTAATAATTTAATATTTATTCCAATGTATAAAATCTTATAGTTTAATTTGAAAATATATATTTCATATATAAGTGATTTAAAAAAAATCTAATTAATCTTATTAGGATATATTTTAAATTTGTCTTCAATAATTCTTAAATTATATGAAAATGATAATTATAATTTCATATAATATTCTTACTAAAAGAGTATATATCTTTTATTTTATTTATTTATATTATTATTATTTTTTTGGATGTTACAATTCTCACCTACTTATAGAAATTTTGTCCTCGAAATTTGTTTTTCATTGACTAAAATAACTGATGATAAATTCCTCTTATTTTTTTCTTTTAATTCCCATGTAATATCTCTATTAGCTTCATTCCACATGACCTTCACTAGAGGGATTTGTCTGCCTCTCAATTCTTTGACCTTCTTGTCCATAATCTGTACATGCATTGCGTCAAATGTAAGGTTATTCTTTAATTGTATTGTATCAAGTCTTATCACATGAGTTGGATCAGAAATATATTTTCTTAATTGAGACACATGAAAGACATTATGAAGGTTGGAAAGGAACGGATGTGAGCAAATTTGATAAGCAACATGACCTATTTTTCTAAGAATTTGGTAAGTGCCAATAAACCGGGGAGTAAGTTTCTTTGATTTCATCACTCTACCAATTCCAGTGGTTGGTGTTACTTTCAAGAATACATGATCACCTTCTTGAAATTCAAGAGGTCGTCTTTTCTTGTCAGCATAACTTTTTTGTCTACTCTGAGTTGTTCTTAATTTTTCCCTAATCATTTTGATTTCTCGGTTGTATGTTGAATCATGTCAGGACCTAATACTGAATTCTCACCGGTCTCAAACCAACACAAAGGTGTTCTACATTTCCTTTCATATAATGCTTCATAGGGTGCCATACCTATGCTGGAATGGAAGCTATTGTTATAAGTGAACTCAATCAAGGGCAAGCATCGATCCTAACTATTAGAATTTTCTAACACACAAGCTCTCAGCAAATCTTTCGTAGATTGAATGGTTCTTTCAGATTGTCCATCAGTTTGGGGATGATAAGTTGAGCTAAGGTGAAGCTTGGTACCTAAGGCTTGATGTAAACTTTCCCAAAATTTTGAAGTAAATCTAGGGTCCCTATCAGATATAATACTTATTGGAACTCCATGTAACCTGACAATTTCTTTTATGTACAATTCAGTCAATTTTTCCAATGAATACCTAATGTTAATGGGTAAGAAATGAGCAGATTTTGTTAACCTATCCACAATAAACCATATGGAATCAAATTTTTGAATGGTTCGTGGGAGGCCAACTACAAAATTCATTGTTGTACTATCCCATTTCCATTCAAGTATATCTAAGGATTGTAGCATTCCTACTGGCTTTGGTGTTCTATTTTAGCTTTTTGACAAACTAGACATTTTGCTACATATTGTGCCATTTCCTTTTTCATTTTGGGCCACCAAAACATTTTCTTGAGATCTTGATACATTTTTGTTGTGCCTGGATGTATGCTTAATTTGCTTTTACGTGCTTTTTCTAGAATCATTTCCTTAATTTCCTCATTATTGGGTACACACATCTTGTCCTTAAATCTCAAAGTTCCGGTTTTATCTATGCCAAAATTCTCCCCACCCCTTTGACCTATCAATTTCTTTTTCTTATTAATTAACTCATCACTTTCTTGTGCCTCATGGATTTACTTTTGTAAATTGTTAGTGATCTGAATGGAGTTTAATTGCATTTTATCATGGCTTAGGGTGACCGACAAATTCATGTCTCTAAACTTTTCTAACAAATTCATTTCATGAATCATTAGTGAAGACACATGTAAAGATTTTCTACTTAAAGCATCTGCCACTACATTTGCCTTTCCTGGATGGTAATGTAATTCAAAATCATAGTCTTTTAAAAATTCCATACATCTCCTTTGTCTCATATTTAATTCCTTTTGGTCAAACAAGTATTAGAGACTCTTATGATCACTAAAAACTTCAAACTTACCACCATAAACATAATGTCTCCATATCTTAAGTGCAAAAACAATGGCAACTAGTTCTAGATCATGGGTTGGGTAACTTTTCTCATGTGTTATTAGTTGCCTAGAACTATATGTCACTACCCTTCTATCTTGCATAAGAACACAACCTAATCCCATTTTGGAAGCATCACAAAATATAACAAAGTGTTCAGTAGGATCAGGTAATGCTAAAACAGGAGAAGTGGTTAATCTCATCTTGAGTTCTTGAAAACTATTCTCACATTTTTCCGTCCACACAAAAGCTTGGCCCTTTTTGGTGAGTTGGGTTAAAGGCATAGCTATTTTAGAAAATCCCTCAATGAATCTTCTATAATATCCTGCCAAACCGAGAAAACTGTGAATCTCAGTCACTATTTTTGGTGGCTCCCATTGTATAACTTCTTCTACTTTGGTCGGATCCACTGACACTCCCTTATTGGAGATCCCATGTCCTAAGAATTTTACTTTCTCTAACCAGAATTCACACTTAGACAATTTAGCATACAATTTCTTTTCTCTTAAGATTTGCAAGACAATCTGAAGGTGTTCCTCATGTTCCTCAAGAGTCTTAGAATAAATAAGAATGTCATCTATAAAAACAACCACAAATTGATCTAAAAATGGATGGAAGATCCAATTCATGTAATCCATGAATATTGCAGGAGCATTGGTCACACCAAAAGGCATCACTTGATATTCATAATGACCATACCTAGTTCTGAAAGCAGTTTTTTGTATGTCTTCTGCTTTTACTCTTATTTGATGATATCTTGACCTTAAATCTATCTTAGAAAATATAGAGGCTCCTCTTAATTGGTCCATCAAGTCATATATTCTAGGAAGAAGGTATTTATTCTTTACGATGAATTTATTTAATTGACGGTAATCTACGCACAACCTAAAACTTCCATCTTTCTTTTTAACTAACAAAACCGGAGCTCCCCAAGGTGACACACTAGGACGAATAAACTGTTTTTCAAGTAACTTTTCTAATTGTTTCTTCAATTCTGCTAATTCAGAGGGTGACATCCTATATGGTGCCATAGAGATTGGTCCAACTCCAGGCATCAGATCTATGGAAAATTCAATTTCTCTGTTAGGTGGTAAACAAGGAATATCATTGGGAAAGACTTCAGGAAAATTTTGAACAACTGTTATATTTTTCAACTCATCTTTCTCTTTTACTTCTAAAGAAGATAATAACAAGTACCCTTGAATTTCATTCCTTAAAGGCTCACTTTTTGAATCGGTATGTGATTTTAGACGATTCTCAGAGTTTGAAAATATCACTGATTTCTTAGCACAATTCAAAAGGACTTGATTGGAAGATAACCAGTCCATACCTAAGATTACATCTAATTGAGATAAATGTAGACATATTAAATTTACAAGGAATTTTCTATTCTCAATGAACAATGGATAGTGTAAACAAGCTCTATTGGTAATTATCGAGTCATTTGTGGGAGTTGAAATGACCAAACTAGTTTTTAGAAAGGAGGTCGACATATTAAGATGTTGAACACAATAATTGGAAATGAATGAGTGAGTTGCACCTGAGTCATACAATACATTTAAAGTTTTTCCTTTAATAAAACACGTACCTTGAATTAGATAATGGTTTTCAGCAGCTTCAGCTCCAGTCATGGTATACACCCTTCCTATTGTGGTAGGTCTTATCTTGGTTGCAGCTGGATTGAAATGTGGCTTTTGTTGTCCACACTTAGAGAATAGGTGACCAGGTTTGCCACAATTGAAACAGACTGGTCCCTTAAGATGACAATCTTTTGCAGAATGACCTTGTCCACATTTAAAGCATCTGATATGATCATATACAGGTCTACTAGAATTTCCTGATGAAGAATTGTTGGATTGGGTTCTCCATTGTGGGCGATTGTAAAGTTTTCCCTCAATATGTTTATTTTTATTTGTTTGGGGTCCAAAATACTTTGATTTGATATTTTGATTGTTCTCAAAATCTTCCAAAAATTTACACTTGTCAATAAGCATAGAAAAATCAGCAATTTCTAGTATTCCTACTGCTTTTCTCAATTCATCCCTAAGTCCATTTTCAAATTTTATACATTTCATCCTTTCCTCTGGGTGATAAAAGAAAGTAGAGTATTTTCCTAATTCTTCAAACTTGGAAGCATATTCCCCTACTACCATACTTCCGTGCTTCAACTGCATAAACTCTATTTCTTTTGCTCTCCTCACATCATTAGGGAAATATTTTTCTAAAAACTTTGTTCTAAATACATCCCAGGTAATTATTATTCTTCCTCCTTCAAGTAATCTCCTGGTATCATCCCACCAATATTCAACTTCTCCTATTAACATAAATACAACATAATTCACCTTTTGGTTGTCAGCACAGTTCATAACTCGAAATATTTTCTCCATCTCCTGAATCCATAATTCAGCCTTTTCTTGATCATATCCTCTAGAAACTTGTGGGGGTTTGTTTCTCCTAAATTCAGCTAAACCTTGTGATTTAGGGTTTCCTTCAGGTCTTTGATTCCTCATTAGAGCAGCAGACGTGTCTCGGATAGCTTGCATTGCTTCAGTTAATTCATTGTTCCTCCTAATGTTTGCCATCTAGAATCGTATGAGTTAGTAAATAATGAGCACATTTCACAAATCTCGCATGAAACGTTGCTCTGATACCATATAATGTGACGACAATTTTTTTTCTTTTTTCTAATTATTATTATTATTTCTTATAATATACTTATAAAATTTAAAGACAAAATTATACATAAAATATTCACACACACACACACACATACACACACACATATATATATATATATATATATATATATATATATATATATATATATATATATATAGTTACAATACTATATGCATCTTATATCTATACCGTTTAGTACATCTTATATTTCCTACACTACAAGAGGGAAAAAGAAAGTTATTTATTTACAATTTCTCCCTAATATATTGGTTTTCAAACAGGTGGAGGGAAAAAGTTATGGATAGGGTTCACTTGAACTGTTGGGGGTAAATAGAAGGTAACTCCGATTTGTCCTTCGATGACAATCGGCGCGTTTGGAGCAGAGAGAAAAGTAATGGTAGAGTTTCTCGTTCCCTGAAATGTTACAGAATTATTCACTGCATTGGTTTGTCATGCATTTCTTGGGAAAACAGCCACATTGTCGGCAAAGAAGGGATCAAACATGTTTGAGCAGCCATCTATGATAAGGTTATAAAATTTTGTTTTTCACACACAATCATAAAATAGGGAAGTGAGACAAATATCACATAAAAAAATACAACATATCATAATAAAATGAAATGAAATGAAAATTCTCCCAATTCCATAAAACTGGATTTTTATTATACTTTTGTAAAGATATTGATTAATTTTGTAGTGATTAGTTAGGATAAATGAGCTCATGGCCAAAAGTAACTCAAAAACATATTATCTTGAATAATACTAACTCGTTTAAATCCCCAAGGTCATACCTCCAACTACAATAATCAAATCTTTATTTATCATAAATTTTATTTCAATATTAAACCATAATAAATAAATAAATAGATAGGATCAATGAATAATTAAAATAAATATAAATAAAAAAAAGAGTCAGTACGTAACTGGAGATAAATATAAATAAGTAAATGAGAGTAAATATAAATTGAATAAATAGGACCAGTGCATAACTAGATATGAATATAAATAAATAAATAGGAACGAAAACTAAATATAAATTAGAATGAGGTTAGAGACACATCACTTAAGATAAATATAAAGACTAAAGTAATTATAAACAGATAAAAAAATAATAATCAAAGTAAAAAGATAAAATGATAGATGTCTCCTCCCCTTACCTTATTTATCGTGGAAATTATACCAAGGTTGTACTAAGACTTCGATGATATATTAATTTTTTTTTTCTTTCTTCCTTCTCACACGCACAACTTCTTCTTCTGTTCCTCTTTTTTTCTTCTTTCGTTCTTAATATCTCTCCTCTCTTCCTCTTCATCCTATTTATACTCTTATTTGTAATGATTACATTAGTTCAAATTTAACCACATTTCCTTTAGTTCTGCTACTTCCATTTCAATCGTATTATTGGTCCGCAATTTTTTTTCCTTCACAGTAACATGATAGAATAACATTTATTGTTACTTTATCCTTTCATATTTTATTTTTTTAATAGCTTTTACGCGTTATATACTTGTCACCCTTTTATTCTATTTTTATTTTTTTTCTTGCTTTAATAGAATTACCTTATACGGTAATAATTTAATATTAATTCCAATGTATAAAATCTTATAGTTTAATTTGAAAATATATATTTCATATATAAGTGATTTAAAAAAAAATCTAATTAATCTTATTAGGATATATTTTAAATTTGTCTTCAATAATTCTTAAATTATATGAAAATGATAATTATAATTTCATAAAATATTCTTACTAAAAAAATATATCTCTTTTATTTTATTTATTTATATTATTATTATTATTTTTGGATGTTACAATATTGGCCTCATCACACTGCAATAGTATCGATAGTAAAAAGTTTAAGAGCTAAGACATTATTAGGATAATATTCAAATTAATTATGTTAATTATTTGGTCTTATTGAAAGTCTTACCTCGACTAGAGATAAAACAACTTCATAGTATATATAACTGGAGTGCAAACTTCACTTTAAAAGCCGATTTTATGGGATTGAGTTAGACTTATACTCTACTTTCTAACATGGTATTAGAGTATGGTTAGAGCCTAAAAGAAAACATAGGGGAGCTCGAGCTCTATAATAGAAGATAAATTGGATTTTGACATTGGGAGTTTTTTTTTTTAATTGGCTAAAGTTTATGAGAAGTCACATATTTCGTGACACTTTAGTTCCATTAAAAAAATACAATAGTAATAATAAATTATTTAATTCAGTTTTTGAATATACTTATTTTTTATCAATTTCATTATGTAAGAGTATACACCACTGGGTAATTTGTTGTGTTATATTTTTGATTAAACAATCTTATCTTTTAATAAATAAAAAATAATTTATTTATTTAATAAAATAAGTAATTGAAAAATTACTCTTCATTTTAAAATAACTAGTACGAGACCAGTCGGTTTTTTTATTCTTTATATTATTTTTAAGTAGTATTAAAAAAGAATATAATTATATTATATTTTAAATGACAATTATTTTTATTTATAAACATATAGTTTTAATTAATCAATTAAAAATATAAAAAAGAAATAGTTATTAATTATGAGTAATAATTAGATAACAAATTAAATTAAATAATGAATATATATACACGTGAATGAAATATATGTTCTGTATTCGTAAATAATATATTTAATAATATTTTTAATATTAAAATGAATCATAATAAATAAAATAAAATAAAATATATATTCTGTGTTGGTAAATTTTATTAAACAATCTTATATTTTAATAAATAAAAAACAATTTATGTATTTAATAAAATAAGTAATTGAATAATTGCTCTTCATTTTAAAATAACTAAATAATTTCTCTTTTCAAAAGTAATTGCTAGATAATTATTTTAATATATATATATATATATATATATATATATTAAATTATATTATTTTCGTATTTTTCAAATAATTAGTCATATAAAATAATAAACTTATAAATTATATACCTATACTATACTACTAATAAAAGGAATTATTTTCTTAGTACCCAATTCTCTTACTACCAAACGGCATAGTATCGTCTAAAACCCATGGACAGCTGAATATGCTAACTTGAAAACCGTTAAACCCTAGCTGCTGCTTCTTCTTCCTCGTCGCTTGGCGCTCTTCTTTTCTTGGGCTCCGTTTTCTCCTTAACCTTGCAGAATAAAAAGCGTGAGAGGAAACGAAAATGAATATGAACGAAGAAAATGGCGAAGGGAGCGCGAGGAGGATCCAAGTGCGGTTCGTGACGAAGTTGAATGCGCCGTTCATAGTTCCGTCCACCGCCATCGCAATCCCTGCAGACCTCACTCGATTCGGCCTATCATCTCTCGTCAACGCACTCATTCAATCCAACGGTAATTTCAATTTTTAATCTCATTTTCAAACTGTGCCGTGTTTGTTTTGGTTATTTCAAGACTACTGATGAAATTCCTTGGTGGTTGATTTTGCAGATTCTGATTATCAGCCTGAGCCTTTTGATTTTTTGATCGATGGCGAGTTCGTGCGGATGTCGCTCGAACAGTTTCTTCTGGCTAAGGGAATCTCTGCGGTAATACTTTTGAAATGATTACAAATCCTGTTCTACTTATCTTTACAATTGTATGATTGTCTGTATGACAGAAAGTGAACAATGTACATTGGTTTTATGTGTGTAGTAAGAGGATGCGATTTTTCCGAATAGAAATTGAAGCTGCCTATTGATGTTTGTGTCTATTTTATACACTTATTGTTATTTTCATCTTTAAGTTCACAAATTTAAACACTTATACTGTGTTTGGTGAAGAGGAGAGAATTAGGTAGGAAAGGAATAGAAATAGAAATCGATAAGAAATAAAAAAGTAATCAATAGCATTTTGTCGAAGAGAAATAGATTAGAGATGAGGAGAGAGATGGAGAAATGAGTAGAAATAGGCAATACCTCATCAGCCTGACTCTGAACGGGATAAAACTGGTGAACCTTTGGTCTGATCTAATCTCGTCCAAGGTATTTTGGTGCACCACTTTTCTGACTGCCATGCTTCACATCAGTCTGCCTACCACACCCTTTCTTCATGCCAATCCGCTCAACATCTACCATGCCCTGCTACTTTCTTATGTGTTCTTAAGATATATTGTAAAGGAAACTCCAAATTTTATTGGGGAGAGATGCTAATGCGTGTTTTAAGATCAATATAGTCACTACACTGATACATATCTTTAAAAAATGGAAGACAATTTTTTAGTACTCTATTTATGATATAAAATATATATTTAATAATATAGTGGGTCATGCAGTTCAACTAGTAACCTCCTGTTTCAATCAGTGTTCCACTCATCTAGTACCTCCTTGACTGGTCCATAACCGTTTGGTTCTGATAACACTGAAGATAGGTGAGAAACGGTATTGTGGGTCCTTCTACCACACCATATAATCTCAATTTCCCCCTCCTCTCAGTCAAACAAGGGTTTAGAGTTATTTTAAGATGACAAATTCTTTAAGTATGGGACTAAAATGAAATTAAGTGATTATGTTCAGCGACTAAAATGATTGACAGTGTTTAAGTTCAAGAATTAGAATTACAATAAGTGGTTTGGTCTAAAGACCAACTTGACAGTGTTATGTATGTACAAATGTAAACTTTAGCAGAGATTTTCTAATGTCAAGGCCAATGTGACAGAAAAATTACACTTTTGGGGGTCACTTTTTAGATTTTAATACTTTCAGAGACTGAAGTGACATTAAATTACACTTTCTAGAACCAAAGTGACTGTTGACCCATTTTTTATGGAGTTTAGAGTTTCCATGGATTGCAAATATATCTTGGGGAATTACATGTTTAGATAAGTAGAATTACAACAAGTGGTTTAGTCTAAAGACCAGAATGATAGTGTTTTGTGTGTACAAATGTAAACTTTATCATTTTCTAATGTCAAGACCAATGTGATAGAAAAATTGCACTTTTAGGGGCCTCTTTTAGATTTTAATACTTTATAGATCAAAGTGACATTAAATTACTCTTTTTAGAACCAAAGTGACTGTTGACCCATTTTTTATGGAGTTGTTTGGAGTTTCCATGGATTGGAAATTTATCTTGGGGATGCAAACAATAATTACGAATTTCTTTTACTTTATTTCTTTACATGGGAAACTGACCAATTGTTTCCTTTTGCTATTATGTAATATAATCATCGCTAACTGTTTTATGGAAAGGTAGCTAACTGTTTTTTTAATGATCAAGTATTGGAAAGGTAACTGACTGTTTTGAATGGTCAATTTATAGGAAAGGATATTGGAAATTGAGTACACAAGGGCGGTGGCCCCACGGAAGGAGGAAGACCCGTCTTTACATGATGACTGGGTCAGTGCTGTTGATGGTTCTTCTTCTCGGTAAGCTTGTTAATGTGTCATATTTTGATGGAGTTTCTTAAAAAACTTGTACAGTTTCTTAGTTTGTGTTAATATATTCTATATTAACTCTTATGTTGGGTACTGCTGCTGGCAACTGTAATATGCCATTATTTTGTACGGGGCTCTCTGTGTGAAAGATTTTATCAAGGTTGAATTTAAGTCAGTGTGATTGGTTTTTGTTGACTTCAATCAATTTGTTAACCATATTTGGTGATAATGGAAAAAGTGATTGGAAGCAGTAGTTACTGCTTGGTTTATTTTTGCATTGGCAGTAGCCAGAGGACACAAGCCTAATTTTGAGTAGTTTTTTTAAAGTTTTGGCGATTGGGTTAATGAATGTTATTGTAAAGCCATTTTTTTAACTCATGAGTTCCCATTTTGAGGTGTATTTTGAATTGTGGTTGATGGTGATGGTGACAGTGGCAGTATTAAGGGGAAACAGCCTAACCCTCTTTGTGAATAGGTTCTTTAGAGTTTTGGCCATTGAATTAATGATTAGTATTATTGTAAATACTTTTTGTTTGTTTACCTATAATTTTCAGTGATATAATAATTTTGATTTTAGTTTACTAAGTTGAATGGTTTTTTACCTGTATCTCATTCATTAAGAATTTAAAGTTGAGTGTTACTGTTTCTGCAGGTTCTTTTTGACAGGATGTTATGATGGTTTAGGGAGGTATAAGAGTCTTACCCAGTTTTGTTCTTTTAGAATTATTGGCATATCATATTATTGATTACTTTCTCCATTTACTTGGCTTCCACCGTTATATGATTAAATTATATTTTAGGGTATGGAAAGGTGCTGGATTATGCACTCATATATTGGAGGGACATAGTGACGCAATCACTTCTGTCAGTATCATCAATCCAGAAGGTAAGGAAGACAATTATATTCTCCTAAATATTGCCAATTTTGTTTCTGTCCATTTTTCTGATTGCTAGTTGTCATTTTTTTTATTGATATCCAATCTATTTCTGATGAGAAAATTATGTTTATATCTAACAGTAAAATAAAGCTTATGGCTGGTTTTCCTTGGCACTCTATTAATTTTGCTATTTACATATTTGTTCTTTCCCTATTCCTTTGTTAGACTGTGATATTATGCTTTATTTGTCATTAGTAGTATTTTAATGTTTTAACTTCCTTAAGGGATACTTTCATTTATATGTACAACTGTAGTCAAAATTGAATGAGTTTCTGAATGGAAAACTGGGGTGAGGGGGGGCTGGTGGAGGATCATTAACACAATTTATATGATTGAACTAAGCCTATCGTGGAATGCATCCTGGTGGGTACGTAGAAAGCATGTCGGCCAAAACATTCTGAATTAAATGATGTTGAAGCATTTGTGCTTTAGTGGGTGGGGATAGCAACATTTGTTGTTTCTGTGTAATCCTAATATTGTTCCATAATATATATAGTATTATGATTGAATTGGTACAACATATGAATATCTGTACTATAATCAGGTCTGGAAACTGTTACGGTGGCTACTGCTTCAAAAGACCGGACATTGAGGCTATGGAAGGTAACTAAAAGAAACTACTAAACTACTGTTTCTTATGCTGTGCTTATGCTTATTATGTTATATTTTCCCATTTGTATAAAAGCTCAATACAGAAGAGCCTGTAAGCCAGCCTATGAGGGTCAGGGCTTACAAAATCTTGCGTGGTCATAAGTCTGCTGTACAGAGTGTTGCAGTGCAGACTTCTGGAGAAATGGTTCGTATTTTCTTTTCTATTTTTCTTCACCTCTCTCTCCTTGGTTTATGAGTACGGTAATATAGCAGTCTGTAACATTACTCTTCCTTGTTTCTCATGCATAGGTTTGTTCTGCTTCTTGGGATTGCACCATCAATCTATGGCAAACTAATGACTTTAATGGAGAAGATGACCTGGTTTCTAAGAAGAGAAAAATTGGAGGTCAAGTTGAGGAGTCTCAATTGGAGGTTTGTAGAACTTCCTTACATCTTATTGTTTAAATTATGCTGTCGAAATTGCAATTTGTGTAGTCACACATATTTCTTCCAAATATTTTGCATTTTGAAGTTTGTTTTAACTTTGACTTCTAAGGGATCATCAGATGTGACCCTTTGCTCTTCTTTCTCTGCATATTGTAATTGATGAATGGAATAGTAAAAAGTTAAGTAGGATGCTGTGTTTGCTGGCACTAGGGGCCGGAGGCCATGTAGGAAGATGTTTTGAAGCTATTCTAGAAGAAATTTGATCATCTAATTCTGAGTTAAGTTCAAACTTATGTTAATAACTATTGTAGACTTGTAAAATAGTTATTTAAAAGGTTTAATTAATCTTAAAGTACCTAGTTTGGTACTAGAGTGTCAAATTAGTACCCGCTTTTAAAAAAGTGTCAATTGCATCCCAACTTTTGAAAATTGCTTCAATTAGGTCCCTTTCAGACAGTTAGTCAACGTGCCACGTGTCAATCTGTGGTTTTTTTGATTTTTTTTTAAAAAAAATTTAATTTTTTTTTTAATTTTTCATTTTTTTAAAATTTTTTTTTTAAAAAATTAAAAATGCCACGTGTCAAGTCCCTGTGTGTGACACGTGGCATTGTTAGTGCCACGTGGCATTGT
>Ga0214542_1000128_pt1 | contig 107619 bp, 47 predicted proteins | sample CNSS1metaG_FD_160096 | JGI IMG/M metagenome (GOLD analysis project Ga0214542, IMG submission 160096) | Root nodule microbial communities from cowpea collected in UCLA plant growth center, Los Angeles, California, USA - CNSS1 | ecosystem: Host-associated > Plants > Roots > Nodule | place: USA... | reverse complement strand
GGGGACTAGTGCTACCTTTTCCTATTTGCACTGCAATAACTAAAAAACATTTCAACCTGCTGTTGTAACCTGACATACAATTGCCAAAGGGTCGATTGTACGCTTGGGCTGACGAATTCCTTGTCGTTGACCACTTCTTCTCACTCTCGCATTGCCTGATAACGACCCACCACCACCACCAATCCAAATGGTTGCCGGAATCTCACTTTCCCCCTTCTCTGTCTTGACTTTCTCAGTTCGAAACCACCCAGGCCTCACTTTCCCCCTTTTATCTCTTCACTTTCTAACTCTGGTCGCCCCACCCAGGCCTCACTTTCCCCCTTTTATCTCTTCACTTTCTAACTCCGGTCGCAAGTTGGTATTTCCACCTTCTCTCTCTTCACTTCTCACTGCGGAACGGACCTCCCCCCTTTTTTCTCTTCTCTTTCTCTCTCTAAAAGACATTTAATCTCATTTTTCTTTCCCTCTCAGCTGCACTTACGAACAAAGATTTTCAGTTATTAAAAATTAAAAAAACTGCTGCCACGTAAACTGTGTCAAAACCTTATCAAAAAATTTTATTGGAATATCATTATCCTAAAAAGTGTTGAAAAATCCAAGGATGCATATGGTTAAAGGAAAACATTTTCCTTTGTTTTTTGGTTGTTGGGAAAACATTCCCATCAACATTAAGAGTATGAAAAGGAGGCTTACTTGACCAATATATTTTTTAAACAATGTTTTATGACAATTTTTTTTCATTATAAAATATAACATTTAGAAGAGTCGTTAATATCAGTAATCTATTTAAAAATACAATATTATTAAAAGGTTTTATATCGATTAATGTAGAATATAAGAGTATTTTAAAATATCATCAACAGAAATCATGGATATATGAGACTGATTTACGACAAACATATCAGTAATTTTAATTTATTATAGTTTTTATATTTAAAGAAATATTATTTTGATTTACTATTGGATTTATGGGTGTTTTTGAATGAACTATATTAACCAGATTTTTTAACTAAATAAGATTTTATAAAAAAAAAAAAACATTTGGCTTTTAATTACCTAACTAAATATGATGTAACTACCGGTGGTCGCTCTATGGTATTCTCTTGTTAATCATCATGATTCCTGGTGTATCCGTGATGATTTTAATGTCGTTCTTTTGTATTGAGGATGGTGTTGGCTTTAGTCCAATTTCTTAGGTTGTGTTGAGGATGTGAATAAAAAAATTATTAAAATATTTTTTATGCTTTCTCTCGTTGTCTTTTAAATTTCTCACATGATTTATTTATCTTCTACTTTTACATGTTTTTTGTTTGTTTTTTTGAAAAGAGAAATTAGGCACAAATTCATCATGTTCTCATTTTTTATTTGTTCTCTTCCTTTTTTAAAGATAACAAAGGTATTTCTTTTTTATCTTTTGATAATAAAATATTAGTTTAATAATTAGTATTTTTTTATCTTGTAAGTCTTTTATATATTAATTTATGTATGAATATAGAAGGAAAAATTATGTATTATATATTTTTTCATAATCATTTTTTAGTTCTGACTTGATTATCATATGTATTTTTTTAACAATTACGTTTCTCAATTTTTGATAAATTATTTTTAGTCTTAAACTCTTTGTTTAAATAGATATATTGATGAAAAATAAAATAATAGATTCATCTTTTTTAAAGTGGTGAAAGGAAAAATATTAATTCTTTGGAACTTATAAATCGATATAAATCTCACAATTTTGGTTTAAATCAAAATACACTCAAATCATTTAATTTTAGTTCAAATTTTGCATATAAAACTACCTCATTATACTAAAATACATGAAAATAACTGTACATTAATTTAGATGTTGATGTCCAAACTATGACACTAGATCCAAATGGGAAAAAAATGGGAAGAGTTCAGATTCTCTACTGAATTTTTTAGTGTTGTCTTTTACTGAGCATTAAAAATATATTGTATTGATATTTTAAATATCTTTTTAATATATTTTAAAATGTCAAAATTAATGGTAGTCAGTGTATTATGAAGACACAATAGAAAAATAACACAACAAAATCCAGCAGAAAATTCAAATTCATGTATTTTTTAAGAAATACTAGATGTATTTATAGAGTGATAAAATAAATAATGTAAAATTAAGCAATATTAATTAAATAAGGACTTACCTCAACTAAGCAATAATGATAATAATAAATAATAATAATAATAATAATAATAATTATAATAAAAATAATGATAATAATAATATTATGACACCTTAAATATCCTATAAATATTTGATAGAAATATAAGATGTAATCAAACTACTCATATATGTTAATATATGAATATTTGTTCCAATATATTTATTTTATAATATTTTATAGTTTTTTTTTTTTACGACGAGGCTAATTAGGTTTAGTTGTACTACATTACCCAACATGAATGGATAGGTACAATTTTAAACATTTGAAACATACACTTTCTCGAAATCAATTCACATAGCTTCAAAGGTGTATCTCAAAATGGACAAAAACATCATGTTCTTTGTTAAGTTTTTGTATTAATTTTTAGTTCTGCTATTTAATTTGAAATTATTAAAACTTTATTTAAAATATTGAACTCTTTTCTTTCCAAAGCTTTAGTGAAAAGTAAAATTTCAATGTTAATTAAATTAAAAAAAATATTTTGATATTCCAACCAGTTAAAATTGAAATTATATTGGAAAAATAAAGGATTCACTTGCCACGATCATAAATATAAGATCGTAACATAAATGAATATGTTATAATAATATTTATTAATGTAAAGATTTAAGCACTATAATGTTCTATAATAAATATACTTTTTATTGTTGATAAAAATATATTAATAATTTAATTTTAAAAAATAAAAAATATATAATCGAAATATCAATGTAATTGGCTGTGAAAGAATTGTTTTTGGTAAGATATAAATGCCAACCTTAAATACATCCAACTACCCATCTAGAAGTATTAAAAGTTTAAGTTCTGGTATGAAAATAATTTTGTAATGCAATGCCCTTCATAAAGTGAGGCTGCTTAGTCACATCGGAAACTGTAAACCAAACTTCATGTATTTTTGGAAATAGTTATATTTATATTTATAAAATTAAATTTGCTGTTAGACATAAAAAAAGCCCTTAATAAAGTGTAGCTCCATAATCTGCCAACACTTCAATTTATATATTATATTTGTATTTTATTATTAAATATCTAATATAAAATTTAAAAATATTTTTATAATAATGATTTATAAATTGTTTATGTTAAAAATATTTAATATATTTGATTTTAATTTGGATTCATCTAATAATAATCATTTAGATATCATATTTTTAAATATATTTATATTTTGTAATATATATATATATATATATATATATATATCAATCATGTATCATGTAATATTATTTTTAAAATAAATGTATCAACATGTTATACTTATGACTCATATTCAATAAACGTTTCTGGAAATGTTTTTATCTATGCATCATAGATGTAGCCGTTTTTTGAATTTGGATTTTCTGATGAGTTTTATTGTGTTATTTCTTTATTGTGCCTTCATAATATATTGATTACGCTTAATTTTGATATTTTAAAAAATATTATAAAAATATTTAAAATGTCAATAAAATATATTTTTAATATTTAATAGAGGATAACACAAAAAAAAAATCAGTAGAAAATTTAGACTCGAAATACACTCTCTCGATCTTATTTTCTCTTACTTAAAAAAAAAAATCAAATTCTCTTACTAATTTAAATATCATATAGCTTTTTTGGCAAGTAGATTTATGCGTTCCAGCACTAGAAGTATACATCTACGTTGTAACCTCAAAGTTGTCTTTCTTACTTTCTTTAATTTGTCATGTCCTATGTGCTACATGTACCACGTTAGTAACATAACATTATTTTTAATACAAAATTACATGGGAAATATTAAAAATAAATAATTCGAAATTTACATGAATACTGAAAAAAAAAAAATCATCTGAGAACTCAACTTTTTTTCGAGTTCACTTTACTGTCCATAACAAACTAAAATTTTCTTCTGCCTTTGAACCATATTAAGACATTAGTAAACTAAATACTTATTGTTTCATAAGCTATTAAACAAACTACAAGGTAGACATTATTAAACTAGGACATGATTAAACAATAATAAATCAACTAATCAATTTTTTTTCTCGTTCAACACTCTTTCACATTTACTTGTTGCACACTTTCTCCATTTCTTTTTATCATTATTTGCATAAAAATAGGTCAAGTATCGGTAAATTCATTTATTTTTTGAAAAATTATGTTTTGAAAAAATTTTATTGACAAACTTTTGACAAAGTATATGTGACAATGCTTTAATGGATGAAATAAAGGTTTGATATGATTTGGAAAGAGAAAAAAAAATGTTTGGTGTGTGTTAAAGCAAATTTTGTCAAACGTTATTAAAAAAAAGGAAAATAATTTTTTGACTACTAAATTTTGATAACTTTCTCTTACAATCTTAGGTGTCATTTTCTGATTGGTTTCCATTTTTTCATTTTCTCTTTCTCAATATTCTAAAACCACTTAAGAAATGACACCTCATGTTGTAAAATAAAGTTGTCAAAATTTAGTAGTCAAAATATTATTATTCTAAAAAAAAGTTTGTCAAAGTATCATAGTGTTTTTTTTTTTTTCATGTTTACTTTAGAAGTAAATAGTTCGAAACTTACATGAATTCTGAAAAACAAAATTGAGAACTCAACTTTTCTGAAGTTCAATTTTATGTATTTCCATAACAAGCTAAATTTTCCTCAGCCTTTTCTATACCATATTAAAACGTTAGTAAACTTGAAGTTTATTGATTCAAACAATCTCACTTTTATTTATTTATTTTCCCTTTAAGTTTATCATATTTTATTTCTCAAATGAATATTTTAATCCAAACTAAAATCTTAAAACGTCACACTCAATCAGTTCGGCGATTCTCTCCACCCTCCATTCCCATGCTTCCATGAACTGCTATATGATGTTCCTGGCTCACAGCAAATTACCGACACTCTCCTTCTGCTCGTACAGGTATTTCTTCCTAACTATTAATCTCTGTCTATAGTTTGTTGATGTTGGATTTCGTCTTGTCCTTCTCCTTCAACCACACCATGTGTGATGGAGCTGGTATTTCACAATTCATGAGCACATGGGCTGAAATGGCACGTGGTGCAACCAAACCTTCCATTCCACCGGTTTGGCATAGGGAGCTTCTCATGGCAACACATCCACCTCGCATCACATGCAACCATCGCGAATTCGAACATGTCCCAGACACAGTCAAAGGAACCGTCACATCAAACAGAACATGACATGACGTGGTTTGATCTCATCACAGCATGTTTGTGGCGCTGTCGTGGCAGATGAGGATGTTCGCATTGGGTGGGGCAATGCATTGTATGGCGGAGTAGCCAAAGTTGGGGCTGGAGCATTTGATGCAGTAATATATCTGATATCGCATGAGAATGCAAACGGAGAAGAAGGTGCAGTGATACCAATTTTGTTGCCTGCCAAAGCGATGGAAAGGTTTGAACACGAGTTACATGACATACTTCTCGAGGTGAGCTTTAAACCTAACGTCCGATATCGATTAGAAAAAAATGTCTAAAAGATAGATTATGACTTGCTTCTGATATCTAGAAGTAAACTTGAGATCTACTTCAACTCTACAAAATTAACTTCTAAACTAAAATTTGCACTCCACTTATATATTATGAATTAAACTTATATAAATTAACTTTATTTCTAATTGATATGGGACTCTCAACATGTTCCTATCTAAAAGCAACCTACCGGTAAGATACATGTTTTTTACATTGTTTATATAGTTTGTATATAGTTAAGAGAATTTTGGTTTATATTCTGTAATGTTGACCAAAACCAAAGTAAAACTAGTAGCCAAATTATTACTTTTTTAATTACCAAGGTAGCATATTGTAGGGAATATTTATCCACGCTAACGTTCAAGTATTTAACATTTCTCCATGTAAATTACTACGGGATCTTAGCATTCTCTTCAACATTTTTCTATAAATTATTATCATCAATGAAATTTCAACTTTTCTTTATTTATTATCATCGTCAAAACTTCATTTCTCTTCAAGATTTTAGAATAAGATATTCATCTTCTTCTTTTATCAACATAAATATACATTTTGTTATAATTTAATTTAAAATGAAAGAAAATTATAAAAAAAAAATTGTCTTTGAAAGTTTTAGAACTGTATTTAAATTTATAAAAATTTATAAGATCAATTATATTTTTATATTTTGGTCTCCAATTAAAATATTTAAATAATTAGTTGTATTATTATAATTATATTTTAATATTTACTATCGCGAAATTGTCATACTAGTTACATTTTCTTCTTAGTTTATTTTATTTTTTAATGGTAAATAATTATTTTTGGTTAAAAATAGCATTTACCACAAAATGGTTAATTAGAAACAAAAATACATTTTTATAACAAGATTCGGTGTAAACAATGTCAATTCATAAAGAATAATTTAAAAAAAATTGCAATTCATTACCATTAGTTAAACTAATGATATCTCATATTAAAATTAAAATAAAGTTTCAATTACATATGCAAATAAGAAAGGATGGCTGAAAAAACCAATATTCTTCATCTTTTTTCCTGATCTTACTTTGATAATAGTTATTTTTTGTGTTATTATACAATTATTAATTTATATCGAAACTTATCAAAATTAAGAATTATATATATATATATATATATATATATATATATATATATATATATATATATATATATATATATATATATAAGTTTTTTAATTATAAAAATCACACAGAAATTTCAAAAGAAATTACTTTACATCACTTTTAATATAAAGTTTTTCACATGGTTTTACTTTTCATATACCAATTCAGGTGTCTTTGTAAGACCTTCTCTTTGTTCTTCCCCAACTTTGAAATGACTTCCACCCTAAGATGATCTCCTCTTCTCAAGTTGAGATGGTTGAAGGGGTGTATGCAAATATATTTCGTCGACATTTAAGTCAGTAATTTTTTTTGTATTGTAGTAAAAATAAGACTAAATTATTCGTTTGGCCTTGAAATAATTTAAGTAGGTTCCTTAATTTTTTTTTTTTATGTTTTTAATTTTTTTTAAAATTGATTTAATTAAGTCATTTATGTCAAATATGTATCTATGATATTAAAAACATGTTACGTATTAGTTTGTAATTTATTTATTTATTTTTTATTTTTTTAAATCTTTTTTGTCCGAATACTAACATAAAAGACTTTTACATGTTATTTTAGAATTTTTACGTCTATTTTTGTCAGATATAATGATGAAAGATGTAAATTTATGTCAATTGACTAAACAATAAACAAAAGTTGATGTTTATTGCTTTTATAATACCCGTAAATTTATATCTATCGTAAACATAACAAACATAAATATTTTACTCTCTTTTTTTGTCTTCAATTTTATGTATGTTACTGTTAATTTATGTTTGTTAATATATATATATATATATATATATATATATATATATATATATATATATATATATATATCCCGGTTAGTTCTATAATACGGGTAAAGTTTTGAGTTTTTTTTTTTAATTAAATTGGTTTTAGCATGAAATCAAAACCTGGAAAAAGAAAAATATCAAGAACAACATATAGATTTCAAACATAACGTTAGTAATACATAATACATATTTCTAAAGTCAAAATAAATAATTAGTGAATAAAATAGGTATTCTGAGTTAAAAGAAAAAGTTAATTAAATTTTATCTTCTGCATGCTTGAAAAAATAATTTGTCTATTCTCGCCTTATTTCAGTCATGTCTTCCTTTAATAAGATGGGTGAGAGATCCTAAAAAACTTAAAACACTGATACAATATTATTATATGTAAGAGTTTTTTAAACGCCTGTACAATTTATGCACAATTTATAAGAGTTTAACACTTTGAATTTTTCAATCATTCAAATGTTGTACTCACATTTGAATGAACTACTCTCTACTACACTTAAATAAATAATGAAAGAAAAATTAATATCACTTTTACACAAAATAAATTTAAAGAGTGATATAGGATATATACATTAAATTTGTATTTGTTTGTTTCTATTTAATGATCGGTTTTTCTCGCAACCTTAACTCATTAAATTGAAGTCATACTTACACTCAAATCATCCAAAACTTACACAATTTTAGTTCAAATTTTACATATAAAACTACACCATTATAGTAAAATACATGAAAAATACTGTATGGTTGATTCCAAGCTATGATGGTGGATCCAAACGGAGCAAGAACGGCTAGACTTTATGAAGTCCTTTTTTTTTCATCAGAAAATTTAATTTTATAAATATACGAAGTTTCCGATGTGACTAAGCAGTTTTTGGTTTACGAAGGGCATTGCATTACAAAATTTCCATGCCAAAACTTAAAGTTTTAATATTTCTAGATAGGTTGTTGGATGTATTTAAGGTTAGCATTTATATCTTACCTAGAACTATATTCATATTTTGATTATATATATTTTTATTTTTAAAACTAAATTATTAATATCTTTTATCAAAAATAAAGAATATGTTAAATACAGAACATGTTCAAATTTTTTTACTTTAAATTATTAATATATATTATTAAAATATTTATTTATGTTATAATATTATGATTTTTTTTCTTTTTTAATTATAATATCGATTTTAACCGGTTAAAATATTAAGATATAATTTTTTTAAAAGTTAATTAAAATTGAAATTTCACTCCCCACTAAAACTTTGGAAAGGAAAGAGTTCAAATTTTTAAAGTAAAATTATAATCTTTTGTAATTAAATAACAATTAAAATTAATACAAAAACTTAACATAGCACGTGATGTTTTTGTCCATTTTGAGGTGCACATTTGAAGTTGCACCTTATTTTGATAGAAGCAAATAGGGATTAAAAATAGACATGTTTCCATGGCATTGTTTGACGAAAAATTCTTGTATTGGTTGGGTATAGAAAATATCTTACTTCTTCAATTGGATATAAGGATGTAAATATTTGTGTTCCATAATCGTCATAATACTCATTTCCGTCATATTTCTATTTTTTTTTATATTTTTAAAATACTCATATTTTATTAAGTAACTTTATATATATATATATATATATATATATATATATATTTGAAAAAAATTGGGACTAAATTGAATCAAAATGGTATATGTGAGGACTAAATTGAAACAAATAAAAGTATATGGTTATATGGAACTAAATTGAAACAAATAGACATATGATGACTAAATTGAAATCAAGACAATAACACTCAGTATCTTATCACGTGTAACACCAAGGACCTGACGTATGACAAAAAAAACAAAAAAAAAAACATAGACTGATATGCGACACGCCATTAACGACATTAATATTTTTGTTTCTGAAATAGGCCTAATTGAGATAATTTTTCAAAAATTAAGACGTAATAGACAATTTTTTAAAAGTAGAGACCAAACTGAAAAATATCCGAAAGAAAGTTGGTACCATTCGATTAATTAAGCATTCTTTTTTAAAACGAAATTAGAAGCCAAATATTAAAAACAGATAGTTTGAAACTTACATAAATTCTGAAAAAAAAAAATCATTTGAGAACTCAACTTTTATCGAGTTCAATTTTTTGTATTTCCATAACAAACCAAAATTTTCTTCGCCCTTTCAACCATACTAAGACATCAAATATTAAAGTTATTCTTTCATAAGCTACGATAATTTTTTTATTGGTTTTCTGATGCTATCTTCTTTTCTGCACACTAAAATATACTAATACTGGTATTTAAAAAGAAAAAAGTGATATATTTTAAAATATCAAAATCAATACCCAATATATTTTAAGGCAGTACACAGAAATAGCACAGAAAAAACCATTTTGGAAAACCATTTCAGAATCTAAATCCTATTAACAAACTATAAGGTAGACTTGATTAAACTAGGACTCCATATTTTAGTTTGGTTTTGGTTCCAAAACATGTGATCCAACTCTTTTGCAAACCTATTCATAGCTTCAGCAGGCAACCAGATTGGTAAGATGATGCCTTCTTCTCCATTTCTATTTTTATGCAAAACCTGATAGGTTGCTCCAAGAAACCTCCCAGCTCCACCTTCAGCCACTCCACCATAAACACCCTCACCCCACCCAAAATCCGCTTCTCTAAGCTTCAAACGTCTCAAATCCGAAATAATACAAGACCTCACAGTTGTAAACGTGCACCGATCCTTAATCACCATCAAATCTGCCACCGAATGCACGTACTCCTCTGTCACCTCACCTTTCACTTTCTTTATCAACTCCACTGCGTACCCAAACGGATTCTCACAAAGCTTCCCTGCAGTTGTGACTGCTGCAGGGTATGCAATAGCATTGCCGTAGTAACCAACAGGTAAAGGAGGATTGAACTTTGCACGTGCGTTCACTATCACCATCATGCGAACCTCCTCTTCTGCCTCTATCTCCAACGCTTTTGTACGACAGCGCCAGAAGCATGCTGTGATGAGATCAAACGTGGAACTGTGCTGAAGGTGGGGTGGAACCAAGCCACGAATAGCGGCTATTTGGGAAGGTCCAAAGAAGAACGACCGAAGAACCATGTCATGGTCGTTTGATGAGACGGTTCCTTTGACTGTGTCTGGGACATGTTCGTATTCGCGATGGTTGCATGTGATGCGAGGTGGGTCTCTTGCCATTAGAAGCTCCCTACGCCAAACCGGTGGAATGGAAGGTTTGGTTGCACCACGTGCCATTGCAGCCCACGTGCTCATGAATTGTGAAAGACCAGCTCCATCACAGATGGTGTGGTTGAAGGAGAAGGCCAAGATGAAACCACCGCACTTTAGCCGTGTCACCTGTGATGTCATCAGTTGAAATCCAACATCAACAAACTATAGACAGAGATAAATAGTTATGAAGAACTCACTTCAAAATTACAATACCTGTACAAGTAGAAGGGGAGTGTTTGTACTTTGGTGTGAACCAGGAACATGGTATAGCAGTTCATGGAAGCATGGGAATGGAGGGTGGAGAGAATCACCGAACTGATCGAGTGTGACGTCAGCATCAGCCTCGATGAACATGACACCTTCTCCGGTGCAATCCACCATCAATTTACGGCGAGGACCCTCCCTAAGCCTACCGGCAAATGGGTAATAGAAGACAAGTGTTTGTGACAGTGCTTGGCGAATGACTTGAACTGGGTCTTTCTCTGCCATTGATGTTTGCTTTGGATAAATTTGTATGAATGGAACGTGAAAACGAAGGCCTTCTTGATCATCGATGTCGGAAAGTAGCTTAATTTCATGAGGAGTGGGGATAGCTGGAGGGACCAGCTGGGGTTCGCATCTTCGCACGGTGAACTGTAGAGAAGAAGAAGAAGATGAGGCCATGAATTATGTGAGTATTTATTAAGAGAGAGAGAGAGAGAGAGAGAGAGTTACTTAGTAACTTGTTTGTTTGAGTTGACACAGTACCTACGACTGTTACCCCTTTTATAAACAAACGGATCTCCAGTCATAATAGACAAACTCGATTACGGAACGAAAATATTATTTTGGCAGTACTTGTATTCGTTTGACAAAAATAATGAAACTCAATTGCCAGTCGAGGATTTTTTAACACTATTATATTAAAATTTAATTGTAATGTTTATGTTTAAACGTATCGGTAATTTTAATTTATTATAATTTTTATGTTTAAAGAATATTATTTATATTTACATCCATGTATCAGATTTATAGTTTTTTTAATGAATTAAATTAACCTGATTTTTTTTTAACTGAACGAGATTTTATAAAAACAAAAAAACATTGAATAATGAAGGGACTTGCTTTTACATAGGAATTACTGAAATTATTATTTTATTTATTTAATATTATTTTTTAGACTCAAATCCATCTTTTGTACACATAGTTTAGCATTATCAATAAAAATTTAATCACATATTTAGTCTTTCAGTTTTTTAAAATTAAATAATTTTAGTTGTTAATCAAAACGGTTAGTATATTCATTAAAAACAATATTTATTCAAGTTAACGATGAAGTTTTATTTTTAATACCATAATAAGTAGTTTACAATAATAGACGTGTAACATTTTTAAGCAGTTAAATAGCATATTAGCAATAGATTAAAATTGTTTAATTTTAAAATTTGGAAAAATAAATCTACAGCTAAAATTTCATGAAACTTGCATATTTTCAGATCTATAAAGATTAAAAGTGGAATTAATATTTTCTTTATATCATAAATTATACTATTTTACATTTCTTTTTACTTTTTTGTTTTTATTTCTATGATCACATATTCATAGTACGGTGAAAATAGTGTTCGATATGCAAACATCTTTCTATTTTATTTATTTTATTTATTTAAACGGTGGTAGTTGTAAACAAACATTATTTTTCTTTCACGTTTTAAATAAGGTTTCACGTGTTTTTCGTAGTAGTCGTGTAATAGATTGGTGGTGTTGGAAGGGACATAACCCGCAATCAATCACCATCCAAAAAACAAAAGTCTATTAACATTTGTTATACTAACATATACGAATACGTAGATTAATCAATGATTTAGTCATTTAATTTGTTGGTTTAGTTTATTTTTTGTTTTATTATTTTTTGTTCATTTTAGTTCTTTATTCTTTTGAAAATATTTAATTTGGTCCTTTTTGTTAGGAAAATATATTTTTAACAATTAAAATTTGACAACTTTCTCTTATTATTTGAGGTGTTATTTTTTAAGTAATTTTTTATTTTTTTTAATATTTGAAAATCACTTAGAAGATGATACTTCAAGTTAAAATAGAAAAAATTTAGTTGTCAAAATATTATTGTCATTTCTGTTAAGTTGGCCTTAACACATTATATTCGTACTAGGGATGTTAACGGAGCGGGTAGGGTACGGATAGTAGCTCCCCCGTACCCTATCTGCTAGATAAATATTCATCCCGTATCCATATCTGTCATATATCTGTTATGTGGGTACCCGTCTATTTTTTTCATATCCGCGATCCGAGGGTATCCACGGGAACCCGCGGATATTTACAAAATTATTTAAAATATAAATATTTAATTATAAATTCAATTAAAATAAAATAAAATACATCACTATGATAAAATTTAAATAAAGTTCAAACAAACTCAAGTCTCCATACAAGTCCAAATAATTATAAAAATAAATATAAAATAACGTTCAACACAATGAAAATTTTTTAATTAGTGTTTTCATCAACAAGTCCACTTTCTCTGATTGATTCCTACAAAATAATCAAATAATAAACCTCAACTGTCACGTGCCAAATATTCTTATTTTAATTCCATCATTTGACAACAAGCATACCATAAACGTCATTGTCTATAGGGTTTGATGTATATGCCCAATTTCAAAGAAGGGAAAGAGAAGAATGTCAATGGGTGTACTTAGGAGAAGACAACGTACCAATATTTGAAGCTGAAAGAATGAAGACATAAGAAGATAAGATATGTAGCCTAGAAAATATTATATAATAATATATATATATATATATATATATATATATATATATATATATATATACACACACACACACACATATATATATAGGGTATTTTTGTGAATTAAAGTTTAGCGGGTACGGGTATCCACGGATACAGATACTATGATACCATGATACCCGTACCTGTCCCGTTAACATGCGGGTATAAAAAATACTCGTACCCGCAGGTAGCGGGTATCCATTTTTAATATTCGTTTTCTACCATTTTTAATACCCGCGGGTACGGAGATTTTTGACATCCCTAGTCCATACATGTCACATATCATTAGAATTTCACAAAACGACACATGAGATGTACAAACGTCAACTTAACAGAAAGAACCAAATTGAACATTTTTAAAAAATTAGAAAACCAACTTAAACAAAAAAAATAATAAGAGAACTAAAATGAATCAAATCAAAAAATTAGAGGACTAAATCACTAAAGTCTGTAATTTTCGTTTTTTATTATTTTCTTATGTTTTGAGCTTTGGACTTTCTTTTAGAGTTTCTATGTTTTTTTAAACGTATTTGTCTATATATCAAGGTACCAAAAGTTGACATAGATACTTTTGAATCATATTATATGAATTTGCATTATTTTAGAAATTATTCTCTTGGTTATTGGATTAGAATTCTAATTTTTATAAAAAATTAACATCGTTATAATGAATTTTCACTTAACTTATTAATCTGTTAGATTGTGTCAACTCCATCCCTATTTTATTCTACGTTCCTTTCTTATTTATTTTTGTTGTGTCTCTTGAAAATTTAAATTCAAAAAATCGTATTTTTCCCAGAAAATCCCTCCCTTTATAGTAGGGTTATACGAAGACGAGTGGGAGGAGTTTGCAAGACGAAAAACTTCCTTTTGATTCTTGCTGATTTAGGAATGATGAAAAGAAAAATTAGAAAGAAAAATGAAAGAGAACCGAGAATTTTTAAGGTGCACACATAACATGACTTTTTATTACAAAGAAATTGTGCACACATAACATGACTTTTAAGGTGACCTTACACGACTTCTGAATTAGAGAAAAAGTTACATAAATCAAATACAACTTTAATCAATTTTTTAATTTGAATTGAAGTCCCGTAGAATTAACACAATTTCGATTCAAATCAAATTACACTTGTACCCGTCCATAAACAGCACGTCAATATTTTGTCAATGATAAAGTCAATATATTATCGATGATAGGGTGATGATCAACAAAGAACAAAGATATGAAGTGCATCGTCATAAAGATGATGGTTGAGAAAGGATGAGCAGAGGTGTAGAGTTGTATCGCTATAGAGTCGATGTCAGTAAGGATAGCAATCTAACCTCCTTGTAAGAAGATAAGATTAAGGAAATAATACTAACAAATATTATGTAATTATTATAGTTACATTAGTTATTATTTAGGTTGGTTGAGATTTAGGAAGATATTGATGATTATCTTTAAGATGATTATGTATATCTGTAATATTTGTAACTGATTTATCTATTATAAATAAAAATATTACTCTCATGGTCAAGAAACAGATTATTTTTAACCTAAACAAGTCTTAAGTAGTTAAAAATTATGTGTCACTTTTCTTGACGAGAAGAACACTTAAATTATTTCAACTATTTACGGTTAGTTCAAATTTTACATATAAAAATTAGTGTATAGTAAAAGAAAACTAAGAATAAGATAAATAAACTTATGGCCTAATGCATGCAGTGGAGATATGCAACAAATTATTAAACTATAAGGTAGACCTCGGGAAATAAAGAGTAGTTATTGTAGTTTGGTTTTGGTTCCCAAACATGTGATCCAACTCATCTGCAAACCTATCCATAGCTTCAGCAGGCAACCAAATTGGTAAGACTATGCCTTCTTCTCCCCTTCCATTCTTATGCAACACCTGATACGTTGCTCCAACAAACCTCCCAGCCCCACCTTCAGCCACTCCTCCATACACACCCTCACCCCACCCAAAATCCACTTCCCTGAACCTCCCACGACTCAAATCCGAAATAAGACAAGATCTTATGGGCGTAAATGTGCACCCATCCTTAATCACCATCAAATCTGCCACCGAATGCACGTACTCTTCTGTCACCTCGCCTTTCGCTTTCTTTATCAACTCCACTGCGTACCCAATTGGATTCTCACAAAGCTTCCCTGCAGTTGCAACTGCTGCAGGGTACGCAAAAGCATTGCCGTAGTAACCAACGGGTAAAGGAGGATTGAACTTTGCACGTGCGTTCACTATCACCATCATGCGAACCTCCTCTTCTGCCTCTATCTCCAACGCTTTTGTGCGACAGCGCCACAAACATGCTGTGATGAGATCAAACGTGGAACAGTGCTGAAGGTGGGGTGGAACCAAGCCACGAATAGCGGCTATTTGGGAAGGTCCAAAGAAGAACGACCGAAGAACCATGTCATGTTCGTTTGATGTGACGGTTCCTTTGACTGTGTCTGGGACATGCTCGTATTCGCGATGGTTGCATGTGATGCGAGGTGGGTCTCTTGCCATTAGAAGCTCCCTACGCCAAACCGGTGGAATGGAAGGTTTGGTTGCACCACGAGCCATTTCAGCCCACGTGCTCATGAATTGTGAAAGACCAGCTCCATCACAGATGGTGTGGTTGAAGGAGAAGGCCAAGATGAAACCACCGCACCTAAGGCGTGTCACCTGTGATGTCATCAGTTCATATCCAACATCAACAAACTATAGACACAGATAAATAGTTATGAAGAATTCACTTCAAAATTCCAATACCTGTACGAGTAGAATGGGAGTGTTGGTAACTTGTTGTGAACCAGGAACATGGTATAGAAGTTCATGGAAGCATGGGAATGGAGGGTGGAGAGAATCACCGAACTCATCAAGTGTGACGTCAGCATGAGCCTCGATGAACATGACACCTTCTCCGGTGCAATCCACCATCAATTTGCGGTGAGGCCCCTCTCTAAGCCTACCCGCAAATGGGTAATAGAAGACAAGTGTTTGTGACAGTGCTTGTCGAATCACTTGAACTGGGTCTTTCTCTGCCATTGATGCTTGCATTCGATAAATTTGTATCCATGGAACGTGGAAACGCAGACCCTCTTGATCATCAATGTCGGAAAGTAGCTTAACTTCGTGAGGGGTGGGAATAGCAGGAGACACCAGCTGAGGTTGGCACCTTCGCACTGTAAACTCTAGAGAAGCCATGTGTATACCTGTGAAGAGATCAGTGATTATGAAGTTTCTGACAGCTTCTAGGATTGTTGTCGTTTTATACTATGATGATAACAAAAAACTCGATCATAAAATTGCATACTTAACGTTGTTTGTTTACATCAGTCTTTCTCTTACTTTCTTCGCAGATCAATGAAAAAAAGTCTTTTATATCTGTTTCCACGTTCTCCCGTTGTCTGTGTACACAAAACGTTAACAAGTATATAAAACGTAGGAGAATCCATAACCTCTAGTGTAGTATACGAAAACCGTGAAACCCATTTGTCAGTGGTCTTTTTTAGCCTAACTATTTTAGATTTTAATTAATAGTCTGATACAGGTGTCATATGATTTTAATTTATTACAATACTTTTATAAAAATATATTATTTAGATTTTCTTCCTTACATTTATGATATTTAATAAATTAAATCAATTATATTTATACTTTTGAATTAAATTAACCTTGATGTTGTATATATACTATGCATATAAAATCCATGTACATACATGAGAAATAAAATAACTATTGTCACTTTCAACCAACATTTTACACTCTTCCGCTACATATTAATCATTTAAAATCAACTTTTCCGTTCAATATTTGTATTTTTGAGTACTTTCAACAAAGATTTTCAACAAAGATGAATATATAATTTATAATTTTCACTGATAAAACTGATGTTGGAATTTTATATCTAGATAACTACTTGCATTTGTTATAATAAGAATGGGTATGACCTTGTGATTAAATTATTAGTAAAGTCAAATATTTTTCTTTCTTAACAAGTTTTGTGCCATATAATAAACAATATCATCTAAATTATCCTTACATCCAATACACATAAAATACAACACACACGCAAAGGGACCACAATAATATTGTACTAGATATATCACATAAACATAAGTCGCTCAGTATATAATCATATATAGCGTCTTATTCACAAAATAGCAAAAATTATATATACTCAATATAAGTATAATTCATTCAATTTACTTTATTATATAACTAGCATAAACACTGTACTATCGCATGTACTATCGCATATCGTACCTGTATACGTATTTTTTAAATATTTGTGATATTATTTTAGTAGATAATGATATTGTAATGTTATTTATTATACAAAATATATAAAATATATCACAAAATATGAGAAAATAAAATAAAATATATAAGAAAAGATGAAAGAATGCTCGTTAATAAATAAAGAAGAAAAGATAAACGATTTTATAAAAAATTTGTAAAAAGAACAGTCAATTTTAAAAAATTTAACAAATAATTATATTTTAAAGAATAAAATTGATATTTTAAAATATGGAGAAAAGAAAAATCTTTTTATATATTATTATATATATTGTTATAAATAAATAAAAACATTACTTCAGCAATAATTAATTTTGCTTGAAGTTGAGAATATCTTTGATTTATTCTATTTTTTAATAGTTAATGTATGAATAAGTTCTCATTTTATCTTTAATATTGCAATTAAATAGTGTGAATTGAAAAAGACGCCCAACTGCATACAATAAAAGCCATACGAATCAGGTAAAGGCAAATTCAGAATGAAATACTGCTCCGATTAGAATCACACATTTTCTTCATTGACCATTTAAAATGCCAACTCTTTATTCTGTTAGAAAATTGTCCCATCTTCGGATTATAATGAAATTGAGAATAATGTAATTAAATGATATTAGGTAATTGTAACGTCTCAATTAATTAATGAGCGTAATTAAAAGAAAGTCACATGATTATAATATAACAGCGAGCGCAGTTCAGGAGTTTAAACATAAGACCTTACAACTAAGGCACACCATGATGCCACCAAAAATAGGATAACGATATGGCTAAAAGTTTACAATTCCAATAACGAGGAATACAGGGGCCGTAGCCCTAAATAAAAGCCTAAAGGAAACTAAAGCCCAATCCACGCGGACTATGCAGCGGAATGACCATCTCCCTGTTGTCCATGGGTGTTCCTCGTCTTTGCTCACACCAACAAGTTGATGATCATCGCAAATAAGAGTACCACACAGCAGGAACACACAACAACAAAAGTAGGGTAAGCTTGTGCATAAAATCACATCATCAATGAAGTCAGAAACATATTCACAGTCCATCATACGTACATCACACAAGCATGTTACGACCTTTCAAACAATACACTACGACTCGACTCGACTCATCCGGATACATATAACCTGGTCGGATTCAACGGATGCTTGCACTTGTGGTGGATACCTCTGCTCACCCCCGAGCTATGTGTTACAAGTGTTGCAATGAATCAAATTTCCCTCACCACAAGGTTAGCCCTTAATAAGTTTCAGGCCTCCTGCTACTCTCACCACAGGGGTTAGTCCGCTCTAAGTGAGACTAACTGACCCCTTAGAGTGTCAGGATGCAATCCTTACCTAGTTATACAGATGGGGCACCACCATGGACACCCACTAACAGGGACCATAGAATTACGTTCCAACCACTGAAGCGCAACCCCGAAGGTCTCACCTAGAAACCCCAAGGAATTACACGCTAACACGGACCAATCAATCATAAATTAACAATATTAGAACGTTAAATCATGTTTGAAATTGCATACCAACCCCTGAGGCCAATTCCTCATACTTATCACATTTTTGAATCCATGCTACTGATCATCACCATCCCATGAGTCTAGGGCCTCATCTCATATCAATACCATGTTACTTTAATTCCAGTCCACTCATTCATTTCACATGCCAAGTTTCCACAATATCCGTCATTCACCATTCATGAATCATATCATACATACTTAGCAAGCCATTGTGCATATATACATACATACGAACGTGTATCTCATCACAACAATCATATTCAAACAAATTCCAACCATCCAAGAGCAATCAAACAACCAAACAGTGCCCTGTCTCGCCCAACCCCCCGCTCAGGCCGAAGGGTCTCGCTCAGGCGAGACGTTCTCGCTCAGGCGGAACCCCTTCGCCTAGGCGAGGGCTCGAAGGAGGAACCAGAAGCCAACGCGGGATCTTGCTTAGGCGAGTCCCTTCTCGCCTGGGCGAGATGTTCGCTCGCTCAAAAGTTGAGCAGGTCGCCTGGGCGACCTTTTGCGCAAAAAGGGTTTGGGCGAGTCCCTGTTTGTCTCGCCTAGGCAAGACTGGCTCGCTTGGACAAGTTTATCAGGTCTCGCCACTGTTCTCCTGTAACAGCCACTCACACCAACTCAACCCAACAAATCATTGCGTCCACAGTTAACCAAAATCTCACACCAATCAACATAAACTCAAAACGACAGTCAACAACATGGAAGGGAGCGGAATATAAGTTTAAGCCATAGCTTCCCTACCTGGAATGGGTTCGTACAGGACGTTCGATGCACAATCAAGGAGCACAACAGCTCTAGAACGCACTAAAGAGCTAAAAACAGAAGGTACACGGGACAAAGGGGGCGGATTAATACTAAACCCTAACTGTGAAATACAAAGAAAAAACAAATGGAACTCAGACGATCTAGAGAGGGCACTTACGTGGAGTAGGAACTGATTCGAAGCTAGTTCGAGAAGACTTGGGGAGGAACCCTAGCAAAGCGCCTTGTGAGTGCAAGGCGAAAAGACGAATGGTTTTCTGAAAGTGAATGAAAATGTGAAATTAGGGCAACACGAAGGGTTCTTATATCATGGGCCAACCTTTAGGCCCACTGCTGCAGGGCAGCCCTTAAAATTAAGGTGGCAGAAATAATTAGCCTTACATTAATTTTCTTAATTAATATAAACTTAGTTGTTTTTTTAATAATACATAGGTCTAAAGAGAGGATATGAAGAATAGAAATAGAGAGATTGGTAGAAAATACTTTTTCATAGACAGAAATGAAGAAAAATAATAAAAAACCTTCCTTTCTATCTCGTATGGATGAATGGAAATGTAGAGTGTGAACAAATAAAATGAGAAAAAAAAAGTAAATTGCATAAAATATTTATATGATGGCTAAAAAAACATTTTGACTTCACTAGTTTTTTAACAAGATTCATATTATATAAATTTAAATTTTAAAATTATAAAAAATAAAATAGAAAGTTTAGCATCTCCCAATCATGATTTAAGTATGAATTATTTGGCCAAGCTTATCCGTTCAACTCAAAATAATAAAGGGGTTGAAAAAAAAAACTTTTATTACAAATGTGAACAGATTGTTGATAATATAAAAGTCTTTGTTTTAATCATGTAACAAAACATTCAAGGTAGCAATGAAAAATAGTAGAAAAAAGCAGGTGTGCCTAACTTCTAAGGGAATTTGACTCGTCATAAATTTGAGTCGAATTTGATTTAAAAATAATTATTATTATTATTTAAATATGGATTAAATAGAATCTAATTCACTTAATTCTGATTTAAATAAATTTCACTCAGTTTTGAATATTCTTCTACTTACAACAATAATTTATTATTTTCTGTTATTTTTTATAACTTTTTTATTTATTATTATTTATTAATTTTAATTTAAATATGTAGGTTTCTATTAAAATGTTATTCAACAATATTTTAAAATATTTTAAATTTTTGATTTTATTTATTTGTTTAATTATATAATTAATATTTTAATTTTAATATATTATCTTTATAATAATGTTTATGTAAACATTTTAATTAAACTATTATAAGAAAACAAATTAGTATTAAAATAAATTAGGAACAAAATATTTTTAAATTAGTCAATAATTTACGGACTCATGATTATTTGAGGTGGATTATAAATTTTTTTTTACTTAATTATATATTTGTGTTAATAAATGTTGAGGTTTAAAGATGTAGTAAAAATTAAAAAAATTAAAAAGTTGTGTCATCTTCTATTTAGCTGTAATAAAAATTCATAGGAAATTGTGATTCTTATCCATAGTTGTGTGATCTTCAACTAGCTGTAGCAAACATTATTTTGTCACATGTTAAATAAGTTTTCACGTGTTTCTGGTAGCAGTAGTAGTCGTGTAACAGATTGGTGGTCTTCGAATAAGGGACGGAACCAAATATGAGTCTACACCCGCAATCAATCACCCTCCAAAAAAACAAAATTCTATTAACATTTTATACTTAAAAATAATCTATATGTATACAAATATATAACATAAACTTAAATTATTGTATGAATATTTAAGAGTAAATATTTTAACAATGTTAGTTTATAAAATTAAAGAAGATTTAAAAAAACTTTGAAGCTTTTTGGAATTTTTTAAAAATTTATAAGATTAACAATTTTTTTTTATTTTGGTCTCTAGTTCAAAGATTTAAATTATTATTATTTTAATGTTTTAATATTCACTCTGGTTAAATTTTGTTAATAATATTAATGTTTGTTATCACTTGCATGTTGGGATGACGATAGGACACTGAGGGGATGGGTTTGCTATTGCATGTTTATTTTTGTACAAAACATTCATCCACATTCTCATACCTAAATTTAATGATATCAAAATTTTGTCTCGTCTCCATCCTATTAAGTAACGGGTATAATCTCGTATCTGTATTTGTTTTCTCACTATTTCAATATCAATTTTAATTAATTTTTTAAAATAAAAAATTATGGTAAAGAAAACATAATATTATCAAATATTCAATATTAGGAGATGATTATTTCTTCGATATCAAATACTTTGAAATAAATTATAATTGTTTACATTTTAAATTAGAATATCAAATAAAATTTCATGAGAACCAAAAATATTTATTAAATTTACAAACATTAATAAAACCTATTTGATAAATTTTAAAATTATTTTAAAAAAATATAAAAGAAAAAATAATTTTTAAATTAAAATATATTTTAAATGTTTGTTTACTTCAATTTTTAAAATTCTAATAAATCTCTTTTTTATACACTAATAAAAGTTATAATACATCGCTTAATTAAAATGATGCAAAGAATAAATAATAAACTTAATAATAAAATTATAACATAGATATTGTCTCTTTTGAACTTCAATATACGTTGGATGGTGATAAAAAAAATATTAATGTCAATTACATTAAATTTTTATATTGTAGTAAATAAAAATTATTTATATAATTATAGTGAAAAAAATTACAGTATGATTGATAACGAATTATAAAATAAAATATAACTAGATAAAATACATCAAAATATTATTCTACATATTGAAAATAAACAACAACAAAAAATATTATAAAATTTACAAATGTGTGTCTTGTAAACAATTAGAGAGACTATTAAAAGAAATCGCAAAGGATATGATAAAATGAAAAATACCTTAGAGATCTAAGAAAACTTTTCAAATATCAACATATATACTCAATGATTAAGAAATAACAAAAATTGTTTTAGTGAAATAAAAGAGTTCTTCAAATAAAACAAAAATTAATAATAAATAATTTTTTTTTTTAATAATACCTAGTAAATGAAATGTTTATACTATTAAACACTTAAATTAAGAGTGTTAAACATTCTCATGTGAAAGAAAAATATACACAAAATAAAATATTAAAAAATAATAGAAATATTCAAATGTGAGACATAAAAAGATATTAATTGACATATATCATTTTAACATAATTATATAAAGGTTATGATAAAATAAAAGATATATTGAAGATGCAAATGAGTTTCATAACAAACAGAATAATTAAAAAAAATAAAAAATAGAAAATATAACTTAATTAATTATAAATATTTTAATAAACAATCCATAAACCTGTTTTGGAGTCTGTAGCTATACTTAATCTGTGTCTCAATAGTACTTAACTTTTTATCCTTTCTACAAATGATTGTTTAAAGAAAACCTGGAATTAAATTGTGAAGCTTATGGTTGGATAAATTTACAAGCTTAAATTTCAATGAATTTCCTAACAAATTCAATTTACAAAAAATCCCTTGTTTTTTCATCTCAAACAGTTTTGCAGAGAAGTGAAACAAAACTCTAAGTTACAAAGAAAATCAAACACGACTTTTTTTGTTTTTTTTCTTGAAATGACACCAATAATCTACTGATCATGGACTTTTGTTTAGAAAAGAAAAGGGAAAGGAGGAATACGGATTAATTGAAAGCTTTTCTTTAAAATGAAATTAGAAGATTAGCACATTCAAGAGATTAATCAACAAAAGTTACAAAAATTAGAATTGCAGACCATTAAACTCTGCTGCGACCAAGGAACGCTGGAGATAAAAAAAGAAAAAACAAAAGAGGAGATAGATTTATTCAGGCCAATCGGCTAGATGCTCTTAACTCAATTGAGAGCTCATTCTATAGTTCACAAAAAAAATTATAAGTTATAATATATTCATTTTAGTTACTATTTTATACGATATATACAAAACATAACCATGTTAAAATCATATGAAAACAAACAACAGTTTTCGTAAGTTTTAGGAAAAAAAAAAAAATAAATATATATATATATATATATATATATATATATATATATATATATATATATATATATATATATATAAGAATGCCCTTATATTTGTCAATAAAAACAAAATGGCAGATGCATGGAGTGATTTTATAGGAAAAAAAACATAAAAAATGAAACTTCTTGACAAATCTTTGCATGATTAATTTCAAATTCAAACCGGTGGACTGCAATGATGTCTATGCAAGTAATTGAAAAGGGAAAGTATCTTATGAATGTCATAATGAAAGGAAATTGGGATATAGATTCTAATGAAACAGATCAGTTCGAACCTAAAAAGATATAAAACATCCCATTAACACCTTTGAAGCAGTCTATTGGATATCATTTAAAACTCTGTTTCATTTCACAATGAGTCATCATCTACCATGAACCTTCAGCGCCCGCAGTTGGATTCTTGAAGGCAGAGAACTCCCAGTACGTTTTCAACGAGAAAGGTGGGTAAACAGTGGCACCTTCATCTGTAATTTTGGATATCTGCAAACAATAGTACGTTACACTTAAGTATCATAAAATATTCATTATGCGATGTATAAGAACCCATTTCGGTTCAACAAAGGGAGGAAGTGACGAAGCAGATTCATAAATTTAGTTCAGATCCAAGCCTCAATCCTCATGATACAACGGGTGCAATAAAGGTTCCGTTTACCCCTGATTTAACATCTACAACATATATACAGCTTAGCAGTCAAGAACCTAAGGTACACAAGCAAAGCAGTGATTGACTGGTAATAATGACCACCAACACACTACAGAATGTGCACAGCAAAAGAAATTGAAAGTTTTACACATATCAGCAGACATAACCAAGCAAGCATAAATTGTAGTAGTTAGTAGTTACCACATAGCTTGTCTATGCCATGCTATGTTGATTAGAGTCAAGATTCACACGTGATTTCGTACCAGTACAACACAGCAAATTCATATTAGCTGTCTATGAAAACCTACTAACTTGCTATCCCATGAGCTAGAAGTGGGGATTATAAATAAGTATGCAAACAAAGGTAGAAAAGAGAGAACATCACAAAGACATCTAGGTAAGCATTTGATAAATGCTTAGGAGCTAAAATCCAACTGATGAACTTTGTCATATATGCATCAGCCAGAACCATATGCATAATCCAAAATTAAGAGAACTCCCAGACAAAATCACCAACCAATTTTCAATACCTTCCCATACAAATTCCAAAACCAATCATAATATTGAGCAAAATATTTAAACATGAAAATTTGAGAAGAATATTCTCTTAGGTATAGAGCTTAACAAAGGGAAACGATTAGCAGATGTAAACAGAGTACAATAACATCATATTTCACTTTTTAATTTTAGAGAAGAAAAAAGATGGAAGTTGGAGGTTCGGTTGACCATAGAGCATTGAACAAGATAAGTGATGAGGCCGAGAGAATGAGTGGGCTCCATGAACCATTAGCCATGAAGGTAGTAAGACAAGATGGGGAAAAGTGTATGTGAGAAAGAAATATTATTTGAGGTCGCATGACTTAGGGACACTGCAGTTAGAGGAGAGAGAAGAATATATGGATGAATGGAAATACTAATTGTATTCGCTTTTGCTGTTAGTTAAAGGGGGAGAGGGATTTCGGTAGGAACAGGGAGTATAGAGGATTACATACAAAGGTTTGAATGTTTAGTAGCTCAAGTGCCCAAATTACATGAAGAGTACTTTGCTTACTTTATTCACAGTTTGCATAAAGAAATTAGAACCTGAATCAGAAGTTTGCATGTTGTAAGTCCACTTATAAGAGGAAGAATGATGAACATAGCAAGAGCCATTGATATGGAGTTTTCAAATAAGAGCAGAGGATGGCATGGGAAAGAAGAAACACGAATGGAAGGCTATTCGAGTTACAAGACTAGTTCACATATCTCTGGGCAGTGGGATCTTTTATCCGTCTATATTTTCATTAACAAAATAATACGAACATCGGTGTTTACTTCATTTTTATCTTTTTCTTCTTGTTTTTGAGGTGTGTGTTAGTAACAATAAGTATGGTCTATCCCAGACAAATTGAATATACTTGTTATTGATGAACTATCGGTCAAGTTGGGGGAAACAATTTTATCTGGGCTAGGTCCCAGATCTTATTATCATCACTTTAGAGTAAAGGAGAAAGACATTAAAAAGATTGTTTTCCGAACACAGGAGGCCATTGTGAGATTTTAAAACCGCCCTAATGCCCACTGTCACTTTACAATTCCTTATGAACGGGTATTAAAGCTGTTCTCACACAAAAAAAAAAAAATAGATCTTTACTACTTTGATAAATAATCCAGATGAGAAATGTACATTTGAGGTTTTGTACAAATTGAAGCCCTATCAACTTATCCTAAATACTTGTGTTGATTAATGGAAAATGGAGAAAGGAAGCGGAAGAGCATAGCAGAGTAGAGAAAGAAAAGGAAACAGTATAAAACCTGAATTTTGTTGACTGCAGACCTATCCCGGTATAAAAGCACGCGCATGCACTTCTCCAGTAATTTTACACCCTCTTCAAAGGTCAAGTTTTCATGCCACTCGTCACGAAGAATTGGCCTAGCAAGATGATTTCCAAGCCCAGTTGCTACATGGTTGTCCTCAAAATTAATCCCAATCATGTTAACCTGGAAAAGATACACGGATTTTTAAGTGTTGGAAGGAAAAAAAACTTGCAGGTATACCAAACTTGGAACTGCAAAGAAAAAACAAACAAAGAAACACAAAATCATACCATGCCAAGGTACTTCTGGCCATTTTTAACTCCACCCAGCACAAGCGCATTCCACAGAGGATTGAACTTGTTCCGCCGATTGTACATCACTCGGGTTAAATAATTGTGCACCTCCTTCGGTCCTAGAGAATTCCCATCATCCCACATGTTGTCATAAAGGCTGCACAACCAAAACTCAAAACAAAACAGTTAGATAGGAACTTTTGTAATACAAAGAAGGTAAAGGGAAAAACTACAGAGTATTTTACTGTGCCCAAAAAAAAAAAGCAAGCATAGTATGGAAAACAGAGCAGATGCAACCATTTTAACTCATAACACCTTTAACACTAAACTTATTTGAGATAACCGATTCACAATGAGTAGCAATTACTATTAAAAGGAAAAGGTACTGACATAAGCTCATCAAGGTAGCGCAGAATCTCCTGAAAGTCACTTATCTCCCCGCTAGCACCAAGGAGAGAATGTTTTCCAATAGGCTTGATACGCTCAACACTCTTGTACCGCAGGGTAGATCCATATGAACCTATCAACATATCCCCCATTCATATGATATACAAAGTATTCCAACACTTAAATAAACTATAATGAACTATTCAGACATGGCAGATTCATGAATCATAAAACAACTACTAATACTATCGTTAAAATTTATTTCTCCGATAATGTCATTTCTTTGAAACAAAGTACCCGAGAAAGAAACTTCCACAATAATCAGATAAAGAACATTTTGCGAAACGAAGATAAAAAGCTAATTGAATATCAGACCTCCCATATCAGCGGCCATGAGAATCCCATCTTTGTATTTGATAGCAACCACAGAGGATCCAGTCACGTACGGGTACCTAGGGTTAAACCATAATTAGGGCAAAAAAATTAAGACACAAAATACGCAGTTTAAGAGTAAAATCAAACCATTCAGAAACCCTAAAAAAGAACATTGAACATTGAAGGAGAAACGAAAGAAGTGAGAGAAAGTAAACTTACAGAGTTCGCTGGGATTCAGCTACACCTTCCATAGCAACGAGTATCTATCACGTTGGATCGTCGTTCCAGTGCTAAAGAAGAAGGGAAGAAAATAAAAGAATAGGAACACTAAGAAAAAGTAGAATATAGCTTGCCTAATATGTTTCACAGCAAACGACGGCGTTTCTAAGTTTAATTTCGTAAGCCCCAATCCAAACCAAAAAGTTCTTTTAAGGTAAAAAAACATACTGTGTCACCGCTCTTTTGCATAAACACTTTCAATTTTTTAGAAATTTATATATATATATATATATATATATATAAAGAAAACATTTCATAATTTTAATTTTCCTTTTTATGATAACGTTAACTGACTTTTTAATAATAATTATTAGATTCAATCTATTACCTATCATCATCATAATATAAAGAGAATTTTTCATTATATATATATATATATATTATAATTTCAATTTTAAATGACTTCTTAAAAATAATTACTAAATTAAATTTATTATCTATTATAATTTATTATCTATTATTTATTATAATCTACAACAATATATAAATATATAAAGAGATTCTCTTTTTTGTGTTCACATTTATAAATACCAATTTTACCCTTTAAAAATATAATTATTCATTAAAATTTTTAAAATTGATGTTACTTTTACAAACCTTTCTGTAAAATTGTCTATTTCTGCTCTTCTTTTTTCTCTATTTATCAACAATTATTCTCTCATATTTTATGCTATATTTCACTCTATTTTTAATAAATATAAATTTATTTTATATATTAACTCAATTACACTACATTATCATTACCTACTAATATAATATCACGCATATTTTAAAAATACATATTATAATTTATTATGTATTATTTATTATAATCTATAACAATATATGAAGATGATTTTCTCTTGTGTCCACATTTATAAATACCAATTTTACTCTTTAAAATATAATTATTTATTAAATTTTTTAAAATTGACCGTTACTTTTACAAACTTTTTGTAAAATCGTCTATTTCTGCTCTTTTTTTTACTCTATTTATCAACAGTTATTCTTTCATTTTTTTTTTCTAATATATTTCACTCTATTTGTGGTACGCTAGTATAAATAATATGTTAGAATATTTTATGATGAGTTTTATAACATATATTAGATTATATATATGAATTAGACGAGACGAGTTTAACAATTTTCATTAGACGAGTGTGTTCATATACTAATTATATAAGTTTAATAACACGTGTTAAACTAGTTTAATAATGCATTGATTAAACAGTTTAAGAATGCATATCAGACCATTATGTTTATATACTGATATATAATTTTAGCAAACCTGCTTCATATATTTTTGTATATCCTTTATAATTTTAGAAAGTCTATTCTATATTTATACACATGTTTTATTCATTGTACTTTTACAAAATCTACTATTTATGTTATGACATATATATTGATTTTTCTAAATCTGTAAATTGTATTTAAAACTTAATTATAAACTTGAAAATATTATTATTTATTTTTTCATAAACACGAGTTTAAATCTAGTTTTTAAAAGAAAAACTGGCACGAGTTTACTTTTTTTTTTGTCATATTTACCATTTTAAAGTTAATATTAAGGGACTTTACACTATTATATTCAATACTTTTTCTTAAAACTTAAAGAATGTATACACAAAAATACGAAAACAAACAATTGTGTTTCTACTGGTCTTTTAAAATGATTCTTATACGTTAATACAAATATAAATTTCAAAGTTGAATTTTTTAATACATACTTTATGTTTACCCGAAAAAGATACAAATTTGTGGACAAGAAATATAAAGTTATCTAAGAAATATATATTTATGGTAACAGTAGCAAGATGTGTTATTTATTTTTATTACTATTATTATTGTAAAATATGAAATGGTACTCAAATTGTATAGCTATTGTATATAAAATATTTATACTATTACATGCAAATTTTTGAGTAAGTTAAAAATAAAAATAAAATTATAATTATACAATTTCTGAAAAAACTATAACAACAATAAATAACTTATGTTTTACAAATGAAATCAGTTTAATTGTTTTTTAAACAACACATTCACTACATTAAGCTAACTCTTCTAGATATGTATGAATAATAGTTTTGAAATATTAAATTAAATTTTGAAAATTTCTTAAATGCTTTGTTTACTTAGCTTTTATTTTTAATGAATAAGAGATATACAAAATTTCTTAGTTGAAAGAATTGAAGAGTAAATATATATTTAAAAAACGATTAATTATTTAAAAGATAGATACTTTTAAATGAAAAATAAAAGTTGTTCAGTAATGAGATAACATCGATTATTAAGAAAAGAAAAAAAAATGTAACCTGTTCAAGCATTAGTATTCGTAAATTTTGAAAAAATAAAATAAAATTTAACAGGCCAATAAATTTTTAATGATGGGAAATTCAATATTTGATGGATCGCTCAATAAAAGTAAACCACTTCTAAGTTCAAAACTCATTGGTTGTGGGATCAGTCTTTTGTTATATAAAGGTGGGATGAGTCTTTTGTTATATATAATGTTTTGTGGACATATTCTTAATTAATGTGGGACTATGTTCACATTAGGATCTACACAGCTTCTGTAAAAATGTTAAAACCTTTAACAACACTCGTACCCATACTTAATCTTTAGAAGAACTTACAATGGCATTCACAGAAGAAAACTTGACGTCAGAGGAACAATATATTTATAATTAATACACTTTCAGATGAATCTAAAGCAGAACTAACAATGGCTTCCTCCCCATATAAGTGAATTAGTACATTTCCAGCCTTCAAATTCATTTTCCACTAGACCAACCAGAGAAAATTACATTAATAGGACAAATTTCATACTCGTACTAATAACAATAAATTTCTCTGAAAATAATTCAAAACTTATTCACAACAGTTTAGATAACACTTAATGACGATGTGTGCTAATGCTAGAAATTCGAAATTTTTACTTGTTTATGCAGTCCAGATTGCATGTTTTGCAAGTGTAAAATTGAGGCACACCAGATTCTGGTACAAGTAAAAAAGATCTCTGTGTTTAAGCTTGATTAAACTTATTAAAACGGTTTATGACTTACACAAGTAACCTAGAATGCTTACCAATACACAAGTTTTAAGTTCCATCTTATGCATAAACAATCAGAACTGCTTACCAAGCAATGTTCAGAAACTAATAATATTCTCTCATAACTGTGTCATTCTTGTTAAATGCCATTAATATAGCATCTTAATCTAATGGTTTTCATCACTGAGGAATAACGTCTGCATAACAACTGCAACTTCGAACCGTTTGTTTGCGATGGGTACAGACAAATTGAAGAATCAGAGCAATGTCTTCGAATCACATATGTTATGCCATGAATCTGGCAAATCTTACATAAAAAAGAAGAGGAAATGAGAAGATTCACTTGTACTTAATGAATGATAAAAGTCTTATAAGGTTATGCTTATGGGAAACACGAAAGAAAGAAGAAACAAAAAGGACAATGATTCTATTATATTTCTTATGGATATGCTGATGTGCTCGTATGTGAGTTATTTCATGGAACACACACATTCCTTTCAAATTTGTAGTGTGGAATTGGTGAAACAGGTTTCTCTGTATGTTTCTCTCAAGTTCATGTAAATGGTTTTCCTGAGACAGAGTGAGACCAAGTCCCACATCGCTCAAGTTATAGTCATTACAGTTGACAGCATTGTATAAATAAGAAGCAACTGGCTACATTTGAACATACTTACCTGGATGGGGTCAATGGGTGATCAATAAGGCCCATGGCCTAGGTTGGTGACTTCCATTGCACTTAGGAAGGGTGCCACCCTAAGGTCTCCCCAAGTGGGAGAGCCTACATCATAATTTGTGGCAGTGGGGGCCTGCGTACGCGCGGCCCCTTCCAATTTCAGTCTTAAAATTTTTATGTGATGAGCCCTATTTTTACATGTGAGCTTTGTAATTGAGAAATTTGTTAAAATTAGGAAATTAAGTGAAAAGTGAAAATCCCCTTCCAATTTTAGTCTTAAAATTTTTATGTGATGAGCCCTATTTATACATGTGAGCTATGTAATTGAGAAATTTGTTAAAATTAGGAAATTAAGTGAAAAGTGAAAATCCCCTTCCAATTTTAGTCTTAAAATTTTTATGTGATGAGCCCTAATTTTACATGTGAGCTTTGTAATTGAGAAATTTGTTAAAATTAGGAAATGAAGTGAAAAGTGAGAATTTTAATAAATTTGAGGTTTGTAATTGAGTAATAATATTGAAATGAAATTGGATTCTTCAATCATTCTTATTCTCATTATACACATAAAGGATCAGTCTTTATTATCTTAGCTTCCAAGTCCATGTTGTAGGGCAAAGAAACCGGTTATTAACATGAATGAGAGAAAATGTAAGTTGTAAGAACCATCCAAAATTATGTATGTTTTAGGTTATACAACAAACGAAGTTACCATGTAAACTTCAAAGTTTTACTACTTAAAATTCAAAATTATGTATATTCGTCTGGGATAAACAGTTTAAGCCTGGGTCAAAAAATTCATATAATTTTATTTTAGTTCCGAGTGTTTTATTAGATTAACATTGAAATACCGGATTTAAGTAGTAACTAAAACTCGTACTTGATATCATTCTCTTCAAGTGATGAATAATTGTGGACAAGTTTGAAATTCCAGCAAACTTCTGTTACTACTATTGAATCTTATTTCACAACCAAACACAAGCCCATTTTTAACTTCAAGATTTGGAAAAATAATAAATACATAAGCCGAAGAGAGAATGCAACTTGAGAAGCATCAAATGACTATTACACGAGCACTAAAAGACTAATTTGGCTTTGTATTCAGGGTTCAAAGACCAGACTCTCTGCTTCTCGCTTCACAGATTCGAATAGCACAGATGATAGATAACGCTCTCCGAAGCTTGGAAAAACCACCTACACAGGTTTTCAACAAGATTATCAGTGATGGAATACACACACTCAACTGCATCTATGACAACCAAATGGGATATTTCTGAAAGCTAAAACTCAAGTTTTTGTCAAGGATCAAAAATTAAAGACGCAACTATTCTGACAATCTTAGAACACATTTATATTGAATCTATAGTGAACTAACAATGATATTCACCAAAGAAAATTTTATGCTAGGTGAACAATAGACAAACTTACAACAATGAGTTTTCCAGCATTTTCTGGCCTCTTTGCTATCTTAATTGCAGCTGCAGCGGCAGCACCAGATGATATCCCCACCTGCAATGTTTATAATACAAACAAAATAGCAATAAAAGTACTGTCTCCACCGGATGCTACTAACAGAAGATGATGCACATAATCAAAGTCAAGACATGAGAAGAGGTAACACCACTGAAAAAACAGTCTATCTTTAATGTGAACTTACCAGCAAACCTTCCTTCAAAGCAAGTATTTTAGCAGTTTCGATAGCTTCTTCACTTGAAATCTGAAATCACAACCAAATACGAAAGTTACTATTTGTATTTTCAGAAAGCATGGATAAATTATCATGGCATTCAGTTAGCGATGCTTCCTCCATAAAAGTGAATTAATACACTTCCAGCCTTCAATTTAATGTACTCTTAAAGAACAAAAATATCGGTTGTAAGACTAGAGACACACCAGATTATCTTACATGACACAAAACTGTTTATTAAGCACAAATAAACTATAAAAAAGGTTTGTTGCTTACTTGAATAACTTCATCAATTAGATCAACGTCCAGAACACCAGGGATGAAGCCAGCACCAATTCCTTGAATCTTGTGAGGACCTTTTATCCATTCAACAACCATGCGTGTATCAGGGAAAATGTACACAAAAGGAGACAGACATTTGATAAATATAAAACCAAAAAAAAAGTAGGATATAGATTTTTCTTGTTGTTGTTAATTTTGGAACGATAGAATGAGAATCTAAGACATCAAACACACAAATGCTCATTAAAGACATGCATGAATAACATTATTAGTGCAGTAATGGTGAACGACAAAGCATATCCACATTGACATGACAGAAAGTGATGTTGGTACTGAGTTCAGTTTCAGAAGCCAAAACTTGTGCACGGCAATGGAAGAAAAGAACCACGGAGATAAAACATCATCATAGTACAGTTCAAAATTTAAGGAACCTCAGTATACTCACCAGGTTTTCCTCCGGACAGTACTGGACTTTCTACTGGTTCGACGCCATATAGCTGAGTAAAAAAAATGGTGTGAAAATCATAAACAATGCAGGGGAAACACTAGAAAGACTAATTCATACACTATGAGAAAATTAAAAGCCTAACCGTTATATCAGGGTTCTGCTCTTTCAGATATTTTCCAGCACCTGTTATTGTACCTCCCGTTCCAATCCCAGAGACAAGAGCATCAACCTTCCCACTTGAGCCCTTCCAGATCTCAGGTCCAGTGGTTTCATAATGAATCTAAGAATAGGAAAAATGAGAGAATGTTGAATACTCATCAACCAACTGGTTTTTCAAACAAAGAGTATTGACACAATACCTTTGGGTTTGCAGGATTTTCAAATTGCTGTAGCATATAAGAATTTGGAGTCTTTTCCCGTATCTCTTCTGCCTTCTGAACAGCTCCTTTCATACCCTTGGCGGGGTCTGTGAGAACTAAATCAGCTCCAAAAGCTTTTAGAATGGTTCTTCTCTCAAGACTCATTGAAGAAGGCATGGTTATAATAAGTTTGTAACCCTTAGCAGCTGCCATGAATGCCAAACCAATGCCAGTGTTTCCGCTTGTAGGCTCAATGAGAACACTCTAATAACATGAACAACAATAAACCAGATTAATAATAAGTTTGAATATCAAAAAGCATTAAACAATTACTCATACAATACTGAATCAAATTGGGAAGAATAATCAGAGTGAAGCTTTGATGCAATATGAAAGATTGGTATCAAACATGAATCCAAATATACAAGGAGAGAACAATCTAAAGCAAGAACTAACTTCACCCGGTTTGATGAGTCCCTGCTGCTCAGCGTCTACAATCATGCTATATCCTATCCTGTAGGAAAATAAAAAAAATCATGATTTTATTACATAAGTTTTCTGAAACACATTGTTGCATGCCATTAGAAACTTGGCATCAATCATACAACATCTGTGCCAAATTTTTATTAATCTAAGCATTTCTACAAGGATGTTATGAGCATAAACAGGGAAGCATGAAACCAAAAGTTACATCATAGGATGAAGAAATATATATACCTGTCTTTGACACTGGAGCAAGGTTCCATCATTTCTAGCTTCGCAGCAACTTTGGCAACACAACCATCGACGATGTGGTTGAGATATACCAATGGAGTTTTGCCGATTAACTGCATGTTCCAAAAATGAATTCAGACGTTCTGTGAGCTAAAGACAAAAGAACAGGGTTGAACGCGACTTACTTCAGTCACATCTTTTGCAATGCTTGACTTCTCAACCGCCATGTTAAGTTATCCAAAGCACTGCAAAATCATAAAAATGGCTCAAAGATTCGGTGATTAAAAACAGAAAGAATCCTCATCGTCATAAACTAAATATCCAACTAGTTTTAGCCGAGTTGATTTATCCTGTGAGTAAAAAAACAGATCAAGAATTCCCAACTTTCCATTCAGAATGCATCGCAATTACATTTGTTTTATCTTTCTTGTTATACTAAAAAGAAACAGATCATGACCCCTTTAGTAAAAAAACGGAGAATCAGATAAAAGAAAATAGTTCAAGCCTCATATTGACCTAGAAAATTATCCTGCTATTGAACTCATGTTTCAGAAATATTAAAACCTGGAATTCTTGTTCAAGTGTTACGAATCGATCTACTTATGACAAAAAAAATATTGAAGAAATTTGTAGAAAAAATAAAATAAGTAGATTAAGCCCTGAAGTTTAAACGTGAAGATCAAAATTCAATGACAGGGTTAAAGCACTCTATCATGAATCCACCAGTAAGGTACATAAAATTCTGGTATCTAATTCAAGCGAGGAAAAGTGTATGAAAAATAACACCAAAAACATAGACACGAGTGAGAAAAAAGGAGTTCAGAATTGTGGGTAATAGAAAGCCAAAACTATAGAAGGATTAAAGTTGGTAAGAACAATGCTATTGCGAGGCTCACCAGAGTGAGTCACCACCACAGTACAACCTTATCCAAACAACGTTTGTTTCTCATAGAAAGATGAACAGAGACTTCTTATATACCTGAAGAGGACGAGAATTTCAATGAAACTCGTTCATTAATATCCAACCACACACATATTTTAATTTCTCTCTCTCACGCACACACTGTCTTTTTTGGTCGTTATTTTTGTCTTCTTTATTAAAGTCTTTGTAATTTTTGTTCCTTCTTTCAAATTTCCAACACTGTTTTCGAAAATCACATCAAAGTACAAGAACAGATTCGCTTCCTTAAATGTCCACCTGAGATTTTTCTTTTAAAGTAAATTATATAAACATTACGAACTGTTTTAATTATATTTTCATTTCAATTTTCATTTATTGTAATCGCGAAAGCAATTTATTGGTCATTATTATGCCCAAAAAAAAAAATGATACGTGAGAACTCCCTAAGAAACTCATGAATTCGTATCTTTCACGTAATTACAGCGTTTTTCTTAGTTTTATAATAATAATAAACAATTCAAATAGTCAAATTCACCCTATTTCTGAATTGGCGTGTATCAAGATTATTAAGAAAAAAAAAATAGTTGAAGGCCTTTGTTCGTGCAAACCAAAACCAAAACCAAAACCAAAACCAGAACTTCTAATTTTATGTACAATAGAAATATATTTAAGTTTTTTAATATCTTAATTACTTTGTATCAAATATTTTGTTGCTTAATTAATAGTAGCAATGATAATAGTTTTCATAAAATAGAAAAGACTTAATTAGTCACTTTTATATTGAATTCTTTATTAGAAGTGAACTTTGAAACTTAAAATTTTACAAAATCAGTTTGTAAAATAAAATTAATTCTAATACTATGTTAAAAATAAAATTTTAAAACTAATTTAATCTCACAAAATTAATTTATAAAATGAAATTTATTATATTATGAAATTGGTTATCTCTAATTAGTACTTACAACATCACTCAACTCAAATTCAAAAACATTTTTAAATTAACCTATATTAATGCAACTGTTATATTTTGATGTGTGTGGCCAAAACGATGGGCATGGCCAGGTTTCGATAAAGATCGAGCACGACATGATGAAAATTTGCCCACCGATTTCCAAATCGCAATCAGATTTGAAATCTCTTATTTTAATATAATATATTAATTAAGTTAGTCAACTATATTACGTTTTTATTTTTATTACTCATCGTATATCGTTAATTACACTAAAACACGTAAAAGTATATTAATTTAAAAACATTTATGCTGCATCGGTTAAAATTTTATTTTTAATAATGTAAAAATTTTAATAAAATGTAATATGGTCTAAAAAAATTTAATATAATTTTGTTTTGATTCAAAAGTTTAGTGACAAGTATTTCTTTAAATTAAAGATGTTCTGTGTCTACAGAAGAAAAAAAAAATTCTTGAATTTTCTTAAGGTGATTTTGATTACTAGAAAACAATTTTCTAAGTAAAAAGGTTTGGATTATGAAAAAATAGGTTCAGAATGTAATTCCCAATAATACTAATTAACTTAAAAGACTAAAATAACAATAATAATCTCTTTAATCATATATTTAGATATGAAATTAAACACCCATTAAATCATTCTTTTAATAAAAACCTACTTAAAATTATTGAAATTTATATATAAATTTAAAACTTAATTAAGCCTCTATATATATATATATAATAAAACTTTCACATGTTTAATTAGTGATATATTTATATACATAATAATTACTCCATCTTGGCTTTTTTCGAAGGCACAGATTCGAAACAGCTAATAATACCAATAATTATTTAAAAACAATACTGTGTTGCAGGCTCTACAATAAAAGAAAGATAATGATGAGACAGCACATTGCCACATTTTCGACGAACCCATGCCTAACACGTTACTTAAATTCAAACACCAATAGCAATTAACAATTATCAATTATATAATCCTTACTTTTAAAGTTTTATTTAAATATAAGCAGAATTTTAAATATTGATGTTTTGAGTGAATGATAATCTTAAGAGATTATGTTATCCTTATTATTGTTGAGATTTTTTTTATAGAGAAGACTATTATTTGGAGATTACATGTAATTTTGTTTAATAAGTCTTTTTCTTTTTTTACAGTAGGTTTAATTTTGTCATTTTTATTTGATATGAAACTTAAATTAACATTTGAATTATTCGCAATAATTTTCTTTCAATAATAAACATTTTTTATATGATATATTTTTTCTCAACTGTATACGGTGATATTTACTTATATTATTATTGTTGTGGGTATGGTGTTGTTATTATAACTGTCTAAACAATTATCGTGATAGATCATCAATTCTAATACTACTAATGGAATTTTTTATAGAGAAGGTCATTAGGGTAGAAATTATATATATGTATATGTGACATTGGACTTCTGATGAATGTTAAAATGTGGGTCTTCATCTATTTTCTTCACTTGGACGTCAAACTTCTTCAAGAGATATTCATCTTCTTTTGATTTTGATCATTCTTTTGTATTTTCTTCATTTGTAGTCAATTCCTTTTCATCATATCCAAAGCAAATCTTTTGTCTTTCATATAAACTTTGAATACTTTTAGGTCATTAGCATCTTTGATCACATAAAGTTTGTTTTCAAATGAGACCTTATAACATTTCTCTAATATTTGAGCAACACTTAACAAATTTTGAGTAATCTGAAAAATATATAAGACTTCAAAAATTATTTTGATACATGAATGAAATTGTTCTTCGTACTTTTCATAGGAAGTTATTCTCCATTCTCAATTATTATTTTGAAAATATTTAATTTGTTGAGCTCCTTGAAAAGTCATGTGATTTGTACAACCACTATCTATAATTCAACCTTTTGGAGATTTGTTGATTTTAAAAACACATGATGTTGGAAGAAGTATTTCCTCCTTTGATTCATGCTTTACGATCTCGACATCTTCTTGATAATTATAAAATTTGCATACTTTTTTCACATATCTCAATGAGTTTTATTCTTACACGATCATCATGAAATTAAGACAACAAAAACCACATAAGCAAGGTAAGGTAACAATAATTTGAAGTAAGCATACATTTTAACAATTGTAATTCCACTGAATTACACATTTTTCACATTTCACTCATCATCAAATTAAGGGTTAAGTATGTTTTTAGTCCCCGAACTTTGACTTAAAATTGGAATTCGTCCCTGTCTGAAACTTCGATATATTTTGGTCCCTAAACTTTAGAAATGAATGAATATAGTCCTTTTAACCCAATTATGTTAATTTTTTTTGACGTGTCGAACGCTTTTCATATTAGCATTGGAGTTTTCTACACTATTTGACACATTCTTGGTTCAATATCTACTGAGAAATATGTTCGACACTTCAAAAAAAGTTTACGTAATTGAGTTAAAAGGACTATATTCATTCTTTTTTAAAGTTTAGGGACCAAAATATATTGAAATTTCAGACAGGGACGAATTCTAATTTTGGGTCAAAATTCAGGGACTAAAAACATACTTAACCTCAAATTAATATCATGTACAAATCAAATCATATAATTATCAGAGACACTTAACAATGTTATCCAAAAAAACCATGTTTTGAATTAGACTCAGAGATTATGCACTTGTCGTATAACCATCTACTTACACAAAGTCACATCCCAAGAACAATAATTGAACTATAAAAGATTACAATATGCTATACATGGTCTTTTGTTACTTCAACAAAATATGAAACAAATAGAATTTTAAATTATATGTTAATAGGATAAACATGTTTATATAATTAACATTTCAATTAGTTTGGGTTCCAAACTCTAAGTAACCTCGAATGCATGTCCTCTTATATCAGCATTATCTTTTGAAATGAAAAAAAGAAACATTTTCTCGTGAAATGAAAAAATTAGAATACTATGAGGTAAATTTTATTTTCCACTTTATTAATTCCAAAACTTTGGGTAGCAATATTTTTTTATAATTTTTGCTAAGTTTGTTTCTTAGATTTATATAAATCTGTCTAAAGATGATCACTAGTTGAATTATTGGATGACTTAATCATTGTAGTGAAGAATTTAAAAGGAGGATAAAGATTAATTAACTTAAAATAGAATTTTAATCGGCTAAGATTAGTATGTCGGAATTTCTGTGACGGTCTTTGATCTTCAAAAAGATAAACATAATGATCATAAACTTAGTTAGAAAAAGGGAAGAGAATAGTTTTAGAGAATTGATGATCATTATAGGATGAAACTCGACTAAATAACCTTTTTTATTTATAAACTATATTTTAATAATAAAATATTGAAACTCCATTTATAGAAAGACCACTTTTAATCATAATTACTTTTTAGATCTATATAGCCTTCAACTAAAAATGGAGTAAAGAAAATAAACTAGATCTAATGAACTTGAGGTTAAGTCTTCGACAAAATATAGAAACTTGAAATCACGAAAAGAGAAAAGAAACACAGAAAAGAACATTGGCAATCACATAGAAGACCAACTATTTTTAAGAGAAACAATGATGAGAAATTGCAATTAATGTTGCAATGAGGAAGAACAAAATGAAAAATCGTCAACAATGAGGAAGAACGAAATAAAGAATTGTTAGTAGCTAGTTAGAGCACAAACACAGAAAAAACACAAACCAATGGTCCAATTCGAGACCTAATAATTAAACCAAAATTTTGTTACTTCAACAAAATATGAAATAAATAGAATTTTAAATTGTATGTTAATAGGATAAACATGTTTATATAATTAACATTTTAATCAGTTCAGGTTCCAAACTCTAAGCGATAACTATAGAGTTTTTCAAAAGATAACAAGTAGCAAAATGCTAACTAAATCTAAACAACTACATTATTAAGACCATCGCCAAGGGAGCCAACACTTAAATCATCATATGCTTACATCAAATATTGGTGATCATTACAAAATAAGAACAACAACACAATAAGCACACACACAAGAGAGAGAGTAAGCTAATATAAAAGCAAATATTCCATTAACCATAAATTAAATCATCTTAGGGAGCCGAGTATTTCACACCATCATAAGCAACAAGCCACATCATAAAAAACTCATTACACTCAATTATTTTGATAACAAGCATTGGTGTAGAAATACTTGGAAGCTTTGGCACTTATGATGGATAATTTTCACCCATAAGGTTAATCCTATACAGGTTCCTAGAAATACAAATGGTTCTTCCAACCAGGACTTCCTGCTACTCTTTACTCTCTACTCCTAATTCATTCTCCTCTACATGAGTTTGAATGATTAGTAGAGTTTTAGGATAAGATTCCAAATTATGAGTCCCTACATCAATGCACACGAAAGCACACATACTTTAAAAGGATTTCCCTTAAAAATCCATTCATCATTCTTAGTTCGAATTTTAATAAGTCTTGTCCATTATATCATCAATATTCAACACACATATCCATTGATAAGGTCATCATCATCACAATTTCACACATCATTATATTCCAAAAGTTCATATTATCCCCAAATATTGGCATAATCACCAAGTATATTACATAAGAACTTAACAACACATGCAAAATTTGTCGGGATTTTTAAAAATAAAACTGCAGCTTGTACAAAACTCCAAAAATTATGTTCTTACACTTAAATTAAAGATAACTTATTCAATTAATCAATGCGAAAAGAATCAACCTAATTGAACACTTATAAAAAAAAGTTATGTATTAAACAAGTGACAAAGGTCAAATTTGTCAACAACCTATTCTACAGGAAGTTTACAAGAAAAACTGCTCTCATTATAGACTTTCAAACAAAGATCCTAACGGTCAAAACAAAGCATAATATGTCTAGGACCTATTGTAAAAATTTCAGCTCTATTCGATGCTTAATGAAGCGGGAATTCAATTTTTTCCAAGATGACTCCGAGTAAGAAAACTCAACTTGCTCAGCGATAGAATTGCTCGCCCAATGGGAGAAACTCTTGGTTAAATTAATTTTGTCAAACTCTCCGTTAAAATTAGTGTTGTCACTCGCTCAACGAGTAGTAGGCTTGCCTAGAGAGTTTACATAATGCAAAAACGCAAATTATGCATTTTGACAGCGCCAAAAGAACAAAAACTCATTTCAAGCTTCATACAAGTTACAAACACACTAATCTCGTGTCAAAAAACTCAAACCAACCAAAATTACCACATATGCAATTCGTACTATAGAAAGCCCCAAGATTTTCTAACACACATATTAAAACATGCAAATTTATGGATCCTCTTAAACTCACAAAGACTAAATAAAACTAACACCGTTAGAGCTACAAATCACATAAACCAATATTTATTCCAAATAAAAAAAAACCACATGAAATTCATCACATAATAATTGAAGTTTTAGCTTCCATTACCTTCGAAGATAAACTCGAACTCTGAGAGCCCCAAAGCACATTCAAACTCGTGGAAGTTCAACCTCAACCTGAGACAACGGAAAATAATGTGATTGTGCCCACACAATCATCGATTAGAATAAATACAAAATGGAAATCAAAGGGCATATGTAAGCAAAGAAGACTTGCATGCACTGTAGAAAAAAAACTGACTTACCTTAAACAAGAAACTGGTCGATAGGGATCGAAGGCCTTATCATGAAGAACATCCTACAGTCTCAATTTTACAAACGAGCAAATAGAGAGGTGAGAAATAAAGGTTCAAAGATGGAGATGAAGGGATGACGTTAGGAGAAAAAGGAAATCTTTTTTTCTAAAATATAACCCTTTGAAAGTTTATTTAGGAAAAATAGATTTTACAGTATTTTACAAAACTAACTTACAGTAAATAAATATTTTTCTATGCAAGTAACAAATGCTAGTTTTTTTTTCTTAACACTAAAATTAAGACAAGAGGAGATATTTTTCAAAATAATTAAAATAATAGAGATGTTTACGGTTTAATGTTCAAACTGAAGCATACAAAACCGAACTTGTGCCACCGGTTCGACGAGGGCGCTCCTAAACGGGGGCATTTTGGTCTCATAAAATAAGGCGGCCACCGCAGCCGCCCGTACATTAAACGGCAACATAGATCTCCCTCTATTGTTGATTTTTATCATAATAATTTTTTCCCTCTCTCTCGTGTTTCCGAACCGGGCCGAAGCGAGCCGGAAATATGGGAGTGCCAGCGTTTTACCGGTGGCTCGCGGATCGGTACCCGCTCTCGATCGTCGACGTTGTGGAGGAGGACACCGCCGGCGGCGACGGCACTGTTGATGTTTCTAAACCTAATCCTAATGGCATGGAGTTCGACAACTTGTACTTGGACATGAACGGCATCATTCATCCCTGTTTTCATCCTGACGGCAAGGTACATGCTTCGCTTCACCTTACTTTCATTCAATCCGTTATTCTGTTTTCGTGACTCCGATATTGCAACCGATTGACCTGTTATTCTGTTAATAGCATTAATGTCTTCTTCATTGGTTAAAAAAAAGTCAGTAGACATATAACCTAATAGAAATAAGCAAAGGAGCGGAGAATTACGGTAGTGAGCTTGTAAGATTTCTGTTTCAAGTTCGCATTCCAAGTCTTCGTATGGATTGATATTGAGGTCATGTTCGTCAATTGATTGTTGAAAACTTGCTTTAGAATTTGTTGCATTTAGAGGCTCTGCAAACTGAGCTCCTGGAGCATTTTGAAGATATAGCATCATGCATAGTTATATGAGCAGAGTGAAACCTTATACAAAGTTGACTAGACTTTGTAGCTTTTCTATTTTTTGTCTAAGCGGAAGTGTTTTTTGTTGATTAATCTTTAAAATGCAGCCGGCACCTGCTACCTATGAAGATGTATTCAAAATAATGTTTGACTACATTGACCATCTATTTTCATTGGTTCGCCCAAGGAAGCTTCTTTATCTCGCAATTGGTATGTAGCTTTTTCTCACCATTGCATTTCTTATCAATGTGGTACTATGGAACACCAAGACATGCATTTTTCTTTGCTTATCATATTGGATAAGAATGCAAATCCGATATCAATGCATTAATTCTTTACCTATGCTTAATCTTATTTGATACTTAAGGAGGAAATAAGATTGATACCATTGATTAAGTAAACAATATGTCAATGAAGATTAATCTGTGATGACAACGATTATAATTACTATTTTGTTTTGGTCGATGTCCCAAAAGTATGCTCATTGTGCGGATTTATGGAATGTGTGAATCCTACCCTGTATGTTTTAGGAATAATTGGATAAATATTATATATTTGGATCATAGTTGTTCGTCATGGAGGATCTGCCAGCCAGCTCCTTTAAGTTATAAATCCAAGATATTTGGTATCTCTATGTCAAAAGCTTAGAAATCATGCTAAAGAATTCTGTAAACATCCATTAACTTTGTTCCCTTTAAGCATTCTATTTCTTTTCAATGATTGGCTACTTGGCACATTTTTGTATGGTATACTTTCCTCGTTCAAATCTTTTTCAGGTAAAAGATTCAGATAAGCGCTTGTAAAACAGAATAGCCAATATGGAAAACTAGAACTGTCTGAATTTTGAGAGGCTGTAATTTTTTGTCTGTAATGTTATGTTATTGTATGTGTGATTTAACTTTGAATCACTTCCTCATTCCTAACATTTTTTCCATATGTATTTTTCTTGCACCATTAGACGGTGTTGCACCAAGAGCCAAAATGAACCAGCAACGATCACGGCGTTTCCGAGCTGCAAAAGATGCAGCTGAGGCTGTAAGAATATGAACATACTCCTATTTACTATGATCTCCTGCTATTTCTCTTACAAAAATTGAGTACAATGTGATGTTGTAGGAAGCTGAAAAGGAAAGACTCAGGGAAGAATTTGAGGGTGAGATGGAACTCTTGTCTTCTAAAGACAAGCCTGAGACCTATGACTCAAATGTCATTACCCCTGGCACTCCTTTTATGGCAGTGTTGTCAGTGGCTCTTCAGTATTATATACAGACTAGATTAAATTACAACCCTGGCTGGATAAATACAAAGGTTGACCTTATCATATTTATTCTTTGCTCCCTTGATCTCTTCCATACTGCACATTCCTTCCTTGAGGACTAATCCTGTTTATTTTCTTTTCTCATATTGTATATATCTTGTTTTCAGAATATTTTTTTCTATATATTTATCTATGGAGCTACATTGGGTATTTTTTTGAAGGTTATACTTTCTGATTCAAATGTTCCTGGTGAGGGAGAACATAAAATAATGGAATACATACGATCACAACGTAACCTTCCTGGATTTAATCCAAATACTCGTCACTGTTTGTATGGATTGGTGAGTTTTTGTCTGATTTAGAATTTTTCATTTTATCCAAGCTTGGTGTATTTATCTTTAGTTTTTGAATGGTGATCTCATTGCTATGATCTTTAAATTCAGGATGCTGATTTGATTATGTTGGCCTTAGCCACACATGAGGTTCATTTCTGCATATTGAGGGAGGTTAGTTTTCAGTGTACAAACTGTCTATGTGATTTTGGATCATTGATCCCAATGGATTGCCTTGATGACTAATTACATGAGTGAACAGGTAATTACTTTCCCTGGACAACAGGACAAGTGCTATCAGTGTGGGCAAGTTGGTCATTTTGCAGCTGATTGTCGTGGTAAGCCAGGTGAGAAAGCTGAGGACTGGAATCCAGTTGATGATACCCCAGTTCACAAGAAGAAATATCAGGTTTGATATTGCAACCCAGCATGTTAGGCTGGATATTCATTCTTCTTTTCTGCTGATTTTTAGTTTGAAACTAAAATCTTGTATGTACAGTTTCTTAACATCTGGGTGCTGCGTGAATATTTGCAATATGAAATGGAGATCCCCAACCCTCCTTTTGAGATTGACTTTGAACGCATAGTGGATGATTTTGTATTTCTATGCTTCTTTGTTGGCAATGACTTTCTTCCGCACATGCCAACATTAGAAATACGTGAGGTAAGCATTTGGAAGGCACCATGCTATATTGAGGAGTAACATGAAACAAAAAGTATGCCAGTGCTATATGGTTCTAGTTTTTTCTACATAATTTTTAATTGAACCTGCTTAACTTATGCATATGCTCTTTACCTGCATATCCTGCTCTATACCTGTTCTCTTTGATAATCTTTTTACCGTTTCAGGGGGCTGTCAACTTGTTGATGCATATTTATAGAAAGGAATTCACTGCCATGGGTGGTTATCTTACTGAAGGGGGTGAGGTAAGTTTCTCACTTTTTTTTTCTTAAATTCAGTTAAGTAGTGTTTGTCATTTTGTGACAGAATCATTTTTAGCAATGATCTTCCTTCAACTGATTGTCTTATCTCTTAAGTCATCTATCTGGAGTTTTTAGTTCTTAAATTGGTGTTGTAAATTGTAATATGAATATCATTGAATATTTCAGGTTTTCTTAGAGAGAGTGGAACATTTTATTCAGTCTGTTGCTGTTCATGAAGATCAAATATTTCAGAAACGAGTTCGCATTCAACAGGTATTGTTATTTCTACGTATTGACTATCCCTCTTTGGAAGGGATAATTATTATGGATTCTTAAACTTCTGAACCCTTTGGAGTTTTCAGCCAATCAAATTCAATAATAGCGGTATCTGCTTATTTTCATGATTCTGTACTTTGAGATGGTATAGTTTGCTTGATACATAGTAAGAAAGTTCTTCTGTTAATATTGATGAGGAAAAATCTTCATTTCACTCCATTCCATTTTGCATTCTATTTTATTGGCCTATTTTTACTGTTTAAAATTTCTCACTGAGAGATCGTAATTTTATGCCATCATCCATGATTTTTTCTTCCTATTTGAATTGACTTGAAATTAAGTTATTTGGGAAGTAGACTTAACACATTTCTAAATTACACTGTTTCATATCATTTAAAGTCATGAATGATATGATTTAAACTCTACTTGTGCATATGATTTATCCTTTGTACTTTTACCAAGTCTACTATTTATAATTTTACACACACACACACACACACACACACACACACACACACACACACATATATATATATATATATATATATATATATATTTCTCTTTAATATGGTTTTGAATTTTACTTCCTGATATGCTATACTTTTGATTTGATTGTGTTTTAAGGCTACAGAAATTAATGAAGAGATGAGAGCTAGGGCAAGAGGAGAAATGCCTGAAGAACCACGAGCATCTGTTTCGGACAAGGTTTAGTTACTATTTATTTCTCGAATTCTTTAGTGTTTGCTTGAATTTAGTATTTCTTACTGACATTTTAAACTTGTGTTTGGGAATCTACTGCACTTTTCTGGACCCCAAACCACAGAAATTCTAGTGGCTTCCCAAAAATACATTGAGGTTAGCGTGTCTGTGGGTTGTGAGGGGTGGTTAGTTTTCACATAGAGTTATGATAAGGCATACCATAATTCCAGCTCAGAACACAATATGCTGGGGTTGTGTAAAATTTCACCTTTTTAAGAATTTAAATTTAAGGTCTAATTCAATTTCACAAACAAGCGTATAAGATTAGGATTGGCCAAGTTTTATTTAAGTAATTTCTCTCAGGCAATTGTGAGACTAAACACACCTCCTCAAGGCTGTAATTAAAGCTTCCCCAAACTGGTCACTATTAAGTTGGCTTTCCAATAGCAACCTTTGTGTGATTAGACGTTTGCTGTGATGTGTGTCATTTTGTGATTGAATTTTGGGTTCATCTGCTTATGTGTGAATGAAATCTGGGAGGGTTGCTTCTGCAATTGCTATTTGTTTCTGTTGTCTTCTGGTTTGTGGTTCCGCACAAAATCTTTCTGGCCAGCTGGTCCGTGGGTGACATGGTTCCCACTTTCTACACTTAAAATTCTTCATAGGAAGCCTTGTAAAGCTTGTAGTAACTCTAAGATTCTTAAATAGTTATGAATGTTATTATGTTCTTGTTTTTCACTTGTGCTAGTTTTGTATGTACACATATATTCTTCTGTATAATTAATAGTTTTATATAACAGGTAAGTTATACCTCTTTTGTTATATCCTATAAGTTCTACTACTTTGGCAACCTTGGGAAGTAAACTGCAGTATTTGGAATTACTTGTAGTTTGTTGCATTTACGACTAACCAGTAGAGTTGAGGGGAATTCTGATAAATTTTAGTAGCCATGTTGAAGGGTTTTATACTTGTATACCTCTTTTTTTATATCCTATAAGTTCTACTACTTTGGCAATCTTGGGAAGTAAACTGCAGTATTTGGAATTACTTGTAGTTTGCCTTGTTGCATTTATGACTAACCAGCTGAGTTGAGGGGAATTCTGATAAATTTTAGTAGCCATGTTGAAGAGTTTATACATATAAGTTCTTTTTTTTTCCGTTGGTATTTAAAACAGAAGTGCGTGGGTAGTACGTGAAACAACTTCATTGTGTTCTCTTTTAGTGGTGGAACAGCTGATGAGAACGATCACTTTCACAGCTAGAATTTTCTTTTTTAAATTAAATGTATCTTTTGTTTTTTGGAAGTTGCTAAAAAGATGTTGGAACTTAGAAGTCATGTATTTGTTTGGGTCAGATATAATCTATATCAAGAGTGATCCCTGAATAGGATACTTAGCCTATTCCATACCACGTGAAATCTGAATTTTTATTAACTACATAGTGTTTGTTATTTTTTTAGGTTAAGTTAGGGGAGCCTGGATACAAGGAAAGGTATTATGCAGAAAAATTTGGTGCTTTGGATCTGGAGGAGACCGACAAAATAAAAAAAGATACAGTATGTGCTATCAGTATTCTTGGAATTATTTGTTGTTACCTTTAATTCTATACAGTCATGGGTTATAATGGAAAAAATTTTCAAATTTACAAATTCAATGCTTAAAAAAGTTTTTCAATGCAAAAACTTGACTATCATATTATCAACAATAACATATTTAACTTTCAGAAACTCCTTAAATGAGCTTATGAAGACCTGTTTACTTGTAAAAGTGTTTTCTGTTTTCACTGTTAATTACAAAAATGTTGCCATATTTTCACACGATTTCCTGTTTTTGAAAGTTTTTTTTTTTTTTTTTCACTATTTCATATATGAAATTTTTAAAAAGGAAACAAAGAGAAAAGAAGGTGGCTTTTTTGTAAGTAGAAGTGAAAACAGAAAATAAAAATAGAAAACAATTTTCTCAAACCAAAGAACACCTAAACTACTCCTTTTCTTTTTAAATGGTGCACTAGGCTCACATTGTTACAATTTTCTTTTTAAATGATGTTAGGCACATCCCGTTTATGTGTCTTGAAATCTTGATGTTATTATCTGCCTGTGTTTCAATATGTTCTATTCATGAGGGATTGAGGGCCTCACACTGGTTGAATATTTGTCCCCATGAATTGATTCGTGGTGTGTTGGATTTAATTTTGTTTTCTCCTTGTTGATGGCTATTTTTACCCAACCCTTATAATTTATGGTTTTCATAGAAGATAGCTGATTGTCTTGGTCTTCCTCATAGGTCTTGAAATATGTAGAAGGCCTTTGTTGGGTTTGTCGGTATTACTACCAGGGTGTCTGCTCATGGCAATGGTTAGTTGATCTTTCACTAGCTAATATATTATATTTGAACCCATTCCTGCTATTTTCTGTTTGTAGATTGATAATCTGGTTCATTTATGTTGGAAAGCTTCCTTGATTACGGTCACCCTTAACCCACTGTAATCATGGCTTCTTTGGGATCTGCCTTAAGTTCAGCTCCAAGGGTGGTGCTTCATCCCACGTCAACTTGATATATGAGTTAACTAAAAGCTTATTAAGCTTGGGTAATCCTCACCTTACATGCATAGTTTTATGGGGTTTTAGTTGGCCAAATTCTAAGAACTCTGCATAATGTTATACTGTAATCAGTTTTGGTGAAAAACTAACTTTTAAACTCATACCGAGAAAATATCCCCACCCTTGGCCTGATCCCTTAAAGGATTGAGTGTTTGGATTTAGTAGAATGTACTATATATAGGTTCTGCATATCACCCATATATAATCTCTTAATATACTCAGTGGAGAATATTTCCTAGGCTACTATTAATTAAGTGCAACTTCCTATATGATGCTAACCATGAGTTCTAAATGCATTTTATCATGCAAGACATGGACATTATTTCTTAAGTAATTAAATATCATCGTTTTTAACTTTTTATTAGTAAATTTTTTTTGTTTAAGTAATCATTTAATTGTGGTGCACCCAAAGCAATGTTTGTACCAGTGACCATACACAGTTTTAGTAGAATGGAGGCATGGTCATTGTTTTGTTGTGTTGTGCGACAATTATTCCTCATTGTGAGTTATACTATCTTGTGTACCTTCTCAGCACTGTAGTTAGATGTATTGTACTATTACACTTTGGTCTGGCTTGAAGAGTGTTTTGCTTCAGATATATTCTTTTAGCAAGTTTTCCTGCATCTTTATATTCTGTTGGAACCTTGTATTGTTGCTCATAGCTATTGAGCTTCAAAGATATTTTGTAGCAGGAACTTCTAATCATGATTTTATAAGGAATTATTAATATATAATATGGACTGGAGGCCTTTAGAGCTGGGATACTGCCTTTTTTATGTTTGAGTGGCTTTAAGATATTGAAGAAAATTTCTGAGACCCCTTCAATTTTGTTGAAATTATCATCCCATTAATATTCTTCAATATTTTTCATTATTTTGTTCATTCAGGTACTACCCATACCATTATGCTCCTTTTGCTTCTGATCTTAAAGATCTAGCTGATCTGGAGATAACTTTTTTTTTGGGAGAACCATTTAAGCCATTTGATCAACTAATGGGGACCCTACCTGCATCAAGGTTTCTTCTTCTTTCCTGTCATTAGATCTATCATATCATGCATCCTGTGCTGATGCTAATTAAGTTCTTGTTACACAGTTCAAGTGCACTGCCTGAAAAGTACAGGGATTTGATGACTGATCCTTCATCACCTATTCTTGAATTTTACCCTGCTGGTGAGATCACCTGATTGTTATTGACTTATTTTGCTATATCTAAAAGTTTCTAGAGTTACTTGTTTTGCTTTCTTGACAGATCTTTTTTTTTTTTTGGACAGACTTTGAGATTGATATGAATGGCAAACGATTTGCATGGCAGGTAAATATAGTGGTCTGTGATTTAATTTTTTTATTAAAATGGGGGTTAAGTTTACTGTTGCATTTTTTTTCAGGGCGTTGCCAAGTTGCCATTCATTGATGAGAAAAAATTGCTCTCTGCCACTAGCAAACTTGAAGGCACATTAACGGTCCGGAATTGTTTTTCATTTTTACTTTTCTAGTCCATTGCGTTTGTGACCAACTGTAAAAGATTACTGGTCCAAAATTGTTGGACTTGAAATTGCATCAAAGAATAAATAGTCTAAGAAGTTGATTGTTAAGTGATAACCCTCTGTTAGTACTGTTTCTTTTGCACAATTATCCCTGACACTTTGCTGGAATCTGTTTGTTCGAGCTGGATACTTTTAACATTATAATTTTTAGTCCTGAACTTTACAACTGTTAGTTTGAATCATAGTTTTGCATCTGGGTGCGCTTAATTTCATTCAGATTTTTTATGTGCAGGTGGAGGAACAGCTCCGAAATAGTAAGATGCTTGATTTGCTTTATGTCAACAGAGCGCATAATTTGGCTCCGTTTATCTTATCGTACTACCAATATTCTTGTCAATTCTCTCTGCATGACAGACCTGCTGTACCGATTGACCCAAGTGCTAGGTTAGTGAATATGGTTTGGTAATAGTCACCAGTCGAAATCATAAATATGTTTGGTAATTGTCTTGGAATCTTTGATAGCAGTGATGGTATGAATGGACACGTCTGGTTGTATGAAAGAAATGTGCTCAGAACCGTTGTATCCTCTCCCATCAAGGGATTGCAAGACATTGAGTTTAATCAAGTTTTGTAAGTTTTTTCTTTTACACTTTCCTGATATTTTAAAATCAATGGATGAACTCATGTTGAGTGTTTCAAATTTCAGAAATATTACCTATCTTAATCCTCGTAAACATAGACATATTCCAAGACCTCCCAATGGTGTACAAATGCCCAAAAAGGTTGGTATTCTGACCTCTCTTAGACATTAAGTGATGGGACAAATATTATATTTTTGTTTAGTTTTTTCAATATCTATGTATAGTTCTCATTTACTTTGACATTGGTTATGTTTGCAGATATTAAAAGCCATTGATATTAAACCTTTTCCTGTATTATGGCACGAAGATAATAGTGGTCGGCGTCATGGCAGAGAAAGGTTAGAATCTATTCCTGAGTTGTAATTAGATAATTTTACATATTATTTGTGTATGGATAAATAGGCCCCCGCTGCTGGTGACATTAAAGTTCAATGCGGTTCTGGTACTGGTATTACTCACTGCTGTATGTGGACAATTTTTTTTTAGGAAATTATAAATATTTACTTTAAGCAATTGTCTTAGGGGATAATAGAAAGTTCCATATTAAGTGGATTGATAAGTTCTCAGTGAAGTTTTTCTTGTATTAAATATGGCCTTTATCACTCGCTCAAAGACATACATTTGTTAGAGCTCTTACCTTTCTTGTATGATGCATGCAACAGACCGCAACTACACGGAGCAATGGCTGGGCCTCAACTGGGAGAAGCAGCACATCGTCTTGTGAAGAACACCCTTAATATTAAGCCAAATAACGCAACATACGGATTCACAGAGCCGCTTCCAGGCCATCATGCAATGAACCGGGTGCTTAGATCACCAGGACCCTCTGGACCTGGTAGATATTATGCCGAGGACACAAGTGGTTATTACGGACATCATTACAATCACCAGGGGATGATGCCTAGGCCTAGATATCCAGTCTCGTCCAATGGTGGACACAGTGACAAACAGAATTTTAGGATACAGGATAGGTCACAGCATCATGAACAGCATTACTACAACGGGAGAACTGGGTTCCATACTTTCACAATGGAGGATGGCCCAAGACCAAGACCATATGCGGTACCTCCACCAAAGACTCCTGTGGTAATGTTATCAAGGCCACCCAATTCAGGACCAACAACTAATCTGCAACAGCAATTTGTGGGTCCTCCTATTCCACCTCCAAATTGGATTACTAGAGCACCTGATACCAACGGAATATATGCTAGGCATCAAGAAGTTGCAATTGGTGGAGCTTATGATAATAAGCACATGAAGAAGGTGTACCAAGTTAGAAGTCGGCAACCCCAAGATATGCCAGAGCACGGGAATCAATAGTGATTGTTGTGGAGTTTATTTGCCTTGTCACCGAAGTGCCCTCTTCTATTCCTTGGGTTGTTCCTCAAATTGGTACTCATCCGTTCAACAATGCCATAGTACGGAAATCATTTGCCATCGAAATGCAATGCGATAGGCTTACAATTGCTTATCAAAGCTTTGGATAGCACTTAAATAATTTTCTGCTGTGAAGGTGCTGCAGCCTGCAAAGAATTTTGTTCTGGCTTCACTAGACACGGGCAGTTGGAAAGGTGGGAGTGCTATAGTATATTCACAATGTTCTTGCTTTTCAAGTTCTAAACAAATACTAAAAAATATTGTATAAACTTGTAATTGCTGTGTAGGGTAGCATGTATAAATCCAGCTGCGCTCAGTGGCACTTGTATTATCATGTACTACACCCAACTTTAATAGACAATCGTAAATTTGTAGTTGAAAAATTAGATTTGTTAGATTATATATATTTTTTTTCAAAATTAAGAGTTAAAATGGGTACACTGTAAAATGTGTCAATCAATTAAAATTAATTGTTGATATAATTTAGAGTGCAATTGAGGTAAAAGTTGGTAGAATTAAGAGTTATGATTGGATTAGTGTAAACTGATTTATATTATTCCTATTCTTGTCTCTATTTCGGTGAAGTCAACAGACGATAGTCTGATTGGATTGATTTTACACCAAAATTGAAGAAGTAATTTGATCGACCTAGTTTTAATTTAAATAAATTTCCTTTTATTGAATTATTAAAACGATTTTTGTATAAAACTGAAGTATTAAAATTTTACATGTTACACTCTGGTTATCTTGTTAAAATTAAATTAGAGATTAGGCTTGATCTTTTCTATAAAAAAAAAAAATGTAGGATATATCTCATTTAAAGAATTGAAATTAGTAAAATACTTGAAAAAGTAAATGTTATCGGTAATTTAAGTATCCGATATACTAGTTGACAAAGTCTTGTACTTATTTTAGATTTATTTTAACAAAATTATTTCAAATTTATCCGAATTTCTGTTGTTCTGGTAACCATTCTCTGATCGCGATGTGGACTCGGAAGCACAAGATTTGCTGGTCCTGCCAGTGTTTTATATAAGAAGAGATATATGAATAAGAATCATCGAGAACAATTATTTATAATTTCCCAGAATTATTAAATTGATACGATGATGCACTGCAAATTAATCAACCGAAAAAAAAAATTACGATGCTTGATATATCATTAAAAATAAAAACCCTGTAGAAATAAACAAGTACAATTCGGTATCCTCTTGAGAAAGTGTTACTAAGCAATCAAATTCTACAAGATCTTATACAACAAGGAAACAAACGCTATGAGTCACAACTCAAATCCCAAGCTTGCACTACCATCGAAGAAGGAACTACTAACACTCATCACACCTTTTAAGATTATTTGATAAGAACGTGGTATTTGATTGATACATTATTAAACGAATTGTATAACTCATCCAAAGCAAGAAAAGCGTGTGCTAGCTTGAATCGAAAACAATAAGAAAGAAAGATAAAGAGCACATTCTTCTCATTGAGTAGTGACTACATACAATACATACATACATTCACATAACCCTTCGTCGATAAATACATATCCAATCCAACATAAACAAAAAGTTACCTTAGGCGAGTTGAAGAGAAACTATTGTAGGAAGTAACCGCCCAAAAAGAGAGCGAAGAAGAGCAACAAAGAGCCGTATATAAGGACGGTCTTCTGACCCGAGGTGAGGGAATTTCCCCCGAGTCCATATTGTTGGTTCTGCGCAAACCCTGCGATCTGAACGCTCTTGCTCTCGAAGAAACTCTGTGCGGCTCCGCACGTGGGACACCGCCAATCGTCCGGAAGCTTCTCGAACTGAAACCCCGGGGGAATCGGATACGAAGGATCGCCCACCGCCTCGTCGTATTTATACCCGCACGACCGGCACTCGTAGATGCCAGTGTTCAGAACCGCGAATTTCTCCTCCAGCCGCCGAGGGTCCAAGTTCTCCGCCTCGGGCGCCGGCTCCGGCGTCGGCGTAGGCGACGGCGACGGCGTGGTGTCTTCCTTGGAGACGTCGATGGAATTCACGGTCAATTTTCGGGGTTTGGTAAAGAGAGAAGGAAGAGAATGAGGTTTCAATTTGGGTTTGGGTTTGAGAGAAAAGGTTGAGAAGTGGAGAGAGAAAGGTGATGGTGGAGTAACACAAGCCATTGTTAGTTGAAAGTTAGAGCCAGCCGTGAGTGACGGTTGGTTCTTCTGTGGAGGAGAAGACGAGAATAACCATAGTATATGCCCTTCCTCTTGGATAAGGTATGCATTTCTTTTTTTAATTATCTTCTAATTTTCCCCTTTTCATAATTCATTTCAATAATATTAATAATAATAATAATAATCTCTGGGCTTCTTCTTCAGTTTCATTTGGGTCGCCTCTCTCTTTTTTCCTGCACTCCACAGTTTTCTTCTTTCACACCCTCATTCAAGGTCAGTTTACTGTATTTCTCAATTCTTTTCCATTTCTACTTTTCTCTCAACTTAGTTTCTGAAACACAATTAAGACACTAAAATCATATTTTAAATATTTAGTATTTTTTAATTTAAAGAATTATTTTGTTTTGATATTTTATCAGCTGCTCACTTGAAAAAGACATTTTCTACTTAGAACTGATCAACAAGCCAGCCATTATATAATTACCATGTTTTTTTTATAAATATTTTCTTTTACATTCAACACTGATAATTTTTGACATTTTATTATTATTTTCTTTTGGTCACATGATTGGCGTCATTACTTGGTGAAGTGAAACTGTGCAATAAAAAACCTTTGCCGAAAAGAAATAGTGGATAAGGGATGAATTAATCATTGCGTGAATTTCAGCACATTACCTTCCTCTTTTGCTTTTCACCTATTTTTTCAGAAAAAAAGGTGGAAAGTTAATCTACCTTAACGGAATCTTACCACTTCCAAACAACTGTACCAAGAGCATTAATGATAAATTGATTCTTTTTATTGAAAGTTATTAAAAATTGCATTGCCATGAAATTGTATGAAGAGCATTCATTCAGTACTAATAATAATAATAATTTAACTGTTGTCTTGAAAAGATTTATTATGTTTATCCTAAATGAATCTGAATAAATAAATAAATTTCACTTCTAAAATCAGAATCTACTTTAATTCCTCGTATCATTCAAAGAAACTCCGGTTTGAACTCTGAAATTGACCTATATTACTTTAATCCCTAATGCTAGTCGAATGATTAATTGACAGCTATCAGTTAATTCAACCCGTGTTAAAAGATCCAAATAGGTAATGTTCACCAAATTCAAGGGTTAACGGTTGTATGAAAGATGAATTTTATGTTAAGGTGATTTTCAGAGCTTCAATTTACTCTGTATAGATCTCATCGTGTACATTCTTTTTACAATTTTTTCCTTTAAAAAAAGAAATTTTTAAGATCCAAATTTTAATTAATATTTTATTCTCATATTGATGTTTTAAGATAGAAAAATATTTTTTATTTCTATAACTCGGCAACTTGAATTTTATAATACACTATCTGCTATTAAAATATTGTTAAACTCTAAAATGACAGGAATTGATTTGATGATCTGGCCCAAAAATAACTGAACATTCAATAACTATAAAACGAGCATTAAAACCAGAACTGACCATTGATGGTGATCAGAGATACAAACTGACCCATCTGAGACGTATTAAGAATCCAAAATTCAAAGAGCTTCGAGCCCCAACTGCTTGCAGCATATATGAATAGACCATTCCACTGTGCTTCTCATTCAACATTTAAACCTCTTTCAGATATTAAAATGCCAAATTTTACAATCCATGGAATAACAATAATGCAAAAGATAGTTAAAGTTGTGCATGTATCAAAGCGTCGAAACTGTAATAAGAAAGTACCGAGGAAGATCATTCCAGAATTAAGAACGGACTACTTTTGCATCTTTTACAACATATCATGGTTCAAAGCCAACACTCAGCACCAATTATTTCCATCTGTTCTGTACATGTATGAGATCATTGAAGATTAAAGGAACATAAAACCGACTAAAATGTAAACATTTTATTTTAATTGACAAATGCTCTACCGAATCAGCGAAAAATAAAACACTAGTTACCACTTACTAGTTACTAGCTAAGTGCTAAGCTATGAGTATGAAGCAAATTACGAGGCAAATCTTGGTGTGATGAAGTGAACATGAAGAGGAGAACTCCAATCACTCACTACAAAAAGGAAACGAAGAACAAACTAAAAGGCGTGTGTGCTCAAACTCCTCCTCCTCCTCCTCCACCACCGGACCGCAACTCCTCCATCGCAGCTTTGATCTGATCCTGCACCAGCTCCAACCGCTTCGAGTACACTTCCAACTCCAATATCTGTTGCTTCCTCCATTTCTCATCCACCAATTCTCCACCACCATAACTCAAATTCATCAGAGGCATAGGGTTTAAATTGAAGGAAACTCCTCTCCCACCGAACGCTCCTCCTCCTCCTCCTATCGCTCCCACCAACTCCCTCACCACCGGCGACAGACAACTCCTCACCGTCTCCTCAATCAAACTCGGTATGTTATTGCTATAACCACTGTTATGATTGTTATTAGTAGTAGTAGTAGCGGTAGTGTTAGTAGCAGTAGCAGTAGGAGTAACCATAGTTGTAGCATTGCTAGTACAATTAAGATCTCTGTTCGACGCCGATCCATCGTTTGGCTCGATTTTCACCGCCGATCGAGGCCGGGAGCGTTTCGGTGTTTTCTTCTCTGCGGAATTCCTGGAAGTCGTTTCGTTCTTGAGAATTACGGGGCTAAAATTAAGGTTAGGGTGGGGGATAGGGTTAGGGTTGGGGCAAAGGTTGATTTCGTCGTCGTCCAAGGAATTTTCGCCGATTGGAGCCACGCTGCTCCAGATCTTGCGAGAGATTTCGAAGGTTGCTTGATCGTGTGCGCTCTTGAAGGAGAATTCCTTGCCGGAGCCAATCTTGTTGAGGACGTTTCGGTACTTCTTCTTAAGCCTTCGGATCTTCTCCACCAGCTGGTTCTTGTTGAAATCGAGTTGGAGTTTCGACTTGATTTGGTCGTAAAACAGAGCGGTGTCGTTGTGGTGAGAGGATCCTCTCTGAGAGGTGTAGTCCAGGAACCCTTGAAGGAGCTCGATCTCGTCCTCGTCGGTCCACAGCCGCTGGAACAGCCGCCGCGAGTCGTCTAGCGGCGGCGGTGGCTTCTTTTCCTCGATTGGCTCCACGCGCCGCCGCTTCGGATCGGAGGAGTCACCGATGACGATGGTAGTGGCGGTGGGCGTCGATAGTGGAGCGGCTCCGCCGTTTGAGATGGCGGAGCCGGGGACGGCGACGGTGACGGCGAGAGCGGCGGAGGGAGAAGGCTCGTTTTCTTCATCGTCGGCGGGCAAAACGTCGTCGTCTTCTTCGAACTCTTCGTCCTCCTGGGACTCGTCGTCTTCGTCGTCCATGTCTTCCTCGCGGAAAACGGCATCGTGTTGCTGAGATGCCATTGATACAAAGGAGAGAGAGCGAGAAAGAGAGAGGTTTGGTTAGTGGTTAGGCCAAGAAGAGTGGGCTGAGTCACGGGTTTTGGTTTCTTGTTGAACTCACTTGCTCACGCACTCACCCATGGTTTGGTTTGGTGATGGTAAAAGGGAATCCGAAGGGTGGTTTTGGTTTTTAGTTTAGTTTAGGTAGCCTAGTGGACCAAGTGACCAACCAAACCTCCTGCATCATTTTTCTATTCCCTATTTTCATTTTACAAGGAATGTACTTTTCTTCCTTTTCCACAAACGCTACCAAATTCATTTCTTTTTCTATTATTCATTTCGTTTAAATACTTACAAAACCTTAACAATACTCCCATACTTAATATTTATATAATTTAGCAGCTATGGATTAATTTAATATTTTATTATTTCTAATATTAATGGAATGATAGTAAGTACTACTTGAAAAGTTCATTAAAGTAAAAATAATAATTTGATTGAATAACTAGTTACGAAGAACAAAATATTCATTGCAACAACGTTCACAAAACAAGAAAATATTGGTCCTGACAGCGAGATCGTATATTCAATAAAATAGTCTTTTTAACATTTCGTCAGACTTTCAGAAAGAAAAGGTTTTTTTTGAATGAAAACAAAATAAATATATGCTAGAGTTAGCGAAGTATACACACTAAAAAATTCACTGACAAAACTGTTACTAATGTTATCCTTGTTTTATTACTTTTAAAAGATGAATGTGCACACTACAGAGAGAGAAAAATCAAAAGCATTATGATACAAATATTATCTTGTTTTACCTAATTATAACTTGCAATACTGTTTATTTGTATAAGATGTTTAATTAGAAGCAAATGGTATCTTTAATTTAATAATGACGTTTTTTTAAAACATTACTGTCATGTTCATAAAAATTTATCATAAGGAGGCATGGTATAATGTGTTTCTTTAATCAATAACCAGCTTGTAGTTGAAACCTCTATACTCACAGATTTCATTCATTTCACGTTTGTTTTCGATTGACAATTACTAACTGAAGAGTGATTACTTTGACGTGTTCCAATTGTATTACTACTGCTGTCTTGTTTTCATGCTTACGTTTCATTATATGGAAACAAATTTTGACCATGCATCATCGTGAGGGCACATAATAGAATCGCAAATATTTCATTTTAGTTGTATATTTATTTTATTTTAAACAAATACAGATTGTTGAATAACTTTAGTATAACAGTACAAAAATGGAACTTGTATTTATCTTAATCACATTTACTTTTCATTCAAAAATATTCCATGAAAGACATGCCATTTTTCAATTATTTTATTCCCTATTATGTTAAAGGAAATATTGTCGTAAAGTGTTCATACTGGTAACAAAACAATGTTTAACACACTCAACAATCTGACGTTCATAAATTACAAATAAAATTTAATCACGATGGAATTGGGTTTAAATTATTTAAGAAAATAAATTATACTTGTCATGTAATACAATATAATATTACAATAATTTTTTTTTTGACTGATAAATTCCAATATTGGACCAAGTCGCTCTTAAACTTTATCCAACGAAATTATGTCACAAATTCGTTGACTCTTCATCTATATAAATATATTAGGCAGAGCGGACTTTATACTATACAAAAAGAGAAATAGAGATAAAAATGCCATGAGTACGCGAAAATCATTTTCATAACTTAACGACTCACCACTTTAACAAGTTATGAAGTAGCTATTCCTTCTATAAAGCTAACTAGAAATGTTTGGTTCTAGTACCTCATCCCCAACTTCCAATAAAAACTTCTCTTCTGCTTAATAATGTTTTCCTATATCAAATATAATCTGGTCTTACTTACACAATACTTTTCTTATATAAGATGTCAACATTCAAGATATTTAACACGAAACACTAAACTACAGCTGCAAAACTTGGTTCCATTAACATATTCAGTTCGTACAAAAACCTGAGTATATAATATTAATTCGAACAAAACTGATTCAAAAGCATAAATAAAATAACAAGTAGCGGGGAAAAAGTTTCAATTCGATTTTGCTTCATTTAACTCAGAAGCAACGACGAAAATTACAGTTAACATTCAAAATCATTTTCAAAAACGTTACGGGTCAACTTCAGAAAAACCTACCTAAATGGATACGAAACCAAAAGAATAAAGAGAAGCATGTGACATTCAACCAAAAATATGCCAATAGAGGCCTTCCCAATGTCCTTTCTTCTTTAGCTCTTTCTTCCACTAACCCCGTATACAACTAAAACGTCATAAGGTAGTGCTTTTTCTATACATACGCATCTCGGATGATTATTCAAAAGTCTCTGCTCTACCACAAGAAATTCAGCTAAACACATTGGCGTAAACAAGGGAGTTCAATGTTGTTTGCCACTTAAGGAAACATAGCATTGTTTTGTATTTTCATCGTATACTTTCAGTTAAGCGTCAGGCTGAATCGAAAAGGTATTCCTAGAATTGATAAATAATACACTTGCCCAGATGAACTTTAATGGTATTCTACAAGCTAAGTACTAAAACAATTCTGCAAGTAAATCAAGTATCGTTTTACGCAAAAGTAATTACTCACTACCTCAAAATTTACCAAATAATTGAAAGCAAAGTTAAACACGAGCTCTCAAAATTGTTCAATGCTAGTACTCAACATCTGAAGTTATAAGCAAACATAAAATAAAATAAGGATCAACACTTTGGCAAAACATCTCATTCTATAATTCTAGCATAAGATAAAATAAAATAACAACTACAAAGCACCGAATCCAATATAACCTTAGAATCGAAATAAGATTTCTCATAACTTATTTCTTCTTTCCAGCCTTGGCAGCATCAGAAGCTTTCGTCTGCAGAAACAAAACATACCACAATTTATAATTTAATCAAGCAAATCATGCGATATCTTATAATTTAATTCGAAATTACCTTCTTTACTCCACGGATTTTCTTTGCTCTGTTTTTCCTCTCCTTCATTTGTTTCCTTGACTTTTCTACCTTAGTGTCAAGACCATTCTGCAATACATATAATTTAGTACGCCAGCACAAAATGATGCAACTGCTACTAGACATGTTATAAAATTCATTTAGAAAAGAAAATAAAGTCATAGATTACAATATATTCAATACCACTGACACTAAGTCGCAAAATTAAAGATAATGAAATCAATTCAAAAACAGAATGACAACAGTCACCATTAGCAGCCCGAATAAATCTAATGATTTCTTACGAAAATTAGTACAAATCTTTATGCTCCAAAGAAACTAATTTAAATTCTTATTTCTAGAACACTGGTAACAGTCTTGAAACAATGAAATGTATTGCAGTGCAAATGCCTTCACCGGGAGAAAAAATGACTGAAAGAGGTGATAGAAAAATGTAAAGAAAAATAACAGTAACAGAAATATTCCAAGGAGTGCATCAACAAAATGAAATCACAAAACACAACATATATCATGTATAATAAAATTCAGATGAGGTTATTGATTGTCGACTTACCCTGATTAGCCTGTACTTGGGCTCGTACTTCTTGGCATTGTCGACTGAATCATAAATCAAACCAAAACCAGTAGATTTGCCACCACCAAAATGTGTTCGGAATTTGAAGACGAATACAGTGTTAGGGTCTTTCACGTCGTACATTCTAGCAAGCTTCTCCTTGAGTTCAGCCTATTATTCCACAATCAACACACAAAAATTAATTCAAAAAGTATAATACAATTGTCTATGAATAACATCTCAAAATCGGACACAGTTGATAGCAAGAGATATTTACAGTTCCTGAATTCCCTAACAAAAGTTATTCAAAAAATTACTTTAAATATAGAACCAAAGTACCTTAGAAACATTTGCCCTCCCTGGATGAAGTACGTCCACAATCTGCAACACAAACATGTATATATAGAAGGATTAGTGGTGCAATCGCTAAGAATCACTAACACTATAATCAGGAAAATAACTTCCAAAATTCCATAAACTTGTAGACAACTAACTGAGAAACATTAACCATCTACTGGCCGACAATCATATAAATGTGAAAATCACACCACTCATTGCATATTTTCAGATCAAAAGTGCTCTAACAATAGGCAACTAAACAAAATCGTTTCGTCTAAACACACGGTTTAATTAAATATGCACTATTCTCACAAAAACATACATCCGATCAGTCAGATTCATAGGGCTAATGGATTACAATTATTACGGATAAGTGAAAAGCAAAAAGATCAGAAAACAAAAATCAAATAAGACTCGGAAATGCATTTTAAACAATCATTTGCATTTGCAGAATCGTATATGAAAAATAAAATGAAATAGGACACGGAAAACTCACAAACTGCTTCCTGGAAAGGAGCCTGTTTGTCATGAACTTGCGAGTTCGGATTGTAACAGCCTTGTCCGCCATACTGTTAAGTGAGATTTGGCACTGAAGAACTTGACTCCGATGCGGTTACAGCAGCTCCACAACACGCAACACTAAGAGATACAAAATGAAACCCTAACCCTTTTATAAACGCTAGGGTTTAGATAACCAACGGGCTGGGCTATAAACTTTGAGCGCGTTAATGATATGGGCTTTTTTGGTTCCTAAAATTAAAAACCTTCAGCAGCTTTTAAAATTTGACATGACCAATTTTTCCTGTACCCCCATGATTTCAATCTACAGCACCAAATGAATGATGAAATGTCCAATTTACCTTTAGTACAAAAAAATAATATAAACCAACTTTTTTCATTTTTCTCAACTCCATCTTCATCTTCTTTTTCGTCCACCATACGATACAAGTATACAAGGATAGAATATGATACGTGTCAGATACACAAAATTTGTTTATCTTAAAAAATATAAAATATAACATGTTTTGAATACGACAATTCATTTTATTTTAAAAAATATATGATATTATTATAATTTATTTTAAATCATTCCATAATTAAAATAATATTCATAATTATTATTTAAATTAAATATGCTAAATATATTAAACTTAATATATAATTATTTTAAAATTATATGAGTAACGAAAATTTTAAGTTATTATGTTTTTTAATTCTGTTATACATATAAATATTTAATTTTTTAGTTTAAACTTTTAAAATATTGCAATATTTTATTAGTTGTTAAAAATTTATTATTAATATTTTAAAATTTAACTTGTGTCTTATTTGAATTTATTTTTATTTATTATAATCATTATTTGTAAATTTAAATTAAAGAAAAATTGAATGATAATTAATAAATTAAAAAATATTTAATTCTAATTTTATGCTTGTTGTTAATATTGAAGAAAAAAAAATACTGAAAAAGATAAAATACAAAATTTTAATAAATTAATGAAAATCGGATTAACAAATATATGTTTAATTGGATTCTTAGTATTGTGTATTTGATTGTTAATATAGAGGTAGTAATATTATATAAATAAAATAAAAATTTTGTAATAAATAGAAGATAAATCGAATCGAGATATTAATAAAATATGTGCAATAATAACACTAGGAATTTTATGAATTTGTATTTGAAAGTGTTGTAACAAAACTTTGTAATAAAATATATCGAAAAATATATGAATATACAATAAGTTTTTAATGAAATAATAAATGTTTTACTAACCACCTTAATTTTAGTTTGAATACGGTATTTATAGCGTTAATTATGGTCGATAATTTTTATATCATTTTTTTATCAACCGTTTAGAGATATCGTTTGATATATATATATATATATATATATATATATATATATATATATATATATATATATATATTTAAAGTACAACAATAAATAGCAATTTTGTTTTAAAATTTTGTTTTAAAATTTTATGTAATAAAAAGTACTAATACTAAATTCGTAAGAAGTGAGAAAAAAAAAATGAAAGATCCTTATATCTTCTTAAATAGTCATGGAGGTTTCGATGTATCATTATCTACTTTCCTACCAGCGCATTTTCTACCGTGATCTTTACATGATGTTAAATCAAACCAAATTAATTTTTTCCTCCATATAAAATATGAGTTTTTTATATAAAATAATGAATAATTATGTTTGTCATAGCTAAGAAAGTGTGATTAAATACATGCCTTCTTAAATCGATAATGAAAACCAATATCTTAAATCGATAATCTAAGAGTTGGTAGAATATTAAATTGCGTTCCATCATACAATCTGTAAGTTGTTTTTTTCTCTGGATTTAGAATCTGAATATAAATTTTATATTTTGCAAAATATAAATTTATTTGTTTTGGAATGTACATTCTAATTATATTTTATATTTTATATTTTTATTATTCAATCTTTGAAATGTATTTTCTATTTTATTTTAAAAATGTAAAAATTGGATTGTAATTTTTTTTTTTTTCATTTCAAAACATCTGTCAATTATGTATTCCGAAACTTAAGGTGAAAATAGGATAAAATTATAATTTTATTTTAAAATTGAATAGAGGTAAAGAAGAAACTAGGATGTGTAGGAGGAAGTTACTTTATTGTGACACAAACACAATTTAAGGAATTTCTTAATGTATCTCGTAAATTTATGATGAATAGATGAAATCAACGTTTTTTTTTATATTATTTCTTCTTCATCTTGTTTTTGTTGAATATTATTCCATCTTCTTCCTTCAACCCCATCAATGTTCATTTCCTTCTCTTCAGCAAAAAAATATTTAGAATATATATTTTTATTTTATTTATTTTACATTCACAATGTATAATTTAATATGCATAAATATATTTTATAATGTATAATCAAAATATAAATATATTTCAGATATATATTTTGAAACATAAATATTTACAAATATTATATTTTGGAAAAGTATATAATTTTTAAATTTTGAATTATACATCTCGAAACAACTATAAATCGTATATTCCAAATCTTAATCTTGTTAAAAGATAAGGAGGATAAAATTAAAAGTTTTATATAATGATAGAATCATGAGAGTCTCTTCTATTTTCTCTTGTTAATGATTTATTGCTTAGTGTCCTTCTTTACATTTGTTTTCAGTAAGAGTTGTGACTCTTCTATCATACACTCCCATTCCTTCTAGAAAAGTATCATTCAATCTTTATCGTTTGTGTTCAGTTTATCTCTTTAACCCTCACATCTTTCACGTTTTCGTTCATCATGTTCACATGTCTTCCGCTGCTGTTTTAATCAATTCCTTCCCGCTAAGGTGCTTAAGCTGTTATTTAGCAAATTTAATATGACCTAACATATAATTTTTAATTTGTCAAAATTGCAACCTTTTTTTCTAAAGTGTAACTATTTATTATAATTATCATTAGAGTAAAACTTACAAAAGTTTAGTATGAGTTAAAAAATAATGACATAATAAATCTCTATTAAATAAAATTAAAACTAAGATGTGCTGGTTATTTATAACCAACCCTCAAAATACTTAGAAGCTTACAAAAATAAATGGTTGATAAAAATGGTTAAATACTTGCATGTGTTATTGTTAGAAGTGAGTTTTAATGTCTAACTCAACCCCAAATAACCGATTTGTAAGATTAGCACCTTACAAGTCAGTTTTGTGGGATTGAGTTAGACTTAAAGCCTAATTTTAACATGATATCAGAGTCATGGTTTAAAAAGTTAATCCTAACGAGATTTATTGGATATTCTATTCCACCCGCTATTGAGCCGCTAACGAACCACTCATTTCTAGACCTACGCACGATATACCTCGACGTGAGGGGTGTGTTGGAAGTTCCACGTTGACTAAAGATAAGGCAATTTCCTAGTTATAAGTGGAATGCAAATCTCACATTACAAGCCGATTTTATGGAATTGAATTATGCTTAAAGTCCAATTCTAACCGTTATTCTTATCTTAAACATACTACTTATAATAAAAAAAGTAAATAAACACATACCGTGTTTTCATTCAAATTAATATAAAAAATAATGTTTCTTCTCAAAATTAGAAGGAAATAATTTTTTATTATTTATTGATTATCATGAGGTCAACTAACCTATTTAAATATATAAATATGTAACATAACATTAGTATGAACGAAAGAAGAAAAAAAAAGTTGATCACTCAGGTTATTATTGATAGGAAAAGGAAGACGTTTATGTTTAGCTAACTCGCACAATTCACAATACATACTTCCTATATCTATGTTTTTAAATAGAGAAGGAAAGATATTTGTTATAATTTGAAATGGAGGATGCCTCATCCAATAGTGGTGAAGATGAATTTTTATTTGTCGATCATGGCAAATTTTATGACAAGAGAGTGACTTCTAGTAGAAAACTTGGGATTTTCTACGTAATAGTGATCATTCCATTCTTTAGCATGTTCAATCGTCCTCCCTAAGTCCTTGTCATGTAAAACACACATGTTGTTGTCAAATATAGCAATACAAGAGAGATCCTTTGTATGTTTTTGAATAGAAATAAGATTGGTGGATAATTTAGGAACAAGAAGGACATTTTTTAATATGAGGGATGGGCTTATGTGGATTTCTCCTTGTCCAAATGTTGTTATAAGTGTTCCATCGGCTATAAACAAAATTTTATTACTAGGGTGAGTAGATGGAAAAATATGGAGGAAGAGGTGTCATATGGTCTATGGCTCCTGAATCTAATATCCACAGAGTGTGGAAAGTTTGTATCTAAAACATTAAAGCTAAGAGAATGTGGAATCTTACCATAATGTATCACGACACGCATACTTATAAACTTGTTCATCTTACGCATAAAGGATCTTACTTTTTCTATCTCTTCATGATTCAGTTGCCCCATTTCTACATTATGCCCAATTACAAAGTTTATTTGTCCTTGGTCTCCCTTTTTTTGGTTATGAAATTTTTGGCTGCTCCATTCTCGATTTGGTGGTTTCCCATGTAGTTTTCAGCATTTCTCCTTTGTGTGACGTGGTTTCTTGTAATAAGTACACCACATTTCTTATTATTTATTTTCTCCCACTCTAAATTTGTTCTTCTTTCGATTAACTATTATTATTGCTCCCTCTCTTACCTTCATTGTAGTACTTTCAACAATAGGAATCTCCAACATCAGATTTCTTCTACTTTCCTTACTTCGAATAATGGCTATGACTTCATTCAAACTTTTCTTTGCCTATAATTTGAATATATACTTGATCTTATTCAAGACTTAGGCCAACCAAGAAATCATATCCACAGTCTTGCTCAATATACTCATTGAGTAGAACTGAATTCTCTTAACATTTTGCTTTTATCACATGATAATGATCCAATTCCATCCACGGGGACTTGAGCCGATTAGCATATTTTGTGACATATTTGTTGCCATGTTTAGCTCTCATAATTTTCATTTCACTTCATATATTTGGACACCATCCTTATCCTTTGAGTAGGTTTGTTCAACTGCTTCCCAAATTTCCTTGGCTAAGTTTAGAAACATACATGTGTCACTAATCTCAGGTATCATGTAATTCCAAAGCCATGTCATATTCATTGAATTTTTTTCTTCCCATTATCTCAACCTAGTCTTGTTTCATCAGGAGGATTTTCTATAAGATGGTTGTTGTTGCCTTTTAATATGGTTTGTGTAAGTTAGGACCACTTAATATAGTTATTTTTGTTCAATTTGTATGCAGAGTGAATATTATGCAATTCTCCATTCTTAGGGAATTTGTCACTTGAATTAGGGAATAACTCACCACCTCGGTCACAGAAGCAAGAATGATGGAATGAAAAGACAAAGTGTAGTAATGAAGACTGCAGAAAGACGATCGTAGATGCAGTGATGAAGATTGCGTGAAGATGCAGCGATGGAGGCTACGGTGACAAACAAAAGCAAAGATGAAGGTTGTACTTATGGATGATAATGTGGGCTTGGCCCGACGAGCAGGCCCACCAAAAATATGTTGGGTGGGTCAACATATTGAGCCCGTAGGCACGCCAAAACCCTGGTCCGCACAACCTAACACCTCTCACCCTAACTTGGTAACAGGTTAATGTTTTGATATTGTTTATTGAACTTGTTTTGATGGTTCATGGCTTGTTTTATTGGAATGTTATGATGTTGTTTATTGGACTTGTTTTGATGTTTTAGGACTTACTTTTTTTTAAAATGTTTTGATTCTCCAACTATTAAAATTATGATGTTCGAAATATTGTGGACTGTTTTGATTTGTTATATCGAATTGTTTTCATGTTCCAGGTTCGTTTTATTGGATTGTTTTGATGCTTAAAATATTAAAATTATAATGTCCAAGAATTTTTTTTAAGTAAGGATGTCCAAATATGTGGGCTAGCCCATATGCTTGCGAGCCCAAAAGTATGTGGGTTGGGCCATGTTTTCAAGCCCGTAACTTCTCTATGGGACAAGCCAACCCGGTCCACAATGTGTGAGCCTAATGCGGGTTAGGCCTAAATGGGTCGGACCGACCCACATTACTATCCCTAGTTGCAGTTAGGAATGTCAACGAGACGGGTAGTAGCTCTCCCGTACTCTACCCGCTGGATAAATATTCGTCTCGTACCCGTACCCATATCCGCACGGGTATCCATTATGCGGGTACTCACATATTTTCTTAATATCCACAGATATCCACGGGTACCTGTGAGTATTTATAAAAGAAAAATTTAATATTTAACAACAAATTTTAATCATAAATTCAATTCAAATAAAAATACAATGCATAACATTTATAAAGTTCAAATAAAATGCAAATAACTCATTTAAATAGTGTTGAATGACCATTTACCAATAAATGGAGATTTTTTAAAATCAATTGATAAAAAATAATACATTCAAAATCAATGTGTTAACGTTTTAATCATTTATTTATTTATTTTTTAATTTAAATTAGAGTATAGTAGGTACGGATATCCATGAGTACGGATATTATGATACTCGTACCCGTCTCGTTAACATGCGGGTATAAGAAAAATATTCGTATCCATTTTCAATATTCATTCTCTATCCGTTACGAATTTTATCTGTAAATACTTACAAATATATATTTTTTTGACATCTCTAATTGCGGTAAAAACAAAATAAAAACAACAATGAAGACTGACGGATGACAAAACGTAGGCAACAATGAAATCAAGATTGCACAATAATTATGACTCCAATTTAAGGTTTTGGGCTACCTCAGAAACTCCAAGAGGCTCTAACACCATCACAACATTTGAAGGAAATAATCTTTTATTCCTTATTAACTTATTTAAACATATATATATATATATATATATATATATATATATATATATATATATATATATATATATATAAAAATATATATATAACAAAACATATCCTTAAAAATAAATTCCTATAATTATGAGATTTTATTCTTATAATGAATTTCCTAACATTAAAATAGAATCTCAAGTAATTAAACCCTAATAAATAAAAAATCTACGATTAATGTTGGCTAACGTAAGTAAGCGCTTGCTCCTTGACATCTCTTAAAAAAAATTCACCGAGCATCAAATTGTAGTTGTTGCAATAGTTAATAATTAACACACGAAAAAAAAAGGGATATGCAATATATGGATCGAGCCATGTGGCAGTGATAAATGGAAAACAGAATTATGGTGAAAAGGACAAAGATTTGGGGATGAGATGAGTTTGTGAAAACATGGCCCATCCATGCCTACATGGCCAAGCCTAACACACAAATCCAAATTCTCCATTTTACACTCTTTCAAAAACCACAACATATCTTCTTCACCTTCTTCATCTTCTTCATCAAAACCCAAACTCTTCATTACAAACACAATCACATCTCATTTCAATTCAATTAAATTCAGTTCCATGACCATGGCGTTAACGCTCTTGCTCCAACCCAATCTCTCCCACTTCAAATCCACCCTATTGCCTTCTCTTCCACGTCGCACCAACCTCGATAACTTCGCTCCAACACCAGACTCAAAACGCCGCCTTTCCACCGTAAAATGTCTCTCATCGCGCAATCCTCAAAACATGTCTAGTTCACAATCGGCGTGGGATGTTCTGTCGAGCACGCTGTCGAACACGTTGAAGGCGCTGAAGAAACCGGCAATAGCCGCGCTCTTGGTGGGGCTGTTATTAATGTACGATCCAAATTCTGCATTCGCGGCATCTGGAGGAAGAATGGGAGGAAGGTCGTTTTCTTCTTCCTCGTCTTCTTCTTCGTCGAGGAGTTATTCTGTGCCGAGGACTTCGGAGTCGAGGTCCTTCTATTCAACGCCGTATCACGCGCCTTCTCCGTTCGGTGGGGTTTATGTGGGGCCCGCCGTAGGGGTGGGAGTGGGTGCGGGTTCGAGTGCCTTTTTTATCTTAGCGGGGTTTATGGCCTTTGTTTTGGTTTCTGGCTTTCTTTCGGATCGCTCCGAGGATAGTGTGCTTACCGCTGCTGGCAAAACCACCGTGTTAAAGATTCAGGTTTGCCAAACTTAACATCTTTTAGTTTGCTTTACAATTTATCTTCCTTGTTTCCTGCTATTAGCTATGCGTCATGTTTTCGTATCCGTGTTGTGGTTTTGAGTCTGAAAGCTGAACAGCTGGGCTTACTTTTCTGAACCAAAGGTTTCACACTTTGTTGTTGTTTTTGATTGGGTTTAGAGGGCTTATTTGTTGGCGACTTGTTAGCTACCGATGTTACTGTGTTAGTTTATTCAGTATTGGTTCTGAAGTTCTTTTGTGAATTTGGATGGAGATGGTTTTCTTTTAGGTTGGGTTGGGGATGAGTTTGCGCAGGTTGGAGATGCATTTCTTCTGCTGAGATGAGACATGAAGCTTCTAAGTATGGGGTTAGGATTGGCACTCACTGTTGGTTTGGGTAGAAGGGCTTGGTCCATAGGGAGGGGTTCCTGCTTTGGCACAAAGCAGTGCTGCGAGGAAAAAAAAAAAGGGAAGCCTAGTAAGGCTAATAGTTGTTGAATGAAATTAGATGCATGTTAAGAATAATTCAAAAGGAAACAATAATAGGTTACCCGGACTATTGTTGGAGATGATGGTTGGAAATTATAAGTAAGTCCAAAAGAATACAGAGGGTCATAGCTGATATGTTACATTTTATGGCATAGGGAGGGGTTCCTGCTTTGGCACTTAGCAGTCCTGCGAGAAAAAAAAAAAGAAAAGAAAAAACCCTAGTAAGGCTAATAGTTGTTGAATAAAATTAGATGCATGTTAAGAATAATTCAAAAGGAAACAGTAATAGGTTACTCGGACTATTGTTGGAGATGATGGTTGGAAATTATAAGTAAGTCCAAAAGAATACAGAGGGTCATAGCTGATATGTTACATTTTATGGCCTATATGAAAGGAATGAAAGAGGGCAGTGTTCAAATCGGAACAAATTGACGCTCTAAGCTGTATAATGAAATGTGTTTGTATTGTAATGCACTGCATCCTTCAAGTTGCCGAGAGAGACAGGTGAAGGCTAATGCCTAACATATTATTGGTAAATTAATTTTGGGTGAGTGAAAGGGATACATTGAAGTAAGCTGTGAAGCTGTACCAAAAGTTGTGGGACTGAAGAACGCGTTGCAGATTACAGTTGATCAGTGAGTAAATAAATTAATTCACGTGTCTTCTGTCAGATATTGAGAAGTAAAATGTCCTGACGTTTATTAAAGAAAACATCTAAGAGGTAAAATATCATGAATTGGACAATCTAAAGAGAAAGCTTCAAATTGGGTAATTGGTTTTCTAGTTGTTTATGCTCTACCTGGAACTACCTCCCTGAATGTACCCTTCTTTGTGGATTGAATGAATTTGTTCTTTTGACCCATGATAATGAAAACACGGGCAACAGTTATCAAGTATGAAGACTTTGATGCAGATATTACTTCATTTTGTATTTTATTATTTATTATTTATTATTTATTACATATTAAGAAGGAATGTCACAAGCTGTTCAATTTAAGCCGCCTGACATGGGCCTTGGAAACAAGAGTTGTAGTTGTAGAAGGTAAATATGATAGAGGATAAAGGGAGATTCTCAAAGCATGGCCTATGGCTGCGTACCTGGCCTGGGATTATGGACAAGTCCCCATATTACTATTTCCAATATGGAAGACTACAGAAAGAGATTTTTCGTTCAGATTTTCACCATTTTTCTTTCAGTTTCTAGGTCTTTTTTCAGATTGTTCTTAGGGTAGTAGTACTTGCTGCCACTGAGTAAAATACCATGCTCAAGCTTCAATCATGGTCATGTTTTTCAGATAAATATATCCATGCCTCCCTTTTTAGTTTCTTTCCTGATTGATTGCTGCCATTAGTGTAAAGCCATGAACCATTTTTGCTACATGCTCTTCCAGTAAGTGGTTACTACTGTTATCTAAAGTTATGCTTTGTTACCATGTTTTCTCACTAATGCATATACTGTTAATTTAGATTTATGATCCAATGGTTCGGGTGCCAAGATTTGTTGCCATTTTAATTGGGTTAAAAGCCTTGTTTGTCAACTATTATTGTACAGCACAATCGTTTTCATTTTATTCATGGTTAAATCTTTGGTGAATGTCAAATGTTTAATGAAGGTGTTGTTATTTTAGGTTGGATTGTTGGGGATGGGTCGCACACTTCAAAGGGATCTGAATAGGATTGCAGAAGTTGCTGATACATCAACTCCAGAAGGGCTGCATTTTGTGTTGACAGGTGAAGTTGCTAAATATGCAATATTTCAGTCACTTGTTTATTGTATATTTTTCATTACATGTTTTTTCTTGTAAGGTTAGACAAATATGTGAACATGTTTATTATTTTCATATTTGCTATTTTTTGCAACAAGCAATGAAGGATTGAGAATTTATTTTGGTTAACTATAGTGCATTGTGATATTTGTGTTCTGGTTTTTGAGGGCTTCAACTTATAGAATTCACATAATCCTGGTAAAAGTATTCTATTGGGTGACATTCTGTCCACGGTACCAATAGAATATGTTTAATAAAAACGGAAATCCAGGAGAATAATGTCAGATGCATTGCATAATACTTCTAAGCCCCAAGGTCATATACAGCATAACACTTGGTTTCAAGCATTGCATGTATTCTTCAATTAATGTGTAAATATTAAGATTTTCATTACATTTCCATTCAGACTTTAGGATAAAGCTTTTAGATTTAATTTAATATTGTTAATAATCAGAAATAAATATTATACACTTAATGTATATTGATTTGATATTTGATTTTGAGGAAATTGAATATTCTCTAATCATGAGTTATTATATACAATAGTTCTGTATAAACCAATTGTGCAGTGTCACTTAGACACACTGTTTCAACATCATATATCCATGTCTTCCTTTTCATTTAACAAATATATACGCTTTTAGCATGGATACATCTAGTGAATGATATGTAGATCAAACCTATTGTTCAGGAAACAGAAATTCTTGAAATGGAATATTTACTTTAAATATCAAATTACTTACGACAGTTATAATAATGTAGCTTAAAGCAACTTGGCTTTGTAATCTACTTTCTTTTGTAATTTACTTTATTATTTGACTTTCTGCTACAGAGACAACCCTGGCTTTGCTTCGGCACCCTGATTACTGTATCTCAGCATATTCATCTGTAAGTGATTTTAGTCTTGAATCTAGAGTCTTCTAGAATTGCATGATACTATAGCAGACACAACAATTTAGGATTTGTTTGGATAAACTTCTTCATAAACACTTTTAGGATTATAAAAGAAAAAAATAAAATAAGTTTCTCCTTGTCAAAATAACTTATGCAAAATTGAAATTCTCTAAAAGATGAATTTTAAGTTGTATATAAGCTAATTTTAGCTTATGTAACAAATTATTTCACTTTTTGCTTTAAAATTTTTACGGAGAAGTTTATCCAAATGAACTCTTAGTGTTATTGTGTTGTTAAATCATGTTAATTTTTGTTGCTTAATACTGTGATAGATGAAATTGTGATACACCACATCCCACTTTAATATTCTCATTCTCAAATTTAAAAGCACATGCTTAGCAGTGTCCTTACTGGTTAAAGAATCATATGTAGAAAGTTTAGCATTTAATGTTACCAATGCATTGAAGTATAACTTTGAATAAATTTTGTATACTTAATGATTCCTTAAAGGATGTTAGCATAGGTCCCAAATTTAAAAGAAAGTATCGAAGTGGCTAGAGAGCTTAATTTAATGCTTTTAAATTGTGACCTTTTAGGCTGTGAAAATATAAGCTTTATGTTATAATATTTTTCTTTTTGTCCCCAAAATAATACTTTAACAAAAGCTATCGGTGAAGTTGATTATATACACTAGAATACAATATTTATTTAGTTTGGGATTTTGACCATCTATAAACAATCTTTCAAGAGTATATATAATTCCAATTATACTCTATGGGCGCATGTGTATACACTTTTTTATGATAATAAAAAATAATGAAATTATAATTATAAAAATAAGTATAAACAATTTTTATAATTTAATTACAGACAGTTTTTATTTATTTAGTAGATAATTTTTATTTATTTAATTTAGAAAAATAGTTAAATTTAAAAAAAGAAACGGTTAAAAAATCAGTTACATAAATAAAACGGTAACTTAAGAGGTAAAAGTGAAAAAAAAAGTGGACACCAAAAAGGAAAATCTTCTTTATATATAGTAGGTATAGATATTCACTTCCCCTAAAACATTTGCTGCTATAAAACTAACACATGTTTATTCTTAGGAAGAAATAGGGATGAACCGCAATTACCAGATTGAACACTGCAGTACATTGAGGGTCTGCCCCTTCCAATTATAATTTTCTCTAAAAATGAAAAGATTCCCTTTTCTCTAGTTTTCATTTTATTATACATGTGGCAACCTTCGATCATCGTAACTAAATAGTGGGTTATCTAACAATAACCCCCTCCTCAATCCCCTAAAACATTCACCTCAGCCTCGGTGAAGAGGACCATCTAAACGGCACAATCAGCTGTTAACATAATTACTCCAGGGTCACATTGAATTATAAAAATTGTCTTTCTCTTTTCATCTCAGTAAGAGATGCAATGACAGACAACTGTCTTTGTCATTTATTACTATGTAATCTCCACGACTATCAATTGAAAAATATAGCTGGGTTAAAGACTCGGTTGAGTTAATTCAAAACTCTTCTTATTTCTCATAACATTAGTTTCCCCTAGAAGCACAAAATGGAGTCATGGCCCAGCGTCTGGTGAATTGACACCTTTTGATTTTGCTCCATCCCTATAACTTCTTGAATAACATCAACAGTACTGCCAAACATAGCAACTGTACCGTACTACCTCTCCACTGTTGCTGCTGTACTAATTGGACTCTCATTCTGCTTCTGTATTTCGTCAAACTCATCTTACACGTCCCAACAAGAAAATAAAATAGGATGGGTTCTGTAAGTTCCTCATCTGGATTTCACCAGTAATGTGCCCAACAACCCTCAATCTCATATGAATTGCGCCCAGTCGTATACGAAACCCTCAAAACATTCTTTTTACCAAATTATGACAAAAATATCACCCACATTATTGTGGAGAATTCGCACCAAATTGCCATCACCTTGTTGTATGCAGCAGAAACTACTGATTGTTACTGGATTATCTAACATTGACACTTGTGTAGGTGGACATAAAGCGGGGTATTGAAGACGGGGAGAAACGTTTTAATCAACTTTCAATTGAAGAGCGGGGAAAGTTTGATGAAGAAACTCTGGTCAATGTCAATAATATAAAGAGACAAAGCACAAGAAGCCAGAGAGCGAATGGGTTCAGCAATGAATACATCGTGGTATGATTTTTGTTTTCCAGTAACTTCCTTATTTTATACTTTTAATAAGCTGTTTCCCTAAATGCATTTTTTGTCGTAAACAGAAAACAAATATATTACTAGAGTACAGAGGGTACTCTATCCCCAACAAACAGTACAATAATAGGAAACGGACAAATTCCAATTCGAACTAATTTCATACTAAGATTTCGGGCACCTAATTGGATTAAACACCACGTTTTTCAACTCCTGCATAGATTTTACTTCTCCATGTTTTAACTATACACTTACAATAACTTAAAGAGTAGCGATACATAATGAAATCCAATTATTACATATTAACTTGTGTTAGATATGAAGTTGGGGGGACTTCACCTTTGACTATTACATTTTAGACAAGTCTTACCTGTTTTAGCATCTTAGTTTAGTGTCACTATTGACATCCATATCTAGAAGAAAAACAATCGAAAACATGTTGAAAATATTTGGCCTATGGGGCCCTGATGTAAGACGGAAAATTATAAAATCAATCTGAATCAATGGAGAATCTTCTCATCTTTGTTACTCTTTCAAGACCCGTATTTCCATTCTGGTGGTTAGTAGCATAAGCACAATTGAATCTGTGACCTTTGTCTTAAAGAATTAAATTGTCTTTACATTTTTCTAATTGTAAGTGATGCATACCGAATAAATTTGGATTTTTATACTTTTTTCTTTCTCTTCTTGTTGTTTGGTTATATCGATTCAGTTTGTGTCACCCAGAGGTGGGTTCCTGCTTGATTCATAACTCTGATGTTTGTTGCTTCTTCGTAAATTGCATAGGTCAATACCCGTTTACTAAGCAGGCATATATCATCAATATCCTAAATTCAGTACGCATGTAACTAGAGTAAACTTTGTTAATCTGTTTTCAGTTTTTGTTTGGCTTGGAAAATTTTAAATCTAAGCCCTGAAAAACTGTTAGAGGGGATATAAAGGGACAAAAAAATCATGTAGATTTTATACTTTTTGTGTGAAATACGAGTTTTTGCTATCTCCAACTGGTTTGTTTGAGACCCTTATTCCTAAGGGTGTAAGTGTCTAACTCAACCTAGAACTCGTCCAATCCAACCAATGACATTTTTGAGTTGGGTTGGATCATGGAGAATTTTTAATGTAGCTAATTAGAATTAGAATTGGAATAGGCAATGAATTCATGAATTTTAAACCGATAAATCTAATCCAACACAACTATATAATAAAAATACTTCTTTCCTAAAAATTTACCGTACTTAAAAATTTCTGTTTTATCATGTAATATTGTTTATGCAATTGCTTAAGCATTGTCGTTGTCTTATGAAAGATAAAATTAAAAAATATTGAAAATATTTAATTGGTGTGTGTGTTTTTTTTTTTTTTTTTTTTGTCAAGTGACACTTTTTTTTTAAATGACATGATGATTCAATTAATTATATAATTGTGTTGAGTAAAAATTAGACCAAATTTGATCCAATCTCATAAGGGTGAAGACTGAAGTTCCATGAGGACAGTTCTTAAATTTTTTTTGTAATTCATGTTATCAGATAACAATCTTAGCAGCTGCTGAAGGAGAGCATAAACTTCCTACAGTCAATGGAAGTGGAAACTTGAAGGAGGCTTTACAGAAACTTGCATCCATTCCATCGAACAAATTATTGGTAAGATCAATGTTAGGCTGATAGTTCTTTGTAGCCATTGTTGGTTAAATGACATCACTGTGTGCTTTAACTACTTTCAGGCAGTTGAGGTGTTATGGACACCCCAGAATGAGAACGATACTCTCTCAGAACGAGAATTACTTGAAGATTACCCACTTTTGCGGCCATTGTAGATTGTGATGACATGCTTGCGTTCTTCTTCTGGCCTTCTACAGCTATGAACTGAAACTGTGTTGTCATCATCTTCAGGATTGAGATTGTCCTGCTACTACTCAATCTGCAAGGCAATTTTCAGCTCCAGACAATGTCAGTAATTACGTTGAATCGCTCACAAAGGTTTTACTATTAGATATTGATGAAATTAGTTGTAAAAATTACCAGTAGGATCTACTCTAAAGAGTGTATACAATATTATAGAGAATAATTCTATCACTGAAATCTGATATAGGTGCCCTTTCTGTTTAGAAATTGCTTTGCTTTTAAATTCTGTAAACTTTTCCACAATTGTTACGTGCAAGACAATATAAAAATACATTAGTTAAAAACGAAGTTTGGCAAGTTGTGATCATAGAATAGAATAAAACTTCAACGTTCAATGTATTATTATTATTTTGGTATTGCTGTAGACTTAATCCATTATCTAGTTGGATGAATTATTAGTTTTTGATCTCACTTATAGCTGTTTTATAATGGATTTCACTCATGACCGACACACCTCCTCAATCATGATTGTGGAGACATTTATTGACGCATTGCCAACATCTCATAAAATAAGAGTTTGTTTTATAATATATTATTTTTATACTATTATTTGATTTAAATCCATATGATTTTTCACGTAGTTATTAACTTAAAAATATTGTGAGTGTGGTGATGCTTTTCAATCGTGGATAAATTACATATCACTTTTCACATATCTTTTAAAGTGATTATTGAAAAGTAATAATCATTATGAATGTCAATTATTGAATGAAAAACAACGCGTTGTGATTAAATTCAGTAAAATGAATAGCATCCACAAAATCATAAATAAAACATACTAAAGAATAACACCAATGTCAATGAAAAGAAATCGTATATTTGTTTTTCAGTAATCTTTCATACTCTTTGATGATTTTTATAATTTTCTTTTTTTGCCATGATCTCATGATTTTGACTAATATTATCAGTCAGTCAACGGCTTATTATGTTCTGCTTTGTGATAATTGAATGCGTTCCACTTGAGTTTTCCCGCATCATGAGAGGGAGTCAAAAGTTGCAGGGTCAAAGTAAATATGGAAAGTATAAAAGAAATAAGGAAATTATAGTATTTTACAAATTAATGTTAGAAACTTTTAAATCTTAATAGTTAAATCTTGAGTTGTGATTTTTTATTTCTTAAAAAGTTTTAGTAGAGAAAATTTTCAGAGAAAAAATATTTTTAATGTAAATAGTAAATTACTTACTCTATTCCTTTTCGAGTGGTGGGATTTTTTATATTTATATTTTTATTTATCTATTATTTTAAAAAAAATCAATTATACCCCTTTTTTCACCTGAATTGAAAATGTGTCTACACACGTATAAACATATAAACAAATGCTAACTCGAATATATTTATTTTAGATTTAGAAAAAAAAAGTGTTTTCCGTATAAGTCAAAAAGCATATTGTTCCTAATCTTAACCCCAAAGAAAAATATTTATTATTAATATTTTAACTCTTAAACTAATAGGGCAATCAATAAAGTAATATAACTATTAATTGATTTTAAATTTTGTATGAAATATTATTTAATTATGCAAATTAGTAATGATCAAGCTAATTTTCAAAAAAGTGAGATTTCAATAGAAAATTTCAACATGAATGAGGTTACTTGATAAAAATAACCCCTAATATTTAACATTGTATCTAATTGTATAAATGTTTACATGTGATGGGAACATTTATATAGCGAAGAGAGTGTTTTTAATCTCTATCAAATCCAAAAATTGGTTGAATTAGTGACGATGATACTATAAATATGATTAGTCTCTGATTAGTAAATTTGAAAACACGACAAGACAAAAAAAAAACATATAGTTTTAGAGCAACAGTTATTTTACAAGATTTTTTATTAATAATATTTTTAATCAGGATCTTGCAAATATAAATTTCTTAAAATTAAATACCGCTATTTATAAAAACAACTCTCTATTTCAACGAAGTTATATTTACGAAATTCACGTTTATTAATAAAAAAACTCTCATTAGAAATATTCTAAATAATTAATTGGACTATGAAAACTATTTTTTAGTCATCCATCCTATTTTGAAAGATTTTCAAATTTTTTATTAGATTTTCAACATTAGTTATTTTAGTCCACAAATATATAATACTATAAATTCTTTTTGTTTTCTCTTATATGATAATTGAACAGTTTAATTTAAAATAAAAACAAAACGTTACTACTCCATTTCCAAAACTATACTAGCTGTTTTAGTTTAATGCACACATCTATTAAGAAATCATGAACTATTACATTTGTAGAGTAAAATACCCCTATTTAGTATATTAGTTTTGTAAAATTTACTTTTTAGTAGATATTGATAAGAGTACAATTGAACAAAAAAATATTATAAATGGTATCTTGAACTAGTAAAATGCTATAATTTCGGGGGGAAACCTAAATTGCTAAAACAACACAGTTTTAAAACAGATAAAGTTCTATAATTTATTTTCGATCATTAATCTAAGGGCAATTTTAAAATATATTACAATTAATTATAAAAAAAATTCAATGTTTTTAACTAAACAAACTTTTTCAATAGGATGAATTAGTTACAAATATTAATAGCTATAATTAGGTTTTATTTACTATCTAAGTTTGCAGTATTCTTTGTATGGGTATGTATGCTAACTTCATTTCATTGGTGTTAAGTATCTATCTATCAAAGTAACATTTTCTTACGAAAAAAAGAAGAAAATGATCCAAATAGAAAACCTGAAAAACAATTTTTTCGGTTCAATTAATTGTTTTACTTTTCAAAGCAGTGCATAAAGAAAAAAAGTTAATGTCAAAGAAAAAAGTTCAGAAACCATTTCATTAGCCAACCCCAGTGGGAACTCACACGCCAAATAGTATGAACAAACCAAACTCGAGAAAAAAAAAAAGTAACAAATAATTGATTGCAATGTCATTTGTCAAATGTAGCTTTAGTCCCTTCAACTTCATCCACATGAAAAATCAATCACGTTTCTCACTTCAAATACCAGTTTTAAACAAATGTGTATATAACGCAAGGAAAATGAGAGTAATTACAAGAAAACAAATAATACTCATTCAATTTATCCTCTTGTAATTTAGAAACCCCCATAAAATTGGTTGCAGCAATTGAACCTCTTTAAATTTGTATTGAAAGATATTGGGATATGATATATAAGCTCGATGTTTGGGAATGAACCAAATAAAGGGTAATTGACTAACAAATGGATAGTCACCAATTTGGGTTGAATTTCCACGCGCATTTAAGTTTAAGGGAGAATTTGACCCTGTTTTTGCACACTCAATTATTGTAGTCGCATATAGAAAAATAAAATACAAGCAATTCTAGTATTTGTTTTCATTAAAAGACTTCACAAAATTGCATAGACTTGACCAATTGCTATTAAACTCAGTATCCCCTCACCCAAAAAATCTGACATATTCTAAATATACGACACTGTAATGCATATCGACAAGTTTGTGTAAGAAAATGTTTTTGTATCTTTGTGGGGAAATTGAAATTCCAAGAAAAAAGTGGGGGTGTTGCCATCATATAGCCTCTAGAATTGTATATGTACATAATGCACAAAAGAATTCAAGGATTGTGTCATAAAATTTTATATATCCACAGCATCAACGGGAAGGGAAACTGTTCTGTATGGAGTGTCTCGAAGTGACCCTGTGTAAAAACTCTTAGCAGTAGCCATAATACCTTCTTTGTGAGAACACATCACCTCACAATTTTTTAGACTTTGCATGTCCAAATTGGAGTGGCTCTTTTGGATTAGAGAACGGTAACTGGAATCATAATCCCAGAAATTACACAAGGGTTTCAAGTGAATCCCATTTTTCACTCCATTTAATGTTTCTGTCAATGGTACCACAATGCCTTGTTCTGTTTTGTGGACTTTGTTCCTAGAATGTGAAGAAGATTTGGCTGCTGCACCAAAACTTTTATCCCTGAGATCCCTTGACTCCATTTGGTGTTTTGCTTTGAGCCATCTAAGTTCTTGTTGAACCTCTTTCTCATATTCACTCCCTGAGCCAGGACATAACAAACTGATAGCAGACAAATAATTCCCAGATAAACTTCGTGGAGGGTTTCCTGGATCATGTGCAAACTTGTTTCCCAAAACACCCTTTCCTTTGTCTTCTGCTAATACTGATTTATCTAACTGTTCATATTGCTCATCAGAATGGCTTTGATCAGACTCTACTGAACTCAGTTCACAACTTTCTTGATGATTCCATAGCTCCTGATACTGCTGGCACTCCAGTCGGTTCGATTCGATAGGCGTGACTGTATCCCCTCTAACATGATTGTCATACTCAGATGGGAAGGTTATCTCCTCGAACCGGCCATGCATCGAAGTACATCCATGCCTACAGCATTGAGGAAACTGAGAGTTCTTTCCAACTTGATTATGTGAATGAGAATCCATAATATTCCCACCAGAAGTATCATCAGACACACAATTGTTACAAAAGAAATTGTTTACAAAATGGTTAGTTTCTTCAATTCCTGGTCCTGGCTTCCATTCAGGTACCAAGGAAGCAATTTCCCCATCTATCATATCAGCTATGCTGGTAACATCCTGATCAGTGATGTCAAGTTCTGCTACCATTTCAGTTGCTACACTCAATGCTGTGTCCATCTCTATGTCAAATGGGAAATAAATATTTCGAATATGTCCTGCCATATAAATAAGTCAAATCATCAAACTTAAATTCCATCCTGAAATATACAAGTTATGGGGTGAAGTACCAGAACAATAAAGGCAACATTCCAACCTTCTTTGTCTGCAATTCTTAGTCTCAAGAAAATTCCACCATCATCTTTCTTCTTTCCCTTGATGCTTATGTCAACATCTTCTTCGGAGGCTTCATCATCATCATGGCACTTGAAAAGTTCAATTCCATTGGGTTCAATCTCAGCTGGATGAGAAATCCAGTCTCCTTCATATTCAAAGTAATTTGAGTGTTCAGTACTCATGTTGCTATAGCTCCGGTGAAGATTAAGATATGGCTGATGGATAAGAGAACCCTTGCCATCAAATGTTCCACTCTCCACAGGTCCCAAATCATACTCATAATCATCAATCTGAAGAAAAGGATCATCTAGAAGCTCCCTTGCAGAGAGCCTTAGGGACACTGTTGCCACACATTTCTCAACAAATTCACGCACTTCTGGATCCTTCACCTTATACAAGGCTTCTGGTTTCTTCCCCTGGAAATGTAAAATGCTGTTTATAGCTTGCCACTCCTGAAAAAATCGCTTATTTAAAGAGAGAGAAAGAGAGAAAGCAATCTTACAGAAATAACTTTCTTGTAGATTTGCGCTGGATGATTACATTCACTATAAGGATATTCAAATGTAACCATTTCTAACACACACATCCCAAAGGAATATATGTCCACTAATTCGTTATAGGATTCTTCATAAACTTCTGGTGCCATGAATTCAGGCGTTCCTGTGGAAATACATAAGTGACAGATAAAACTCTAATTAGAATTGCTGATCCTAAATCATCCCCTAACTATCTTAACAACACAAGCCAAAAATCACACGGTTTTATATGTTACTGCCATTTTTCAAAAGGTAGCATCCATGAACTGAACTAATCGCAAGTGGAGTTAGAATTGGTCAGGTTTTTCTTGTTAGGTTCTTATGTGACATGAAATAGACATACCTACACAATGAGCAGCATGAGACTTGCGCAGAATTGCTGCCAACCCAAGATCCCCAATCTTAACTTCCCCTTGGTTTCCATTGACAAAAATATTATCACATTTTAGATCTCTATGGATCACAGGTGGATCATGGCTATGAAGATAGTGAAGCCCTCTCAGGATCTGTCTACACCAATGCTTCACAGCCCTAATGTTAACTCTTTTGTGCTTTTGTCTATACCTATTGTGATGATTAAAATAAATAAAAGAATAAAATACAAGTTCTCAAAAAGCACAAAAAAAGGTTAAGGATCATATACACATGTAATGTAGAGAAATTTGAAAATAGAAGGAACTCACTGCCTAAGGGTGCCAGAAGTGAACATTTCAGTCACAAAGTTGATATTCCTATTAGCAGTATCCACCCAAGACGTGTAAAACTTCATTATGTTTTTGTGCTTCAGCGTCTTGAGAAGATGAATTTCACAGTAAAGCCTCTCGAGATCTTCGGGGCTCTGCAGAAAATCATACAACTTGACTTGGTTCCAAGCAACTTCAATCCCTTGATACTCATCAAATGCTCTATATCTGAATCAATCGAAAATCAAAATTAATGAACAAAATTTCAAATGCCCAGTTCAACAAAGCCAGAGAAAATTCAAAGAGGATCCTTGGACCAAACCAAACAACAACCAAAAATTTGGGAATTTGCGAAAGATGAGAAATGGGAGCAAAAGGGTTTGTCGGAAATATTCATACACTGTCTTTGAAGCTCCTTTGCCGAGGATTTCATTGTACTGCAACCAAAGAAAAAAGCGTGATGAAAAAGAGAAGGGATAATAAGAGAAGAAAAAACAGAAAGAAGAGAAGAAAGAGAGTATAGTTACTCTGCCGTATCTGCCAGTAGGATCAACTTCGGCGAACTCCGAAGAGGCAGAGGAATCTGTTTGAAGTTCGTTCATTTCTTATTCTTTATGATTTTCTCTAATTTCTTTCTCTCTTATCATCACATTTCTTCCCCTTCTTCCACACCACACCAGAGACTCAACAAAATTTTTCACCACTTTATCTCTCTACCAACCTATAATAACACTAACATATTTATTCACTTTAACATGGATTTTCTTTATTTTTTTAATACAACAATAATATATTCAACAACGATAAAAATAAAATATAATAAAAATAAACTACTCCATCACTAAAAAAAATAACTCTTAACCTACTAATTAATACTCATGTATTTACACTACAGTTACAATTTTCTTTCACCTGGTGTATATTCCATAAAAGAATAAGGGTAAATATTTTTAATAATTATTATTATTGAAGAGAGAGACATGACAGGAGAGAAACTATAGCGTACCATATGTTTGACGGTTTAGATTATGGAGCCACCCACCACGACAAGACATTATAAAATAAATAGCTTTTTCTTTTCTTTTTCTCTAAAATCCACGTCTATAAGATTTAACTTTATTTGACCCAACATTTTTTTTTTCTCAATCATAAAGTTTTCTTATCAAAATAGTGCACGTAATTATGTATTTAAGATTTTAATTATCACTTAAGGTATAGTTCGAATTCTTAATTTTTTTTCCTGACTAAATAATTAGGATTTCCTTTCATAAAATTTACCAGTTATGGAATTTATTTTATTTAATCTATTCCATAAAATATGAAGAAAGATAAACTTCAAAATAACGTTTTGAAAAAGATATATTCTTTAAGCAAATTGAAATAACTATTTATTCAATCGATTATCAATTAAAAGGAAATATTTATGTTAATTACAGCTATTTTTCCATGTCTGCTATATGTTAATTCACACAAAGTCAAAAACAAATATTTATACTTATAATTTTATGTTTGTCCTTTTTTTTAATTATATTATTCATCACATATTCTCTTACTAATAGAATTGGGTGTCACAAAGATAAACGTTTCATGATTTAATAAACTACAAGTTTTAAAACTTTTGCCGGTTACCGGATAAAGTGTGGGCGTTTTAACTGTGATTCAAATAATATTATATATTTTTGAAAGGAATATAATAAAATTATGTGCACATGTAATATCTCATTTAATTTAATTATATAAAACTGTTAAATAAAACATTATAAAATTGATGATTCAAGATAAATAGTTAGAAATATATATATATAAAATATATATATATATATATATATATATATATATATATATATATATATAAATTCAGACCAAATTATAGATAATAGGAATTTTTCAAAAATACCAACTCTTATATAAAATCACTAACTTTGCAGTATTGTTACCTTCTACCATAGGTACATTACTACCTATTCTTGATTTAGGTACATCACTCGATTTACTCATGTTAATTTGGTGATCATTGCAAAAGAGACAAATTATAATTGATTGTTTGAGATAAACTTGTGATGAACCTTATTTATGCTTATGATTTTGATTGTTATTTTTAATTGAGGTGAAGTTGTTGTGTGAGTATGTACGATGACGATGTTTAAGGATTCTTAAGCAAAATTTATTTTTGGTTGTAATTTTACTATATGCATTGATGTATGAGATTTAGTAAAGGGGTATCTTAATACTCAAATAATCATTCTCAATCAAATATAGTACAATAAATTATGTTATGAGAGTTATACGATAAAGACCACCAAAAATGCACGTTTCCAGTGAACTTTGATGTCAAGGATATGTACATAGATAATTGTGTTTAGAGTCATTTGTTGTTTGTGTGTGTTTGCGTGTACACGTGCTCAGCATCCTAAAGCTAAAATGCTCCAGCCTACAGTACAAAACAAGCGCTTAACGGTGCCTTGTCATTGTCATTCACTACAAAAATATTTGCAAAACACGGTGCTCAGTGGTACAATTTGGCACTCAATGCTCCCAAACCTGCACAATGAAGGTGGCACTTAGGCCAATCTGCTACCACTCAATGTTGTATTAGAAATCATAATTTTTGTGTAATGATTGAGGGAAATTGGATATGTCCAACTGATCAATTTGGTACCCCTCTTTTAGTATTTTGGTTCAAAACAATTTTTCATAACATAAAGTTTGTACCAAATCACTCAATTGTTCATATTTCAATTATCTCGTTCAAATGCCCAAACAATCGCAAACATTCAACATAAATTATCAACCAATTCATATAATATTAGATCAGTCACACAAACAAAACCACATTCATCAGAAATCAAATTCATTTTTAACATTCAATATCGCATAAACATGCAAATCATAAAAATTAGTAAAACTCACACAACACATATCCAAACTAATTTTCCTCACCTAATTAAGTAACTCACAAGACCCCGAACAACAAAACACTTTCTAACTTGCAAATATTCCTTTTCAAGTCCAAAAACAACATTAAAACTATTTGATCACACCAACAAAAACATTTATTAATAGAAATTAAGAAAAATCTCACAAAGTCACATGTGAGTAATGAAACCCCGCTTGCAATCCAGATGAAACAAAAAAGACGAGAAAATGACGAAAAATTAACTTATCCCAAACGAAAAAATTGATTGATTCATCTTAATAAGCTTATCGCAAAGAATAATTTTACGATCTCTCTGGTCTTCAAAAAGACAACAGACTGTGAGAAAACTTTGAAAAAAAAACTCTTAAAAAAGTTTATAAAGAAATGAGTTTTAGAAAGAAAAAAAAGTAAAAAGGTAAAAAAGAAAAAATAGAAGTAACCGAACGGCCAAAAGAATAAGAATGTGCTTGACAGTATGACATTTCTCTTTCAGTATTAAAAGTCACAATTTCAGTATTAAAAGTCACAAGCAAAAGTAATAATAATTGATGACAATGTTTTCACCCTTTCGGCTTAGCGCCATTTATTCACTAACAATAAATTAAATAACACATTTAAACTATAATTAATGCTCAGTTTGCTTTTGCTGAAGATGAAATAAACACATTGAATGAAAGAAAAAAAAATGAGAAAAAAAAGAGAAACGACTAAAAATACTAAATAAAAATAAAAAACATAAAGTAAGAACAATAAAACAATTATTTGTTTCCAGTAAAAGATTAACAGATTACAATTAAAGGCACTTTTTGTGAAAAGTTGTCATCAGCAGCATACTAAATGGACCTGGTTTTTCCCTAAAACATTAATATATATTAAAACAAAGTTGTAATATCTTAAATTTTAAGTATTACAAACAAATCATAAAAAAAAATATTAATATTAAGTTATATTATATGTGGTATGATTGTTACGATTATTGAAGAAGAAGTTGTGTGATGAGATTATTTGATGGGAAGGGAAGAGTAGGAAGTAACAGTGTGACGAAGGAAACAGGTAACGAATGAAAAGCTATAATGTGACAATCTGGCAATTTCGTATAAATCAAACACTAACAACACAAAGAAAAGGTATTGAGTTTTGTTTGGGTGAATGAAGAGGATCCAAGTGTAAAATGGAGATGTGTTTGGAGGTTGGGGTACATTGATTAGAGCCTAGAGGGCACAGCACATGCACACACACTTCGAATCCTATAGTATAGCTTTTCATCCCAATAAATATATTCAATAAATAATAAATTTTATTAAAATAGATTATAATTTATGTTTTAATTACGTTAAAAAGTAAATTTAATGTCTGATTTAATCTATACCAACTCAAAAAATATTATTGGACTTTACATATATGAAAAGCATTGATCTTTGATAAAGGTAGACACGAACAATTTATTTAAAAAATAACTGACGCGGTTTGTTAAAATATTAGTATAAATTAAGGTGCAGTGAACATGTAAATATATGTTTTTTTCATTTTACTACGTACACTTTATGTCGAATCACTATTTAACTTGAGTGTCAGAGTGCCTGAAGGTACTCTCATCCTAGAGTTTAGACGGCAAAAAAATCCAGAAAGAGACCGGATGGGAGAACAGGAAGAAGTTCGACACATAAGATTCTTAAAATTTGTTGGTTCTTTACTAAAATAGTATCGATCAGGTACATTAATGGATGAAAATGGTCTAAATATATTTTCAAATAGAAATTATGGTATTTATTTGTGTTCAGAGGAAATGAATTTTGTTTGAAGTTGGTTAATTGAAGCAAAGAGGTGCAGCACTGTGTTTGGAAAAAAGTACGTAGAAGAAATGAAAAGCTTATGAAAATGAAATTAAATACGGAAAGTGTACCCTAGAAGATGTGGTTTACAAGTCAGCCAAAGTCTCCAAACACGCCCCCACCTTCCATCAACGTGCTTTACTCCCACCTAACTTATCTCATTTATATCTCATCAACGTACTTTATTAATCTTCACTTTTCAAACCTACATGCTATTATCTTTTACTTACTTATAACTACATCAAACCTATGTTTGCATAAACTGGTTCGTTCATAAATTAGTTGTTTGTTAGTAACTTTATGCTAATAAAATAGCTTAATAGCTTTAAAATGTTTCGTAAAATTATAATAAATATAGTTATATAAAATAACATACTTAAAAGTTATATTTGCTTTTTATTTAAATTAGTTCATTTAAATAGTGTTAATTAAATTTATTTTTTTAATATGAAAAATAGTAATAGTTTTTTTTTTATTCATCAATTTAAATTACTGTTATATGAAGTATTTTTTTACAATTTTCATCAGGTATAACTTTCATATATCGTTATATGTTGAAACATTGATTTATTAAATTTGATATGTTACATTATTTTTAATTTTAATTAAATAAAAAGTTAAAAAATAACGTATAAAATATGAAAAACAGTATAATAATAAATACTAAAAATATTATAGTAATTAATTGTTTAGGTAAAATTAACAAAATTATAATAAGCAAAAAAAATAAGAACAATAGAAAAAATATTAAAATGTAAGGAATTATAATAGAAAAAAGATTAAATAGACTATAAATTATATCTAATTATAATAACTTATAGCCAAAAACTCTTAAATTAACTAATTAAATATATTACCAAATATTTCTATATTGGTCAAACTAATTTATAAGTTAGACAAACAATTTTGTAATAAACTTAGTTACGTTACTAAACATGTTTTAAGACTAAAAGACTTTATATTGATATATATATTTCATTAATCTTTTTGGATAATTCCTTTCCTATAAAAAGAATATAAAATTATTTATTGAAGATAATAACATAGAAAAGACAATAATATATTATGAATTCTAATTTTTTTACTTTTTGACGTAACTTAACGTAAGTCATTGATTAATGTACCGTTATATTCTTTTCGTAAAATATAAAGATAAGAGTAAAAAAATAGAAATCAAAATATAATTTTCGTACTGTATAATCCAAACCTATCCACAATCTTTAATATACATGAACTCTTATTTGCTACTAAACGTTAATTATGAAGTAAATTTGAATTATTAACGTGAGCTTAATTAAAATACTCAATTTTAATATAAAGCATGATCAAATATTATAATCATATTTAGAAAGTCTATTTATATAACCTCAACAAAAATTATCAATTATAAATAGATGGGAATTTTCGATATAAAACACTAATCCTGAATTATGAAACTTAAAAAAAAAAATTCTAAACTCTAGTAAAACATTTGCAAAGTTTGTGTTTTCTTTATTATATCCCGAGACTAAAAGAATATATTTATATATCTTTGTAGTTTATTGACTGGGTGTTTGTAATTCAAATTTTGCTATGTCTCAATATTCGATATTGAAAAAATGGTATCTTTTGGTAATTATTCATTGACCGAATATTTTTTACGATAGATGTATATAACAGTGAATCTTTGTAGTCTATACCTTACAACAATTTTGACATATGTGTTTAATTATTTTAAACATTTTTCTTTTAATATTATTTTAAAATTAAATGTTCTTTGTCCTTACAATTTAGAATTCGTCTTTTGTTTTAAATTTTTACACAATAAATATATATATATATATATATATATATATATATATATATATCTATATATAAAAGAGAATTTCCTCTTTTGTGTCCACATTTCATAATTCCAACTTTATCCTTTATAATTTAATTATTTATTAAATCTTTAAAAATTAACGGTTATTAAATTTTATAAAACTATTTACTTATCTCCTTTTTTTTTCTCCTACTATTCATCAACAGTTATTTTTTTCATATTTTCTCCATACATTTTACTTTATTTTTTATAAATATACATTTATTTTGTTTATTAACTTAACAACATTACAATATCATTAATTATTAATATAATTCAAAAAATGCGTACACACGATAACGTTTGTGTTTACGCTAGTGTATATATATATATATATATATATATATATATATATATATATATATATATATATATATATATATTATGGCGTTTTAAGTTTTTAGTCAATTATACCAATTGACAAATTAAAGCTCAAATATTATCTTATAACATCATTTAACAAGTCAAAAATAATTGACATCAATAAATTAAAATAATTATGGGTGTATTTGGTTCAATGTTGGAGAATTATTTCAGCTAAATCAATTCTCTAATGTATAAACAAGAATTAGTTATTTCTTATTCAACTTGAATTTTTTACTCTTTAATTGATTTTGGAAACCAAACACGTACCGATTTTAAGTTAGAAAATCAATTCCAATCAATTTTACATCGCAAAACTAAACACATATTATATTTGTTTATCTTTTAAATTTAAGAATAAAATTGATCAAAATTTAGTGTAAGAATCAATTTTAATTTTTCATCTAAATTTAGGACTAAAATATATTTTATATATATTTTTTAAAATTTTTAAGCTTTTGAGTATTTTTGACCGTTTTGGAAACTTCTTTCCGCCTAAAGCAGCAAAGGGAGGTGAGAGGTGCATTTAAAGCAGGAAAGGAAAGGTACGAACGTAGTACGTTAGGTTATCTCCACTCCAAAAACCATGCACACATTGTAATTCCTAATTCCCTGTTTGGCCTTCCCAATTGCAAAAAGCCAAACAAAAAGAAAGCGTTAGGCATCTATCTAATTTTAACGATTGCGACAACACCAAAACCGAACCACCTAAGCTTGCTTTTAATTTTTTCGGAACATCTCATTTATTCGGTGCTTTACATTGTGGAACGCTCATTACGCATCACGTTTCACCATTTTTTCTCCAAAAACTTTTTTCTTGGGCTAGTGGCTACCTTTTTAATCATTATTATTGGGCTAAAGATAAGGATGCAACTTTCTTTTTTTTCTTATGGATATGATCTTTGGGACGTAGTGCCTTTCTTTATTCCCACGTACAAACATGCCCCTTTTTAGTATTCAACTCAAGTATCCTCTTTTAATCAGTGACGCATCATCGTGCTTCCCAACAAAGTCCTCTTCAATTCAAACATCTCCACCAATCTCTTACATGGATTTCTAAATTAATGTTAAATCAAAGAAGGACGCACCAATATGTTACAACTTCTAGAAGTTAGTACTGTGTGTACCAACAAAAGCGTTTTTTTTTTTAATCCTTCAAAAGTTCTCTACAAGGAAAAGAAAAATAAAGAAAGATTCTGCGACCTGCTCGTGTGCCCTAACATTATGTATTACTATAAACATATAAAGTTTAATCTGATAATGGATGCAATTGAATATAGATATTGTTTATTGGACTCTTCAGGTGTCTGTCATAGTGGAGCAACAAAAATGTGATAGGCAAACCCCATATGTTTCTTTCTACACCCCCGTACTGAAGAAACTTTGTATTTTATAATTTTTTTTAGATTTTGCAATCTACAATTAAAAAATAAAAAATGAATTTCAATTGTATATTTCAAAATAAATAAAAAAATAGTTGCAAAAATAAATCTTTTCAATTGTATAAGTAGAAAGTCATTTGGTTTTTGGATTACAGTTATTTTTGTTTTCTAAATTGTGCACTTAAGAATTCCTTTTCCAAGGAAAAAAAATGTGTTTACTTCCGAATTCTACGATTTAAAAGGGGCAAAATTTAAATTTTCTCAATGCGAGAAATTGATGGAAGTACAATAAGAAGCAGCCATTAATCAATATACTGGCCCGTGATTTTGGGCTTGTAAGTTTACAGGGATATCTTTGTTTTTCAAGGCCCAACATTACACATCATTTGTGTGTGCCGGAAGCTCTTAGCAAGTTAGCATTTTTTATTTTATTTTTACGTTTTTAAAGTTATTGAAGTATAAATAGCATTTTAGTTATAGAAGATAAATGCTTATTTATACAATTAAAACTTACATAAATTTGATATATAAATTAGATAAGCTTCAAACAACGTTTTAGTCCCTATAAAAACACGATTTAGTTTTAACGTTGCCGAAGAAAACTCACTGTCCATGCTTGTGTCGTAGGTTAGTACTTAGGAGTCTCTACATATTCTGGGTTTCGGTACTGATCCCAATATTATTGTTGCTTGAAAATTTTCAATACTGAATTGCATTAGCCTGTCCTTCACTTTCTTGATTCATTTGCGATTTCAACTGATAGCACTCGAACCCAAATTTTGTTGGTTCAATTAAATTGAAGTATGATTGTTTCGCACACCATGCGAGCTAAATATGTTCTCAAATTTCGTAGATGGATGTGTTATGAGGCCAAACGATGAAATTGCCAGCATAGGATTATTGAATGATGTCTTACACAGATAGAAGGATGGTAGACATTGATGAAACAGAGTACAGAGAGGAGTTTATGAACGAATATGATACAAGGCACACGAAATTGAAGAGATTAAGAAACCGTAGAGTTCGTTAAACCTAATTCCTTATCGATAGCTTTTTTGGCAGTGTCAAGATCCTCATCGAAAAACATATCCCAATGCCCATCCCATTTGATGAAAAACTCAGTATCTTCATAGTACTTAACCCTATGCACATCGCCTGCGGGAGTGAACAAGTAATCCCCAACCGTCAGATCGTATTTCTCTTCCTTCGTCAGATTCCAAACGCTCTTCTTCCCTTCCAACACCACCAAATCGTGTCCGAACGTGTGGTGGTGCGCGGGCTCCACGCTCCCGGCCTTGAACCTCACGAACGCTGACGTCGGAGTCTCCCTCACGATCTTCATCGAACCGCCCGGAATCAACTCGATCGGATTCAGTTCCCGGTTCTTCACCAGACAGCACACTGCGCACGTGTCGAACGCTCCTTCTTTTCCGATCTCCGGCATCTCCACGAGCGAGTGGTCTAGAAACGTCTGGATCTCCCGCGGCCAGGGCTCGCCCTCGTTGGCGGGACACGCGGACTTAAACGGCGTGTTCAGCCACGCGTCCAGGATCTCGATTGCGGCTTCCGGCGAGGTGTACTTGCCGGAGACGGCGAGTACGTTGGAGTTGTTGATGGAGCGGGCGTTGACGGCGTCGGAAGGGGTGAGGCAGGTGGCCGCGTAGACGCCGGGGAATTTGTTGGCGAAGATAGAGACGCCGGCGCCTGTGCCGCAGGCGACGAGGCCGCGGACGGCGGAGGATTGGGAGACTCGGCGGCCGACCTCGGCTCCGGCGGAGTAGTAGGAAGAGGTTCCGAGATCCTCGACTTCTATGCTGAGGGAGCGGAGGTGAGCGACGAGGGCGTCTTTGAGAGGAGCACCGAAATCATCGGCGGCGGCGATGATTTTGACGGGGCGCGTGGGTTCTGCTGCCATGGCGATTATCGGATTGAAGGATTCTTCAGTTGAGTTCACTCACTTCACTTGCACAAACTCTCACCTGAGACCCAGGTACAATGAATCTGCTCCCTTATCCCTTATTGATTGCTCTAATTAATCAAGGATTTCAAGAATTTCTATCTTTTCCCTCAATAATTTATGGCCCAACTTTTTTTAAAAGGCAGGCCCTTGGGCCCAACTAAAAGCCGAACTCTTAAAGCCCATGTTTTTTTAATGATGCCGTGTTCAGACATTATGCTATGCTTGATTTGTACGGATTAAGGCAAGGGAAACAAAAAAGTGAAGAAAAAGAAAAGTAAAGTTTGTAATAGACTTGTTTTAATGTAATAAAAAATTAAATTAATTAAGTAGTATAATAAGTTAAAAGTATCTTTAGTTCAATTTTAATGAAAATGAGTATAAATTAAAATTGAGAGATTAATTAATAATATTGGATATAATATTTAAATTTATTTTGCTAGAAACATTTCACAAAATTACATATTGAAGACATAATTAAATTCATATTCAATCAAAATTAACTTCATTTCAATTAAAATTAAAAATTTCAGAGTGATTAAAATTCCAAGATGAGTTTAAATCATCATTACAATTATTTGCACTAAGATATTTTTATTTATTACTTTTTTTATTAAATTTCATTTCAGATTTAAAAATATATTAAATAGAAAATTGCATAAACTCAATAACATTAAAATTGAATATGTACATGCATAATTAGTTATGATTACGTCTCATTCAGTAATTATTATGATTGAAAATTAGTAATAACATTCAATAATTCATACATAATTCTTGATTGCATAAAATTACGCGTCTGCTTTCTACTTTTACATGATTGAGACATAATCAATCAATTATGTTATTTCTTTTACATAAGTGAATTTTATACATAATTAAGGCATAATCAATCAATTATGTGTCTTCTCTTACATAGGTGAATTTTATAAATTACGGTTTCAATGTAAAGACAATCACTTCCAATTTACAAATTTAAAAATTCATGACCGTATTCAAGATTGTAACATAAAAGTTACCTGAAAACTTTATTATAAAGTGCTAATGAAACCACTAACTCTTCGTTATCTTACATTTTTGCCACTCTTATTTGTTTCTTATTTAATGTCTTGTAATTTTTTTTTATTTAAACATTGTAAATTAAATAAACATTTTAAGCATAAAGTAAAAACTGTAATTAAATTAAACTGTAGTATTATCGAGACAAAAATTATTTTTCAAAAAATAATAACATTTAAGAATCTCCATCACACTTTGTAGTTGTTCAAATCAATCCCAAATTGATGAATCTATACACTTTTTTTTACACTTCTCTTTTCATACAAAAAGTACTTCAGTTGAAAAAAAATACATTATATATATATATATATATATATATATATATATACATTTTTTTTAAAATTTATTATCAATATTAACAGTATAATAAAAAGAAAATAAAAACAAATTAGAAGAAGCTAAGAGATAAACAAAAAGGAAAAAAATATTTCAAACTTCATACAATTTCAATAACACTTTTTGAATGGTGCAACCTATTTAATACAAGGTGGAGATGCTCTTAAATATGTTTTATTATTGAGAGAAAGTTATGATAAGAAGTGAAATTAGCAATATTCAGCAAGAAAACTTGCATGAATTTTACTCATAAACAATGCATTAAAATTGATTATATAAATAATATATCTGAATGATTGAAACATTTAAAAAATAGTGTGGACGCAGAATGTTCTAAAGCTGCAAGCATTTTATTATTGCACACAGCCTAGAATACGTTATCTCACTTTAGCTGGTGAAGGTTCTCAATTGAAGTGCGAAGAAGAATTTTCAGGTGCCAAAAAGTAAAAATTGTAGCAATTGATTATTACGTATATCACGAGCTGGCCCATTTCACCTCGTACAATTTATGCGGACTGTAATCATTGGCTCGTCTCGCACATTACTTGGCCCGTGATTTGGTCTGCTTTTTTAAGAAAAAAATAATTATGATAAAACTTTTGATGTCTAAAAATTGGAAAATTTTTAAAAATTTACAAAATTAAGTAAAGACTTTGGAGAGTTAGATGATAAATTGATAATTCAACATTTTCATCGTATTCATACAAAAATTTAGAATGTTAATGTATGAGTACATACAAAAAGTAACTAAAATATACAAATTCAAATTTTTTTTATGCAGCTTGCGAACCGAACTGTGCAGACCACAAACTTATACGGACTAAACTACTACAAGTCTACGGATTTACTATCCTGATCTGCCCCATATTTCTTTCACAAACTTATGGACGAGTCCAACGAACTAGTTACATATTGTCATCCCTCATCCCTCTCTAAGAATGATGATGTTGCAGAGAATCTCTCATATGTTATCAGAAAGAAAGGGTTACCTCTATCATGATTAACAGGAATGAGTTTCTGACAGTGCTGCGAGCTGGATTGGTATTAAATAAAGGAAGGTCTTCTATATTTGAGTCATAAGTCGTAGTATGACTTTTGAATATTAATGAAGTGTCTCATAAGTCACAAAGCCAACCTATTCCAAGGGATAACCCAAGCAATTAATTGACGCCAACAACATATTCAATCACAAATATTTAATACACTGATTCGATTAATAATTATTGAATGATTAATAGTAATAGTAGATATGAGAAACTAGTGAGTTAATGGACATGAATGAGTATTATAAAATGTAATTCAAAGGCATTTGCCATAAAAATTATTTTCATTTTATATGTTCTTTAAAATTTGTGGGATTAAAATTACTTTTAAACATGAAAATTGTTTTAAGACTTATATTTTGTGGTGTAAAATTTATTTGAATCTATCTTTTTTTTTTGGCATTAATATTTTATTATATAACTTTGTTTAACTTACACATTAAAATCAAATTTCATTTGAGTTTATTTTTAGATAATTATATTTAATTTTTTCAAAATAATCTCACTAATATCTACAAACGCGTAAAAAATATATAAAACTAAAAAATCTCAAATATTTTTATTCTGGTAAGTAAGTTGCATGACTTATTCTTTTTGACATACATAATGCGCGTAAGTACGAGACTCGTGTCCCCCACGACCCGTATTCATTAGATGTGTTTTTTTTCATCATAATCTATCTACCTAGTATATGGATCAATGATTACTAAACTTTCACATTTATTCTAAAGTTTAGTATTGCACACTTTACTCTCACTATTTTATTTTTTAATTTTTCTTATAAACATAAAAATTAATCTTTTTAATAACTATTTGAAAGAAAAAAAAATGAGTGTCTTTTTAATAACTAACACCCGATTATTGGATCCATATACTTTAAATCCATTATGGAATATCTTATCCATCTCTAAAAATCAAATCGGATTCCGAACAACCAAGGTGGTACGATAAATGAAATATCTTTAAAAATACTCGTAAACCAGGTGCAATTAATGTCGGAAAAAAAAAACATTTTCTTATTCTAAATTAATCTACAATGTAACTTTTGAAATAAACCCTCTGGAGCAAATTATTTTGAAATCATAACATGTAAAATAACCATCCAAAAATCACAAGCATTTTATCAAGGTGAACGGAAGAACACGATTATTTCTGATTATGGATAAAAGACAGTAACCGGAAGCAGCAAGAATGTACAAGAGAGAAAGAATAGATACATATATATGAACAAAATAATCGAAATCCAATCTCTGTAAAAGGTTGAAATCCCTTGAAAGAATGAAGAGAATAAGAATCAATTTACGGTCCAAGCATAAAGCAACAGAGAGAAACCAGTGGCATTGCTGCCACAAGACTTGGTCGATGAAGAACACGAAGACCTCCCACACTCGCTACTCTCCTCTGCCCACTGCAACACGCTCGAAACGGAAACGCTTTTCTTTATCAACTTTTTTTCCGCCACCGCCATTTCCGGCCACACCGCACCGTCCCCCACTTGAAACACAAAAACACCGTGACCGTTGTTGCTCTTATCGCCGTCGTCGTTAACCACCCAACTCAGCACGTCCCAATAAAACTCCACTTCGACTCCGTCGATGAATATTTTCTCGTACCCTCGGAACTTCCACGCCAACCGTTTCACCACCAGCCGCGTCTCGCCGTCCACTTTCACGCGCATCGCACCCCCGCCGCCGCCGCACTCGATCTCTATCACGTGCTTGGACCCCATGAACACCGCGCGCGACACGTAGCATCTGCTTCCGAACACGTGCTCTCTCCGCGACAGCAGAACCGGCTCAACAACAAGGTTGTCGCTGCCGCTGCCGCCCCCGGCCTCGAGCTTCTTGTGCCGCCGCGTTAGATCGCGGAGAAGATCGCCGAGGAAAAATTGGAGCTTGCCGTTGTGGGTGATCGCAAGGTAGAACCGCGATTCGGGTTCGGCGGAGTTTTGTGCGAACTCAGCGCGCGTGAAGTTCCAGTGGAGCTTGATTTTGCGGTGGCGTATGGATTTTGAACCGTGGCGTGTGAAGAAGGAGAGCATTGTTGAAGAGTTGAGAGGAATTGTGACGGAAAAGGTATCTGCGGCGGAAACGGTTAAAGAGTGAGAGAAAAGGGTTTTGGACCAACTGAGAGTGAGATAAGTGGGGGAGTTGCATAGTAGAGTTTGGTATATGCATGTTACCACATTCTGAGGTACTTGTTGGGAACAGTAACTGCTTCTTGAAGAAGAAGAAGAAGGGGTGTTTGGTATAGGTTGTCTGAAACTGAAACAACCTGCGATCATGTTGTTCGATTTCTTCTACACTCCGACCATAACCATAAATGTGCGTTCTTTTGTTTTTTTGCTATGTGAATGAAAGAAATGAAGAAAGGGGAAGTATTAATAGAAGTTTAATTTTTAGGTAAGGGGTTGAAAAAAGTGTGGTGCATAAAGCATGGTTTTAATGATGAGAACAGAGGGGTTGTTTGGTTAGAATGATGAAGGGCAATTGCAGTGAGTTTTGATTGGGTCATGTTTTTGTTCCTTGAATTGCGCCTTTGACAGGGCAAGGCATAGGAAGAGTGGGTTCTTTATCATGTGCCACTGAGCTGGGTTGCACTCACATTTTCCAACTCATCAAACTCACAATCATTTTCTTACATCACAATTTTCCCTTTTCTGAATTCATATATTGTGTCAATCATCCCAAAAGCTACTTGTTATTTTAGTATGTAAAATATTCTCACTCTGTTTAATCAATATTCACCAATTTTACCATTTTAATGCATGCATATATTATTAGTTTTTGAACTTACAATTTTAATTGGGTAAATTGAACATTTTTTACCTAATTTTTTTATGTTACAGTATGTGTGCTAATTCTTGTTTTCTCCCAATATGTTTTCAACCACAGAAGTATGCAGATTTTGAACGTTGTGAGATGTTAAGAAAATGTGTATCGTTGGGGTCCATCAAACAACGGTTAACTGAGGGTACACAGTTATCCGTACCGATACAATTTCAGCTGTTAGATAAAGATCTGACTGTTCACAATTTTCTGATTTCACTGTTGCGCTATTTTCCGTAATTGCACCAAATCCAAACCCACGATAAGTCAGAAACCAATGCTCACAATTCACTGTCTTTGTACTTGCAATGGAATTATGAAAAGATAAATTGTTTTTTTTTTTGTTAAATGTCTCTTAAAAAAATAAAGGAAAACAAAAAACTTATTTACCATGTTTCAAATTTTACATTATTATATGTTTATCATTTTTTAAATGAAATTCTACACGAAGATATGATAAAGTTGGAATAAATTACGAGACAAGTCATGAGTTTAACTTTTTAAAAAAATATAAAATTCATTTGATCAATTTAAAAGATAAAATGTGAGATTATAAGTTCAACTTATTTTGTTAACTTAACATTGTCGGTAATATTTTATTTTGTCAAACAAAATTGTATATAATTTTAAGAAAGAGAGCAAGAATAAAATAATTATGAAAGATTTTGTTAGTCTCGTTTATAGATATCTAACCCCTTAAAATTTATTATTAAAAGAAAAGTGGAATTAATAACACTACAAATAAGTAAATTTTGAAGTTTTCTCTTACTCTCTCAGTTTTTGTGTTATTTTTTTTCGTGCATTGTCTGAATTTTTCATGTTTGTCTAAGGTTTTTGATTGACTTTTCAAACTCTGATAACATGTAAATCACATATGTCTCTACAAAATCTTACAAAAGTACAAGAGAATTGTACACAAAAAAAAATATAGTTTTTATATTTCTTTTTTCTCATGATTTTTTTTTGTGCTTTTCATCTTTATGTCTTTTAATACATGCTATTTTCTTAACTATTATATTTTTAATGGGTGTTTTTATCTATTTATCATAGATTCTTTGTGTTTTTAAGAATTCAATGCGTTTATAACTTTCTTTATTGTTAGATATATCACAAAGAATCACTTAGTTGTATAAATTACTTTTAAAGTACAAATTTCATAATCTAGAATAAAAATTTATTAAATATTGTAATTATTGAAATAATTTAGATTATGATGTACAAAATATGAGGTGAGTTAATATTATTATGTCTACAAAATGGTGAGAAGAGATTAAGAATGAGTGAAACTTTAATGGTATTAATGGTATAAAGTAGTCAAAAGATTAGAATTTTCATAAATAAAAATGTAGAAAAACATTCAACCACAATATTCAATCACTGATTTGAGTTATTCCAGCGAATTATACTTACTGTAATCAATTTATTCCATTTTAAGATGATTATATATTAGAAATTTCATACAAAAAATATAGAAACAAATTTTAAAAACATTCAACCACAGTATTCAATCATTGATTTGAGTTAATCCAGCAAATACTTTATTGTAATAAATTTATTCCATTTTAAGATGGTTACATTTGAAATGTTTAAAGAATTGATAATTTTTTAAAAATTATTAAAGTTTAACCTAAATAAACATTTAAAAAGTTTAACGAGAACACATGAAATGTTTAAAGAATTACATAAATATTTCTTTCGTTTATTCTTACTCTGAAACAGTAATTGATTTTAAAAAAATACTAAAAATATTTATTTGAAGTAGGAATAAATTTATATCTGGAGAAATGTTTGTTATTTTGACCCATATTTTTTTTATAAATAGTTAATAGTTAACATATTTTTATAAACAAAATACAAACACATTTGTCAAAATTGTATTCATCAGTATATTTGTCTTAATAATTTTTATAATATTTGTACGTAAAGATTTACTTATCATTACAAATGAGTGGTCGTGTTTTATTAATTATACAGGTCAAATAAAAAAATAATACGTATAATATTAGTATATTTTTTTAATACAAATTTTTCTTAGATTTAGATTTGAATGATAATGCATGGATACTGTAAAAGTATTATATTACCATCTAATTAAATTTATATTTAATATGACTTTTAAGATCGTTATTATAATTATCGAGAAAACCATCATGCATGAGAATACATAATTTATTTGTCTTATCTTTACTCTCAATATCATTAAAATTTTACTTCCTATTAATTCAACTGTTAAATTTTTCTTAAATGTCAATATCAATTTCGTAAAATAATAATTATTTTGACTTAAATCTATTTAAATTATAATTAAAAGGGTTGGTGATTAAAAAATATCACAATTACATTATTAAATTTATATAAAAAAAATTAAGTTATAAATAATAGATTAAAATGTTGAGTTAATAAATAATTTCTAATTAAATTCAAAATTGATTTTGAATTGCACCAACACGCCACTAGTCCGAGCAGAATCATGCTTAAGTATATTTGGCGTTATAAATGAAGAAAAAAGTGAGTGTTTGAAAAAAAATCAAAAAAGTTATTAATCTAAAATTCCTTGACAAAAAATATTGAATTTATTTCAAGTATATTGATAGTATAAATGAACGTTAATCTTTTTATTGAATGATAAATTAACCTTTTTTATAACAAACATATATTTGATGATAATATCACTTCATGAAAATTAAATTAAAAAATTTTTGTTTTATTCCTTCAACTAAAAGTTTTAAATTATAATTTTTAATTCTACATTTATTTATTATTGCTGTTATGGCTAGCTTACGTAAACAAAATAATCAAGTGATTTTCGTTAACAAAGGAAAGAATAATGTAATATTCAAAAGTGTTAGTAAATGTTTTAATAAACCTTTAAAATATTCGAGATAGGATGATTTCTAAGACAGAGCATATTAACACGTAATCCATATTCTAGTTCGTGGGTGAGATGGTGCTTGCATTTCCACCACGTTTGTGGGTCCATGTCCTATGAACAGTTATAACAATTAATTTTTACTTATATATCTGTTATTAAAATTATAACATAATTGACATGACATGCATTATATGAGAAAATCAATAATATTTTAAAATGCTATTCAAATAGAATCTAATTAAAATAAAAGGTTTAAATTTTGTGCAATATCACCCACAAATGGCATGTTATTATATCTAATAAATTTATTAGTTTTTGTAAAAATTATTATAAGATTTTAACAAATTTTCGTTTTATCATTATAAAATCTGGAAACATTCCATATATTACTATATAGAACAAATAGAAAAAATATTAATTTTGTATGATTAATAATATTTATCTTAACATCTACCTGGAATGAAAATTAAACTGAAAAAACTGTTATATATGTTATATATGCGAGAGAGAAGAAGGACATGGAAATAGATTGATTAGTACACATGAACAGTGTTTGATTGAATCTTTTGACGAAGGACGCAATTTCTCGATTTCAAGTTTCACGTTCTTTTCCTCTATTTCTCGTGTCAGGTAAAAGCTTGGTCTCACTGCAAAAGGGAAAAAAGAGAAATACAGACACAGCATAAAAATACAACTTTTTCCTATTTTCACTCGTCACTACAATACCCAGTTTCCGTTTTCTTCATTCTCTTACACCAGTTATATTCCGTTGAGCGTTTTTTTTTTTTTTTTTTTTTTTTTTGTTTTGGGTTGTGGTTATTTCTTTCCCCTGAAAACAATTTCAATTGTTGGTAACGCATGGACATTGAAAGTGAAAGAAGTAAGCTTTTTTGTCTGCTTCTATCTGGGGTCTGAGTTGTTTTTCTCTCCACATTCTCTTTATTTGTCTTGAAGTAACACGTTCTATTCTCTCTAGTGGGATTCATGGGTTCTTGCTTCATATTGAAAAAACCTTTCCTTTATGGGTTTTTCTGATCATGTTAGGGTAGGGACTTTCCGAAATTGTTTTTTGAGACTTTCACCTTGTTGCTGAGTGGGTATTTTTGTCCATTTCAAATCTGGGTTCCATCTGTTTGTTGAAAAACCCCAAAGGGAAGAAGGCATCGTAGTTGAATTGAATTGAGGCACAGAATGAAGGATTTTCCATCCTGTTTTGGTGAGAATGGGGTTCAAGTTGCGGATTCTTCGTCGTCGAGCGCCAATAAAAGTGCCCAGAACGTTGTCACTTGTGTTTATCAATGCAAGGTTGGTGGTAGTTCGTGCCTGATTACTGTCACATGGAGTAAGAATTTGATGGGGCAAGGTCTTGGTGTAGCGATCGACGATTCCTCAAGCCAGAGTCTTTGTAAGGTGGATATCAAACCGTGGGGATTTTCCAAGAGGAGAGGATGTAAGAGTCTAGAAGTTCATTCTTGTAAACTTGACGTGTATTGGGATCTTTCTTCGGCTAAATTTGGTTCCAGCCCGGAACCATTGGGGGGATTCTATGTTGCAGCTGTGGTGGATGGACAAATGGTTCTTCTTATAGGGGATTTGAAGAGAGAAGCTTTGAAGAAGACCAATGCCAGCCCTTTACCCCACAATGCATTTTTGATTGCCAAGAAGGAGCATGTTTTTGGTAAGAAGTTGTACGGTACCAAAGCTGTATTTTGTGACAATGGCCAAATTCATGATATTGTGATTGAGTGTGACACCGCAAGTGTTAGTGATCCGAGCCTTGTGATTCGCATAGACAGCAAAACTGTGATGCAAGTGAAGCGGTTGAGATGGAAGTTCAGGGGGAATCACACTATTCTGGTAGATGGCCTTGCAGTGGAAGTTTTTTGGGATGTTCATAATTGGCTCTTTGGTACATCCCTTGGAAATGCTGTCTTTATGTTCCGGACAAGCCTCTCCGCTTTGGACAAGTTGTTGGCTAGCCAACCTACTTCTGATTTGCCGTGGTCTTTCTCTGAGAGATTTCCTGAGACCAAATTGCAGGGTCTTGGTTTCTCGCTTAACTTGTATGCTTGGAAGAGCCAGTAGATATGCAGAACTCCATCACAGATGGAGTACTAACAGACCTCTCAGTGATATTTGGTTTATCAACCATGTGATTGAAACATAGTTGAGTAAAAATGAGTGCTTTTGTTTCTCTCATTCCCTTGTCAAATTCATATCCTGTTTAGTTGAGCTGAGCTATTTGAACAGATCAGAAACTTTTTTTTCCTCTGAAATGGCTGTACATTTGTCTTCAATTGGCAACTTTATGGTTCATATTACTAAGAATACAAACTTTACAGTATGTTTATTCAATTACATCTCTATTCTCTTTAAATCAGCAACTATTACCTACTTTTCCCTGTTCTGTGTCTTCATATGTTTTGACTTTAGTATTTTACTTACCATTGATGATTCATTCATTCTATTAAGTACACAAGGCTTTTACATCATATTGCTAACTCCCAGGTACTAAGTAGACCATAACATTGAATAACTGATAAATTTAGCAGAGCTGAGATTGAAGAAGGTAGTGCCTCAGAGGAAGATCTTCAAAATTATAGTGAATATCAAAACTCTTTTTAGCAACCATTTGAATTTTTAATGTACCTTAGGAAACTGAGATGGTGATGAAGCTGTCATCAGTCTGGAGGATTTATAGTTCTTTTATGCGCTGTGATGGGTCATGAATATGAATATATATTTTGCCTTTGTAGGATTGCATACTCTGATGTCTGATAATAATTAGCAAATTTGATACAAGAGTCTGGCCAAATATATTCATGTGCTGGCTAGTGAATCATTATTGCATATTTTAAATCTTTGTACTGTTGAACCTCTCTTGCCAGCTCAATAAGGCCTAAGATGTTAAATATATATATATATTTTTTTTTTTATGGCCATTTAGTCTGTTGCATGACCCTTTAATTTCAATTCTGCAGCAGAACTAAACTTGATAGCAATAGTTTAACAATGGTAGTTTCTATTTAAAACGTTCATTTTGCGATTTCAGTTGCAAATCTCAGAAGCAAAAGTTTTTGAACTATGCACGTTAAACAAAAAAAATAAAAAACTCTAGCTTATTTGAACGCATTTTGTCATTCTTTAATCTCCAGCACAAGAAGCTTCACACTTAAGGTATATCCTTAGGTTTATTTTATGTTTTTCAACCCTGCATGCATAGTCTTTTTGTATATTGTTCTTAATCTTAGAATCTGGATATTTTACTTTGACTACCTTATTCCTTAAATCATGGATAATCTCTTATCAATTTGTTCTTAATAGCTAAGTTCTTGATAAATTGGAATGCAATTTAATTTTGTTATTTCTTTTCTTTAATTCTTCATTTGGCATGAAGTGATTGCACAAATCAATTGTATATAATTTCACAAGCATATTGCGAAAAATGTTGGTGAGATGTAGCATGTAAAATAGCCACAACAAATTTGTCTGATAAAAATGTTTTTTCAGGTTTTTTTTTTTTTTTTGTCGTGCAGGACCATTTGAATAAGTCACAGTCGTGTTTTCATCCTCTGAAAGTTACTTAAATTAATATAAAAAAAAAACATCTTTTTATACTCTTTTATTTTAAAATAGCTACCTCACAAATTCAAAACCCATAATAAAGATAATCTGGTAATTAAGAAAATAATTTTTGTTATTATACTTCCATAGTTGTAATTAAAGATTTATTCCAGTTAATTACAAAAAAAAATATTTTTTACTAATAAAAAGGGAATTTTACTCATTTTAATTGGAGAGCTACAAATCAATTTATGCATTCAGTTTGTATTTCCAGCAGAAGAAAACAAACCCAAGTAAATAAAAGTTAGCATAGTTTGTACTTAGTCTATTAATTATAAAAATATTCCAATTAAAATTGATTTTATATAAAATATTTTTAATTTGAAATTAAACGAAAAATATCCTAATTGGTAGCGAAACGTAAATTTTGCAAATGCTTTGAGATATGTTGGAGATTTGTCTGCATTTCCTAAAAAAAAATTCTCAATATAACAAAATATAGAAGGAAAATATTTAATAGATTAATGTTATCAACTGAACTTAATACAAATTCAATGTAATTTTTTCTTTTCCTTTGGCATCTAATAAGAATTATTAAAATTTGTTTTATTGAATAGATTAAAATTTTATTGGATATCATACTAATAATATATAAAGTGATTAAAATATAATATCTGAATTTCATAACATCAGTGTCCAACATCAAATACATCAAGTTCACGCCAACCACAAACATAATGAACATAATGAGCAGTGCCACCCACAAACATGTCAAAACCAAAACCAATCAAATGAAAAAAAAAAAATCCCCGATTCATGTTAAATAAATATAATTATTTAACCTTAAAAAATAAAAAAATTACCCTAATTACATAATATATTATTGTTGAAATTTTAAATAGGAGAGATTAATACTAATAAATCATAAACAATATTACATGAAATAAGATATTGTAACATCCCAATTTTAGCAGCTTAAAACTAATAAAAATAGGGAGTTTCATCATAGTTCCAAAACAGATAATCCAGTGTAACCAATATATTAATACAGTCTTACAAAAGGTATGACTATAAAAATATATCACTTATATACTTAAACTAAACTAATAAACTTTGTACTACTGACCACTACTAACGCTCCCACTGAAAACCTCCTCTTCAACACTAACACGATGGCTCTTCATCCTCCAGAAGTGCCTTTGACACTGCAACCAC